>ERZ1034878.130-NODE-130-length-40080-cov-7.204522_pt1 | contig 40080 bp, 51 predicted proteins | sample MGYA00520593_ERZ1034878 | MGnify/ENA primary metagenome ERZ1034878 (study PRJEB33766, sample SAMN09781724) | gut metagenome | biome: gut microbiome | host: Homo sapiens | place: Madagascar | study: EMG produced TPA metagenomics assembly of the PRJNA485056 data set...
AAGTATTACTTTCCACTACTACCGAAACCACTGTCTCCACGTTTAGTCTCTTTAAGCTCACTAACTTCCTGCCATATATCTGTTATGTAAGGAATAAATACAAGCTGTGCAATGCGCTCATTAGGTTCTACTGTTTGTGGAATATTAGTATCATTGTGCAGAGGGACTATGTACTCTCCTGTATAATCAATATCACAAACACCTACACAGTTAGCAGGTCTAAGACCTTTCTTCGTAGCAAGTCCGCTACGGGCAAAAATAGCTCCAAAAGTATTAATGCCCGTATCTATAATTTTTTGAGTATTGGAGTAATTGTTCCAAGGAACTGAGCAGCTAACCTTGGGTGGAGTGATCGCAATGCCTGTTCCAATCTTAACAGTTTCATGTGGCTGAATTGCTATAGGCTCATCAAGACAAGCATACAGGTCATAACCTGACGCATATTCACTTCCCTGTGTAGGAATGGTTGCATTTGGTTTAAGTTTCTTAAATTTAATCATATATGTTCTCCTTCATCTCTTATATTATTTTGTTATAAACTGTATCTGTTCAAATACTATCTTTTCGGGTAAGAATATACATTTACAAATATCGGAAATTTGAAAAGGTATTATAATAGTTGCTATAACAATAAGGCAGTAAGCTATGATAGTATAAATAAAACTTGTTAAGCTATCTTTTGTGACTTCATCATGATAATCATCAAATTTAATCTTATTTTGATGTTTCTTTATTACCATTACACTTCCTATAATTGCTATTGTACAAATAATGAGCCACATAATACTTGTTGTCAATTCGTAACCCACAATTCTATGGCATAAATCTTCAATATATGGTTGAATATTCTGCCGGGTCCAATCAACCGCAATTCCAAACTTTTCAGCAAGTGCATCAAGAACTTTTATAATTTCATCACTCATATGTAACCTCTCACTTTCATCACATTCTTTTTGATTGATTCTATCGTATAGCCAATCTCTTCCTCTGTTAAGGTATCGTCCCATGAAAGTCTGATACTATTAAATAAATATTCTTCGGGTGTCCCTATAGCTTTTAAAACGTGTGACGGTTCTAAGCTTGCTGAGTTGCATGCTGAACCTGCTGACACACAAATACCGTCCATATCGAGGAAGAGCATAAGTGATTCAGATTCTACATTCTTAAAAGCAATGTTGAGTGTTGATGATATGGAATGAGCTACATCAGTGTTGAAATAAACATCTTGCCAAAATGAAAAAACATCAACAAACTTGTTCTGTATCTCTCTACAACGTTTATCTCTTTCGGAAGAAAAATTATAGAGTTCAGCGGCTTTACCCATACCTACAATAGATGCAACATTTTCTGTCCCTGCTCTATGGTTGGCTTCTTGCTGACCGCCATAAAGAAGTGGGTTAAACTTATCGGGGTCTTTTATGTACAGTATACCTACGCCTTTTGGGCTATGGAATTTATGACCACTAAGACTTAGAAAATCACAGTCAAGTTCCTTAACGTTTATTGGAATGTGACCGAAAGCCTGAGTGGCATCTGTATGGAATAAAATTCCCATTTCGTGAGATATTTTTGCCACATCTGCAATGTCATATATCTCCCCAATTTCGTTATTGACAAACATATGGGAGACTAAATCAGCAGAATATCTAAAGATATCATTAGCAAGAGGCGCAAAGGTTCTCATTTCTGTTGTATGTGGTCTTTTAAGTATTGAATGATGTTCATATGGTGAACAAAGCACACTTTTAAAGTTTGAACACACCCAATTATTGCTTTCTGTAGCACCCGATGTAAAAAATATCTGATTCGGCTCTGCATTGATTGCCTTTGCAACCTGCTTCCTTGCTTTTTCGATGGCATTATGTGCTGCTTTTCCGAGAGAATAAATCGACGATGGATTTCCATATTGTTCAATAAGATATGGCATCATCTCAGCTAATACTCTATGGTCGATTTTAGTTGTTGATGCAGTATCTAAATAAATTGTTTGCATATACTCACCCGTTGTTTTTTAACCATGCGGCATATTCAGACAGTAACTCTGTATACAGAGTACGTTCATTCACATCTGCTATATTGTCAAACTTTACAAAACCTGTATTATCGACAGGTCTACCTGCAAGTTCGTCCAATCTACGAAGATAATTGAAATTATCATATCCTATTCCGACAAACATAATAAATCCGTTATCACGGGATATTTCTCTGATGATATTATCTGTTTCGCACTTATCAGAGTTATCACCATCGGTAATGAAAATAGTAAACGTCGGAATCTTTGAAGAATCCTTCTTATGGATTGCCCTGAGAACAGGAGCGTATTCTGTACCGCCCATTCTGAAGCCTGAATTTTCTACCACCGAAGATACATAGTTCATATAATTGTTTTCTGTGCAATTCTTAATTGCTTTGTACCCATTACTGAACAAGTAGCATTCAAGAGCTCCGTCATCGTCGAACTTCAGAGCAAGTGGCAAAAGCTTAGTGATGACACGCTGAACAACGCCGCCACGATAAAGATCGTCCATAGACCCCGAGTAATCAAGTACAAGCTTTACTCTTGACTTTAAGCCGTCAAACGATACTCCGGTTGACTTCTTTAAATTGACGGTTACTGTGTTAAGACTTTCTTTATAATCGTCAAGTGTAAAGACATCCGCATTCTCGACCTGCATAAATCCGAGAGCATTGTTGCCCTCGGGCTTCTTTCTGAAAATATTCTGTAAAAATCCCATTATATTTATCCTTTCATGTATTCATATAAATCAGTTGGATTGCTCGACTTATGTTTTGTTTTTGTAATTGTATTGTTTATATTTTCGTATAGATAATACACATCTCTGAGGGCGGTAGATGTGATATAAAATGTTTTACCTGATTCTGTTTCATATGTAAGCCATAAGATTTCATTTTTACTAAATAGTGATTTAGTTTGTAATCTTGGCATTTTAACCTCCTTTTAGGCTCTTGTTTAAGTTTGGTAAGAACCTATTTTTTACAGTTTAAATTAGTCACAATAAAGGACTACTTTGTCTTGTTTAAGGGATTCTTGAACATCAATGCACCTCTGATTTGAGCTTCCCCTCCAAGCCAATGAAATATCTCTTTTATCTTCTTCATATCTGCTATCAACAAGGACATTGCAATATTTAACAACGTCTAATGGCGATATTCCGTTTACTTCAAGGTTTTCATATTTTTCTTCTTTGTCAAGTATTTCTTCCCAAGTGTAACCTGTATAAAGCCAAATTGATTTGTTGGGAAATTTCTCTTTAACTGCTTTAACAATTTTATAAACTGTATTAATATTTTGATATTCAAGAGGATGACCGCCCGATAGAGTAAAATGAGATATGTAAGGTTTAGCCAATTCTGACAGGATTTCTTGCATTGTATCTTCCGTAAAGGGCTGTCCTGCATTGAAATCCCACGTCTGAGGATTATGACAACCGTGGCATCGGCAGTTACACCCTGAAACCCAAAGTACAACTCCTATGCCTGTGCCGTTGGCAGTGTCACACTTATCTATATCTATATAATTCATTTGTGTTTTACTCTCATTTCAACTTCCTGTTGCTTGCCTTTGTTAAACGCTTCTGTATAATCGCCCGTGAGATAACCAGTTACTCTGCGAAGTCTGCGAATATTCGGACAACCGCACATAGGACACACATTATTTATCTCATCAGTATAGCCACAATTAGTACACATATCATTAGGAACATTGATAGCAAAATACGGAATATCTTTATCCATAGCATAATTTACTATTTCTTCAAGCGCTTCAAGATTGTGTTGTACAGAGCTTGACAATTCTACATAAGTAATACAGCCTGCGCTCGAATAACTTGTGAGCTGTGATTCAATATCAATCTTTTCAAACGGCGTCATCTTTTCCCACACTGGAACGTGCATTGAATTTGTGAAAAAGTCTTTATCTGAAACGTTAGGAATTTCACCATATCTTGATTTAAATTTCTGCATAGCTGTGTAACAAAGATTTTCCGCTGGGCTGAAATAGACACCGAAATTAAGTTTATAGTGTTCCTTAAATTCGGAACATCTGTCTTTAAACAACCCTTCTATTCTCTTAGCAAGTTTCATTCCCTCTTCGGTTGTATGGTCACAGCCAATAAGAATTTGAAGCGTTTCGGCAAGCCCAAGCTGACCAATAGCAAGCGTTCCGTGCTTTAATGCACTACGAATATCTTTCCCGTCATATCCTGCCATTACGTTGTTTTCATACATAAACTTTGCTGACTTGGGGTTCTGGGAACAAATCCATTCAAAACGTTCAATGAGCATATCTTTGGCTTCATGAATTTTTTTATCAAGTTTGTATAAAAATTCTTCAATTAAATTATCTTTGGAGTATGCATCGCTCCCTTGAAGTTCTCTCTTTGACTCCATAGCAAGAGTTGGCATAATAATTGTTACGGGGCATATATTACCACGTCCGTCTTTAAGCTGTCCGAAACCGTTTATATCCCAACCATTAGCTGTTCTGCACGTTTAATCTCATATCACTATAAGAACTGACTATATGTTCTCTCCGAAGGCACTACTCTTCATCAACGAGCCTACTGCTTGGAACAGGTGCTTATCTCCTGTCCTACACGGTTACACTCATCACCGTTAGTCGATACACACTTCTACTTTATAAAAGTAGTTTGGCACGGACTCATCTCAGATTTTCTGAGACCTATCCGTTAGCACGATTACTCGCACACCCTTTAAGCAAGGTTCAATAGGTTTTACATGGGCTGCATTTTCACTTACCCATAGTGCTAAAATACGTTTTTGGGTCATTTTTATCATAACCCTTATTTCCACTCCAATCTACATTTGCATAATTGGGATAAAGCCTCTGAGCTGTAGATTTAAGAGCAAGTTGAAACAAATCGTAATTCGGATCACCTTTTTCACGATTTATACCTTTCATGCACTGGAATATACCACAAGGAAAAATACTTGTCTTATGTAATTTGCCAATGCCTTTGATAGACACGTCAAGCAAAGCTTTGATTATAAGCCTACCCTCTGGAAGAGTACAAGTTCCGTAATTAATTGAGGTAAACGGAAGTTGATTTCCTGAGCGTGATTGTAATGTATTTCCAAATGTTCACATAAGTACGCTACCACTTATGCAGTTCTCTTATGAACTTCTGCATATTGCTATGTAGAGCAGACTATATCTTCATCCCATTAGGATGCTCGCCATTTCGCTACGCTTGTAGCTACTCCTTTTCGGATAGTCGTTAGGCTTTTATATATCGTTATATTTGAAATGATAACCGCCAGTAGTTTTGTGCCTACCTTTAACAACAGCACATATTGCAGTGGCATCTAACTCCATTGCCCTTGCACATTCGTGTATTGATTCATAAATTATATTAGTTTCAATACATATAACAGGCTTTTTGTCTTTCTTTGCTTTAATAATATGTTGACGTTTTTCTTCTGAGCAAGGATGGGTTTTAGACTTAGGTTTAGATAGTTTTTTCTTGTGTTCTTCTGTAAGTTTCTTTCCTTTTTGTGCATCGCTTATTTTCTTTTTCTTTTCTTCAGAACATGGCTTACCTAATCCATTTTTATTTCCTTTTAGTCCGCTTGCAATTTTAGCTTTTGTTTCCTGCGGCAGTGATGGTGCTGTTCCACCATCAAATATATTATACCCAAATTGATTGTTTTGAGTTTTATATTGGGCAAATAAGTTTCGCTCCATTTCGCAGGCTTCTTGTTTAGAGAGATTTTCAGCAACAATTTCGTGTTCAAAATTATCCCATCCGTATTTCTGAATTGCAGAATAAAAATGAGGAGATTCTTTATAATTACAACCATTTACACCCCATCTATATTCTGGTTTAGACTGTTTTGTAATACCAACATACTTTTTATTATTCAGTTTGTTTGTATGTATGTAGACAAAATATTGTTCCATTGTTTCACCACCTTTCTTTTTAATATAACGATATAATTTAGCACGGTGAGTTATCTCTATTTAAAAGATTTCCTCCGTTTAAGCGAGATTCATAGCAACATTGCTGTTTGCTATGCCCAAATCTTTAGGTTGTGATACATACCCTCGACAGCTTGATAAACTTCTTTTGTGGTCATATCCATTGCATACTCATAAGACTTTTCAAAACAGTAACTTTCATCTTCAATAGACAAATCTTTTATATCAATAAAGCAGCTCATTTCTCTTTTTACTTCAGAATCAGTTAGATTTTCAACATATTTTAAACCATTACAATAATGTTTATAAAAACTTTTTCTTACATAAGAAACCATAGTCCAATCCAAATGACTGGCTGAAACTCCACCAAACTGCTGTAATGACTGCAACTGGAATATAACCGCTACAAGCTGAAATGCTGTACTTACTGACTGTGCTGGTCTAACATCAGTCTGTCTTGTGTTAAAGCCGTTTGCAAGCAAATCATCAAAAGGAACAGTTAAACAATTATGGTCTCCTACAGCATAATGGGAAAGGTCGTGTATGTAAATTTCATTATTAAGATGATTATTCTTCGCCATATCTGACATACAATAATCAAGAGCGTAACGTTTCATTACAAGGTCGGCAGTTTCACCTATTCTACCACCAAAAGAATGTTCATCGACATTAGCATTTTGATTCTGTACATTTTCAGCAGTAATCTTTTCTTTAATATCAGACATAAGCTGTTTATACTCATCTCTTGCCATAGCTCGTCTATATCTATATGTAATATAAGCCTTTGCAACTATACCGTCATATTCAATAAGAGCATTTTCTACAATATCTTGTATCTGCTCAACAGTAACCTCATTCATAAGCTGTATTTTACTTAAAACGAAGTCAGTAATTGCTTCAGCGTCTGACTGATTTGTCTTATAATTGGGATAAACCTCATTATAAGCTTTCAATACTGCGTTATAAATCTTGCTTTTATTAAATTCAACTTTATCCCCATTTCTCTTTATTACAATCATTTTCTCACTCCTTTATTCATTGGTATTGGTCTTAGTATGAAGCTATTAATAGCTTTATCATCGATATAAACATCTGCACTGATTTTGCGACAATCGTTGCCCCATGCTTTTATTCTTTCGGGAGTGTTCTCGTTAACATAATCAATCGGCACTTCCTGTTCTTTGCACCAATTAACGGCAGATTCGAGATCGTTACCTTCCCGGCACGTCCAGAGGATTATTGTTGCCCCTCTACGCTTGGCATCTTTAATCACATCGATAGTTGTGTCTATCGGCATTAAAATTTCCGGATATTTTGTCACAGCCAAAGTGCTGTCAAAATCAACAGCTATCACAAGGCCCGACAGAGACACATCATCTTGATCTACTCTCCCACTAACCTTGCAACTGCCGAAAATCGCCAGCACCAAAGCAATAGCTATAATGCCGAGGATTATTAATAACATTACCGTAAATATGCTCATGACTCATCACCTTTCTCATAACAAGGGAACATCTCTTTACATTCGCCGACATACTTACACATTGGAACAAGAAAATTCGTCCACACACTATCAGTCTTAATAACTTCGTCGCAAATTGCCTTTACGACCTGTCTTGTTTCCGCCGATGCCTGATTACAAAGACGTTTATTGGCAATATTCATGAGTTCCTCTCCATTGAAATCCCAAATCATATTTACAGGTGCGTCTTGTGGAGCTTTGGTTCTATCATAATTCGACTGTCTATCATTACGCTGCGATTTCACATAAGGTTGCGCATGTATATGTCTTACGAGATGAACTGCGACCCAATTGGGGATATCTTCGAGAAGCACTGAAAATCTAAGCCTACGTATTGGTGAATGTCTGGCCCTGAGAATTTTATACTTCCAATCATATGTAGGTGGTGTCTTAACATTTAATCCAACAGTTACCAAAGCACGCTGCTTGACCGCCATCCAATCCTGTTCGGTTGGATATTCAAGTAATGTTACTTTCATTCAGCGACCCTCCACTGTGTGAATCTGTTGGAAATTTCACTAATTCCCAGCGTCCTATCGCCGCTTACGGTAATCGTGATTGGTTCGCTCAAATTAAGGGACATAATTCCCAGCATAGACTTTGCATCAACAGCATACTTGCCGTGCGATGCCGTTACATCAACACCTTTCGGGCAACCACTTGCTGTTTCAGCCAAAAGCATTACATCAGATACTGTTGTGAGCTTTACTTTGAATACTCTTTCCATTTTTACCATCCTTTCTGTTATGTATTTGATCTATTATAAAAGATGTATACAATCGATGCAAGAAGTAAAACCCAAAAAGTCCAGAATAAAACCAGAAAAGAAGGAGATTCTAAATGCTCGATTGTTTCATCTATTGTCCTATTTTCATAACTTCAATCCTCATTCCTAACGCAAGGAATGACATCGTATTTGTCCGTTATCTTACACAGACCAATATTTCCACATCGGTATCGGCAAAGACTTCTTCAATGATTTCCTTTACCTTGTCCCATTGCAGGCGGTCTAATCCACAACCGATTCTTGGCATTGCAAGTTTCATAGTATAACCATAGCTTATTGTTTCTTCACATAAATCTTTAGCATCTTCAAGAGCCATTCTCATTGTTTCATAAGTAGGCTTTTGCCAATATTTTTCTTTCGTAACGAGGCTAAATTCACAACGCCAATCTGTTGCATCAGATACTAAGCAGTCTCCTACTTCTATATCTTCTATATCTTGATAATCTCTTTGAAGTTGTGCTTTAACTCCTCGTCTTGCAAACTCTTTGGCGATTCCTGCACCCATTGCAAAGTCGGCACTTATACAATGGACAAGGATATAATCCGTTGGAACTGTAAATAAATCTCGCTGTTCTTCTTTTAATATCATTTTATCACCTCACTACTCAATCCAAAACGTTGCAACACTTACTATTTCAGGGTCTTCTTCCATACGAAACTCAAGCCAAGCATTAAGGATTCTTTGAAAAAATTTAATTATATCTTCTACTTTTCCGCATTCAGCATCCTCATATTGTCTATATCTATTTGGATTTTCCTGAAGTTCACAAAGACCCTTTTTAATGCAAGGTATAATATTGATACATCGTCCATTGTTTGCATCATACTTCCAGTCCAGTCCTGTAACAAGCGTTATGATTTGACGGACACCCCAAACAATATTAGCGTCGCAATTACCAACTTCTATATACTTGTCTATACCTTCGACTTTAACTTTAAAAGATATATTGTAGTTCATTATGTATCACTCTCCTTAAATATAATTTCATACATTACATCATTATGGTATTCGCCGTATCTATCTTTGAAAACATCTGTGAAAACAAACTTTTTACCATTATATCTTTTGCAAAACTTGTCATAATGTTTTTCTACAGGATTGCCACTGATCATTCGCCATTCAATACGATGAGGTTTATAATCTTTGATAATATGTCTCATTTCTCGCAGAACGTCTTTGCCGATAGTGGAGTTATTTTTATCAAACGAATATAAACCAAAGTTGCTAACACTTCTATTGTGCATATCGTATGTATAGCAAAAGTAACCGATTACTTTGTTGTTATCGTTATCATCAAGGATAGCATATCTATAATCCCAACCATCGAACTTATCAGGTATTTCTGGAAGTTCAAAGCCATTCCAACCCGAATAATAAGTCATTTCGTCATCGTATATATGTTTCTTTAAGCCATTAAGAACGGCTTCTTTGTGTAACATTGCAGGTTCAAGCATTTATGTATTATCTCCTTCCCAGTTTCCGTTAGGACACTCCGGTATATCATAATGATGGTAAGTCATTGGCTCAGAATCTGAATAGACAACATCATCGGTCAAACTTGGATTTTTATTAAACCCGCAACGATAGTCAATGTAATCAGCCACTGTGATTGTGTATGTAACATAAGACGCATATTTACAGGTCAGGCAATTTCGTGCCTTAGTATAATCCAGGCAGGAGAATGCCCTGTCGTCAGGAATTGTAAAGCCCGGCTTTAATTTGCAGCTTCCATTATCAATATAACTATCGTAATAATATTTACAATCATCGAAACAATTCATTACAGATCACCTCACTTAATAAAATGTTTATTTGCTTATAGAAATTTTCGATTTGCATCAAAAGCACTTGCTCTGAGATGTTCTGTATAACATCTTTGGCAACTTTCTTCTGAGATTGTCTCATCTCCCTTAGTAATCGTATTGCAATACCACGGGCAAACCGAACCGTAGCAATCACAAAATTCTGTCTTGGAAATACCGTCAGTAGTTTCCGTTATTGTTCTATATGGACACTTCATAAATCAGCATCCATCAGCTCTGGATTATCGTGAATATTGCCGATGACTTCAAGACTGCTTATGAATTCTGCAAATTCTATGTCGTGATTTTCGTGAAAATCCGCTTCAACCGAATTTTCACAAAATTTATATTTTACAAAATCAAAACCACTTCGTTCATCATCAAAGCCCACAACGGCATAGTTTTCAACTTTCCACGAATCCCACTCAGTTCCGCAGCTCGTGTAAGAGCTTTCCCAAATTTCATCCGAAAATTTAAAAATATCTCCCTCGAAAACTTTCTTGCCGTTTTTGTCGGTCAGACCTGTGTACTGACCAACTGTATCAGGGTCAACCTCATAATCATTGCATTCAGGTTTGTCGGTTTCATACTGCCGTATTTTCATCGCTCCAAGGTCGGAAAACACAAACCCGAGCACCCATTCGCCGTCAGGTTTACCGTTGTTATGTGGACAGCCTGTTATTGCTTTTGTTTTTCCACGGAATAAAATTCCACGCATTTTATCACTCCTATTTTATTATTTACCTAAACACTATAAAAGCAATTTTTCATCATATTACTCAATTCCATATTCCTTGAAAAACTCTGGTATATCCAACCATTCATCTTTCATAATATTTCCTATCTTTGTAATAGACCTACCCAAACCATTTGAAACTACTCTTATATACTTACCTTTACAATCTTCCCACTTACCTACACCAACAACTTTCATAATTCGTGCAATTATATCCATACTATAAGGACAACACTGACGTTTCTTTGTATTATTATATTCATCTAAAGCATATCCACCTATGACACAAGCTGTTCCATCGGAAATATCAACGGCAATACCAAATGTAAGAATGCCGTGGTCTTCGTAATAGATTGATACATTTTTAATCTGTGCATTAAGAATTTCTGGTATGTTATTCATTTTCATTCTCCTTCTTGTCAGAATGGATATCCATTGTCATAAATATTACCGACGACTTCGCAGACCTCTGGAATGTTTTTAAAGTCGTCATACTCATCTTTAAGAACAAATCTCGCCGCCGTTGAATCATAAACGACCTGCAACGATCTGATTCTGTAACCGCCTATAAGATGTACTCTACCTTTGACAATATCGCCCTCGAAGATTTTAACACCATTCTTATCGGTCAGTCCCGTAAACGGTCCTATGGTTTCATAATCAACCTCGATGCCGCTTATACCTGACGTATTAGTCATTTCAGCTGGTAAATTTTCAAACCTTTCATCATAAGGTCGAGTTAACAATCCATAGACCCAATCGCCGTTTTTATACTTTGTTCTGCGGCTGCCTATATCTCGGTTTATGGCTTTTGCTCTAAACAGTATTTCTCGAATTTTCATCTATTTTCATTACTCCTCATCGTCTCCAGCCTCAGATTCTAAAGCTTCTCTTGCTTCTTCTAATGTCTTGTAACAATCTTCGGAAGGAAAAACACGAATATCTGCCGTTTGCATTTCTGCTATCTGTGTGCTAAAAAGTTTGAGCAGTTCATCTATATCAAGTTCCCTGCCCCAACGAATAAAATAAGGCGAACAAAGAATATAGTCGTGTATCTCGGTCAAGAAAAGATATTTTGTTGCTTCACATGCTTCTCCCCATTCGTCACGTTCTACTACGCTTACTTCGCTGCCTACATTTAAATTATCAATCATTTTTTATTCCTCCTGTTTAATCATTAGTCATCTTCGCTCCGCAATGAGGACAAAAATTATATGGATAGTCGTTAAGGCCGTTACTTGGGTGCAAGCAGCAGCTGCAAACCCTGTCATGGAAGTATCCCACATCCCAATGACCATGCTTCACTGTAACCATGTCAAGCATCTCATTCAGAACAGCTTTGGTTTCCCTCTTATATGGAATACATTTTCCCTTCATAGCATTGGCTACTGCTTGACTGTATTTATCTATCATTGTCGTTGCCTCCGTCCATTCTTGCGCCGCAAATCGGGCAGAACGGCGTTGCATCTAACTTGTCGTCACCGCCACGTTCTCCGCATATTGAGCAATACGGCACTTTGACAGTTATGTGTTTTTTCATAATTACCGCCGCTCCGTCCTCTGCTACTTTTGCTATACCCGTTGACACCAATTTAGTGTGCTTTTTAAAAATCCAATGCCCGTGCTTCACAGGTGCAACGTCGGTTTTATTGATAAAATCCTTACAATCTCCTACATATGTGTCTTCATTAATGCAGATTTTCTTATGAATACATTTTTCACATAGTGGCATCGTCAGACCTCCTGTTTTAATTTTCCATCATTCATTGGGATACGGTTTGTATTTTGAAAATCTCTATAGCTTGTATAAACCTTGTTTTCGGCATAGTACAGATTGTAATCGCATTGTTCGATGTAATACCAAAGCTTTTGATGTCCAAGCTTTAGATATTTATCAAGATGAGGCACAGCATTGTAGTCTGCATCGACATACTGACGGAAACTTAGTTCATCAAGATCAGAGCTATTCTTCACGTAATCAGCGATGTCAAGTAAATCCTGCGCTGTAAAATTGGGAGTTACAACAAATACAACCCTAATAATTTCTGTTCCTGTTCTCTCAATATGTTTCAAATCCTCAAGCGTATGAACGTGATACACGACACGATGGCAGTCGTAGAATGGGAAAGTTGACTGGTCTGTAAGATAACTTGTATGCATTTCCAAGTCGATAACTCTTGCTATTTTGAAGAGCTTTCTGTACCAATCAACGTGTTTTTCATACTGAAACAAAGGGTCGCCACCGCCTGAAATCGTTATATATGAACATTTATTATCTTTATAAGCTGCAATAAGTCCATTGAGTCCCTCAAGTGTTGTTTTTGGAACATCGATGTGATTATTACGGACAATACACTCAGGGCATTGAAAATGGCAGCCGAAATTTGTAATTATGCTTAATGCTTTATCTCCCATTGCCTTTTATCCTTTCAACAAAATTATTTATTTCTTTCAGAAACCTATCTTCCTCCCAGAAAAATGGGTCTGTTTTGCAAGTTTCTAAGAAATTTGTCATAAGCTGACCGAAGCGCCAGTCCGGAAAATGCTCCATGTGGATATCACGAAGCCTGTCGTAAAAGTCATACAGCCTGTTTGGATTACGCATTTGTTTTACCCTCCCACTTAAAAAATAAGATTTATCAGAACATAAATAAGTCCGACAATAAGCATCAGACCGAAAGGTATCCACAGCGGAGCCAGCACCCAAAGCCAACTCCAATGGATAACTCCACAAAGTTTCAGTACAACAAACACAATTGTAAGCACACCGGTAAACCCAATACCGCCAGCTGTACTATTAGATGAATTATTCGACATTATATTTCTCCTTGCTTTCTTTGTATTTGTGAATAAGCTCTTTGTACATTATAGAAACAACCATTTCTACAAGGTAACAGAAAAGTAAGCAAATATATGCTACAACCGATGCAGAACCATTAGCAGCAACAGTAATACCGCAACCAATCCAGAGTATCATCAGTATAAAGTCAAACCAGTATCTTTTACTTATTTTCATACGCATTCTCCTTGCAAGCAATATTAAACCAATTGTAATCGTCCGGCAAAGAGAGCATTCTTAATCATTTTCAGAACGCTCCTTAGGAGGTTCAGGCAGTGGCATCCAATAAGTTATCCTCTGATTACCTCGTGCCCATGTTGTCTTACCATGCCAATAAACTATATCAATGGCCGGTCCAATAGGTAGAGACCAGCAAACAAGATAATATCCCGGCTCTTCGGGAAGTTTGTCTTTTACATTTATCCATTCTGACATTATGATCTCTCCTTTTCTTTATAAAACAGTCTTCTCAGCGTGCAGATGTCACGAGGAATATTATCCTTATCTTCAACGTTGTGCAACTGCTTTACCCAAGCATAGAACTCGTTTGCCAAAGGAGTTGTAAGAGCCGCAGTTCTCTGAATATATCCCTTGCGGATAGCTTCCTGAGCTACGCTTCTCATAAACTTCCAGAAGTTATAATATGTAAGCTTGAGCTTGACCATATATCCTGCACTGTCTTCAATGACAAAGCCCTCGATTTTTCTGTCGTTGTACTCATAATCCGGGTCGAGCACCTCATAATACCAGTCAAAAAAATCCTGCCAGTTAGCAATCTCATAGGCTCTTTCCTTATGCTTTAAGCCAAATTTATCCGCTATATTGGTCATCTGCTCATAGTCATATTTTGAAAACTCCATTGTGTTATGTACAATATCCAGCAGGAACAGTTCGCTGTCGGGATAATCAATAACGTGAGGGTCGTTTTTCATATCAACGCACTCAAATACGAATGATACATCGTTGTCTTTGATATACTGCTTCAGAGCGGCGATATTATCAGCAGAGACTTTACGGTAAAGCATATCTTTAAGATATCCTGCAAAATCACCCTCGATAGTCGATTTGCTGGCAATGAAAAGGTCATCGTTGTATTCATCGTAGCTGACGATTCCGAGGAAGCCGTTTTCCTTAATGTATGCAGTTACAGGAAACTGGAGCTTATGCAGAAGCATTTCAAACTTTGTATCGGGACGCTCGTTTACATTGAAAAATTTATTATAGGCTCTCGCTGCGACCTTACCCTTTACGGTGTCAATATATAAGCCTCTTGCCTTTGTTGTCTGCTCATCCCAAACCTTGTCGTAAAATGCCTGCTTAGTAAAATTGAAAGACGAAATATTGCCGAAAGACTTTTCCTGAATGTAACGATTGCTACGGAGAGACATAATAACATCGGCAATAGAGCTGTTTACTACAGATTGTTCCTGTACAGCTTCGGGTGTTTTGAAGACATAGTTGGGCATTTCCATAGTCTTATATCCGTCATTGCTTATCTGAACGCAGCGGAGGCAACCACCGAACTCAACCTTTCCTTCGAGATTAAATACTCTGTCATTGACCTGCACAGGAAGCGACTTGGTATTCCTATGACCATGAATCTGATATGTATTTTCAGACGTGGTTCTTACAAAAGTCTCGGCGATAGTCTCAAAATCATTATAAGACCCAACACCATGAATCATCTGTTCGGTCGCTACAAATGTCAGATTATCGGGAATTGTACTGAGTCCACCATGAGTTACAATGAACTTATTTTCGTTGTATGTGTAATAAGCACACTGTGCAAACTTTCGATAGAGTTGTCTAAGCTCCTTTTTATCTATTTTGACCGCATCAAGCTGAAGTCGAGTTACAGACTCAAACTCTTTAGATTTACAACGAAGATTATGAGCATATAAATACAGCCATCTTTCGTGATTACCCTCAAGCATCAATACGTTTTCCTTATCTTTGATAGAAATAAGAAAATTAAGGACTTCGACATTCTCAATTCCCCTATCAATATAGTCACCACAAAAAATATAAAACTCATCGTCTTTAAGTCCGCCGTTAATATCCAAATAATACTGAAGAGCTGAATAACAACCGTGAACGTCACCGATATGATGGATTTTCTTGTATTCAGACAAATCAATACTCTTGAACCAGATCTTGTCCAGTTCGTCAGGCTTTATCACTTTGATACCCGCAGGAATCTTCTGGGTAGCAAACCTTGAGTACATCTTATCGATGACCTCATCGGGGACTCTTTTGACTTCGGGTCTACCAGCGTTTCTTCTCTTAACTTCATCAATAGGAATATTAGTGAAATCAACACAATAAATTCTGTATCTATATGTATCGCACATAGTTTTGTATCTGTTCATTTCGGAAGTCGCAGAATTAGTTGCATCAATAACAGTAAATTCACCCTTCTGCATCCTATATTCAAGAAGAGCAAACAATGTAGTCCATACAGATTTATTATTACTCTGGCTAATTCCATGGGTGCCATCAGGCATTAATATAGGACTCTGATGCATCACTCTGATTTCATCGGGCGAAAGAGTATACTGTTTCAATCCGTTCCTCTCGATCCACGTTGACTTTCCACAACCTGCAGAACCCCTTAAAAGCAATAATGTTCTCATTGTTTACTCTCCTTATTCTTAATTACTTTTCCCAGTCACAAGGTACACCGTATTTACGCTGTGCAAACTGGGCAGCCTCATAAGCCTCCTTACGAGCTTTCGCCGCACGATAAATACGTTTCTTTTCAATTTTCTTTGCTCTGATTCTTTCCGCTTCGGCTCGCTGCTGCTCGATTTTTTCCTCGGCTGCTCTCTTTCTTGCGTCAATCTTGGGCTTATTAATAATCCAATAATCAGCAAGATCTGAAATGGTATTGTCGTTACCATAAGCGTGCTTTGCGGCACATATAACAAATCCAACATACTGATTCGCAATTTCTGTTGGCGCCTCGGCAGTCGTAACTCTACCGTCATCAAATACCATTGTTGTTCTCATGTACTTACTGGGGTTGCCGTGATCATCATGTTTAACAATTTCCTCATACTTATAATTTTTAATAACGTTTGGATTATGAATTGGCGTTATTCTCAAATCAGCAGGATTAACCACCATATTTAACATTAAGTCATTTATATACATTAATAATCTCTCCTTATATGCCTGTTTCACACTTTTCAATATAATTCCAGATTGTATTTGTGATACTTCTTATTGAAACATTGTCAACCTTAATTATAAGGTCGGCTAAATCTCTTGCTTCTGCAAATGCATTCTGGTCATTATCAATTCTTTTTTTAGCTTCTTGATGCGAGTCTCCTCTTTTTATCATTCGCTCATAACATATATGAGTTGACGCATCGAGAAAAATCACTTTAAATGCTTTATTTCCATTATAAGACTGTTTTAGATATTTGACACCTTGCATATCAATTACATATATGTCTGCCTCATCAACTTGTTCAGCAGTTGAACAATACTCGTTGCCAGCAAACTCAGCATAAGCAATTTTATTTTTCAAGGCATCAAATACCTCTTTTGAGACAAAAATATGTCCTGTTTCATCTTTATGTCTTGGTGCTCTTGTCGTATAAGAAATCAGCGGTTTTAACCCGAACTCTTTTTCAAGTTGAGCTTGAACTGTTGTTTTCCCCGAACCTGATTTGCCAAGCAATAAATATATGTTTTTTAGTTTTCTCATATCGTCATTGTTAATATGTATATTACTCCTTGCATATTTTTTCTATAGCGACGATATTACCATGTAGCTCTTCAATACAATTCGCAGAACCAAGTTTCTTAACCCTTTTAGGGAGAACGTCTGTATCAACAATAAATTCAAGAACATTTGCGCTGATAAAGATACCATTGCTATCATATACAGGTGTATACTGATTAGTAGAATTAGTATGGATATCAGCCTTAATATCGCCAATCATAACTGTAATTTCATTACCATCTTCAAGTGTAACTTTGAATCTAATTCCGCATTCTTCAGCATAATATGTTCCCATGGCCACAAGATAATCATCATTAATACGACGAAAGCCATTTTCATCAGTCCAAGCTTCCTGCTGAAGCTCATACTGGGCGGAGGACGTGTCAGTGATAGCACGGTAACTCATATAGGTCTTAAACGAAGTATCCTTGTTCGGAACATCATAGGAACTATCATTAGAATCTGCTGCTAACGACCTGACATTTGCATATGAAGTGTTAAAACTTGGTGTTATTGTTTTTTTTTATGTATGTTGGTTTGGACACGTTCATACATGTAAGGGCAGCAATGCATATCATCGCCGCTATAGTCTTTTTCTTATTCAATGGATTCACTCCTGTTCTTTAAACTGTATTTATAATATCATATTGTTTTTAATATGTCAATAGAATAAGGATTTTATTTTGAAAGCTCTGAATTTATGTATGTTTTTAAAGGCTCTCTAAGATCACAATTGTTACTGAGCCATGTAATATAGTCAATATCAGTCTTGATCTCGGCAAATTTCTGACCCTTATATTTGCCAAACGGCATAATGTAATCATCTGGATTTGACGGAGCTGCACCATTCCGAGAGTTGAAAGAATCCGGTTCAAAAACATACTCCAAATGCTTTCTACTTGCAAGATAATCACACATATGGACAAACTGCTGTGCGGCGGTTACAGGTTTGGGGAGAACTATGTTGCTACGCTTATCTGTGTTCCAACTGCCCATATGTGAAGCAATCATATCGGCAATCAAATTCTTAACTTTCTGCGGAATCTCTTCGCTGTTGCTATTTCGAACCCATTCTGCTGCTATAATGGGGTGTTCAAAAACAGTATAAGGATTCTCATTGTCGCCGTGCTTCTTTGCGTCATGGAGAATTCCTGCAACACGAATCATATCCTTGGTATCGTCATCAAAATTAAACTGCTCAAGAAAGAGTAGATCATTTGCTATTCCGACAAGTGCTTTAGTATGACGAACAAGCCCACCTTCTCCAAGACTTGTTTTGGGGTGATATTTACCCGTACTTGAAGCTGCTACTGTAAAGAAATAATCGGGAGCATCTTCAAGCATATCTATGCAGAATTGACGAATATTGGGAGATATGATTGTGTCAAGTTCTGTTCTGAATGTTTCTGATTTTATACTCATTTTATTGAACCCTTTCTTATATATTAATTATCCCATGTATTTATCCAACTAATGTTAATTCATACTTATTTCCGTTTTGTCATTTCTGATGCGATGTGTCCAAACCGGGAACCTCAATCCATATCCCCCATCGTCATTCTTACTAATTTCAAAAAACTGTATCGTAGCTATCTTGCCAATTATCTTATCGGGATTATTCCAGAAATCAACACGCTCTTCATCAGAGAAACCGCTCCCACATTCACACCGATAATGTTTGTTATTGTAGATAAATTCCACAATAATGCCGCCGAGCTTACATGTATTCTTGCCTGTGCCCTCGTAAGCATCAACTATTTTCAAATCAGCATCTTGCATAACCTTGACTTTAAGCAGATTATTTGTTCGTTTAAACTCATAGGGCTTATTATCAAGATTAATCATCACTCCTTCTTTATGATTGTCTCTTGCTCTATTAAGGCATTTCATTATCATGGACTTATCTGTACCCTGATAAAGTACGGGTAACAGACAAACGTGGTCAAACTTAACATTATCAAATATTTTTTCAAGCAACTCTCTACGTTTCCAATATTCGGTATCGCAAGTTTTTTCAACAAAATCCTCATATCTGAGCGTGTCAAAAATCATATACTTGAGTCCAGACTTAATTCCCTTTTTTCGAGCAATTGAAGTAACTATCTTATAGTTTTCAGCCGAAGTAAGATTTTCACAATTGATAGCTACCAATTCACCATCGAAGAAAGCATTATGTATCTTATTCATAGCAAGAAACGCTTTCATATCCTGTTCAACTTCGATGAATCCTTCCATTGGCTGGCCTTGACGAGAGAAGAATTCAATTTTATCATCGTGAATAAGACAGGCAGTACGATATCCGTCAAGTTTTTCAGTCAATGTAAATTCTTCCCCTGTTACTTTTTCAGGATGTTCAAAATACTTATTAGCGAGTTGAATTTCACAGTTTGGTACAAACCCATTACCATACACGGCGTTTACCGTCTTGGCATCGACGCCAAGTTTCAGAGACTTAGTAATGAGCTGCCTATAATGCTCCCGATGTTCTTCAGGCTGAATTTCAATAAATTTCTGCGCAATGGCAATATCACAATCTCTGCCTGTATGATTGTTTGACAGATAAATCATCATATCTCCCCATGTTTGAATAGGAGCAGTATCATATAAAACAGCTTTACTGAGCTTTTTAACGCTGATTCCTGTAACTTCAAAAGGATTCAAGAGCCATCTCAAAGTTATTTTAAAAAGAGCATTGGTTCGATTCTCTTCAAGGATTGATATTTTTTCAGTCCTTTTGGCTATTGCTTGTAAACTTTTAAATATGTCAAATACTTTATCCATATAATTCCTTTCTTGGATACAGCCCGAAGGCTGTACCCGTTATCTGAGCTGTGACTTCAAATAATACGACAATACGCCGTAGATAAATACTCCACTGAACGCTGCATCCGGCATAAACATCAATTCAAGTCCATACCTGTGATTATAAGTGTGAAGAGTAGCGAGAAAAGCTTTAGGCGAAATATCGGTCTTATAATTTTTCTGAATGATATCAGCATAGTTTGCATTCTCTATCATCAGATATTTCTTGCCGGGGAATGTAGCAAGCTCCTCTTCAAACCTTGCCCTGCTCTGAGTTATATTTCCGCTGATTTCTTCAAGACTCGCTTTGCGTTCCACCATAATTTGGCGGTCGAAATACATATCTCGGTCTATATTCAGCTTTTCATTGGCGGGAATATAGAAGCTATAGTCCCCATTTTTCAAAGCTCTGACCACATAACTGACATGATTTTTCTCAAACCATTCGAGAATATTCTTATTGACTTTTTCTCTCGTATCTACAATTATTGTCATTGATTTCATCAGCTCTTCTTTTTCCTTGTCTGTATATTTATAATGGGAAAGCACTCTATCACCTCACATTCGCCCATTTCTTGAGAATAAGTTCTGTTTCTTCCTTACGATACCACTCACCCTCGGGAGTCCTGCCCCACTTAGGTTCTTCGGAAATGTCAAGGGTTTTAATGATATCGCACTGCTTAACAGGATTATAGTTGAAAACCTTCCCTTTTATTTTAACAGTTAACATTTCGCCATTATTCAGACGATACAGCTTGACTACACGATTAGCATATTTATCATTTATATCAAGAATTGCGTAATAGTTATCGCTTAACTTTGGCAAAGTAGTCTGAACATAACCTAAGAATTCAATTTCCGCTTTAATTATCTCAGAGAGAGGAATGCTTTTATCTTCAAGGGTACTACACATCTCAGAAAGCAATCCATTCATATCGAATACTTTGTAGAGCTTTGCTGTTGCGGTTGCATATTTAAGAACGGTCTTCTCAGGAAGTTGTACCTTGTCCTTGGAAAGCTGCTTCTTGCCACCATACTCGGTGAACAGCTTGAATGTCTCAAGCAACTTTGCCGATTTGCCAAATTCTCGGAAGAAGCCAAGCTTGATAAGTATTTCGGTTTGTCTTGAATTGCATGGATTTACCGCAAGGAAGTCAAAGAATGTTGGAAACTCGGTATCTCGCATCTCATACATTTTCTGAGCAACCTCGGAGTTGAGATATTTAATTGAAGCGATGCCTTTGTAGATTGCTCGATTCTTACTGTCGGGGATATATACATCTTTAGAATGTCTGAATTTGGGATTGAGTATTGAGATGCTGAGTTGTTTTGCTAATGCTGTACCATTAACAATATCAGCATCATTATTTGCATTATTCAGATATGCAGAAATAAATTCTACAGGATAATAATAACGAAGATAGGCACACATATAACCTATCATTGAATATCCGGTTGAATGGTTGTATCCAAACTGATAATTCGAGCTGTCTTCAATAATCTGTAAAAATTCTGTTGCTTCCTGTTCGGCTACTTCTCTTGGTTTTGGAGACTTATTACAGTAACCTTCAAGAATTTGTGGAAGAGCTGCTTGCAACCTATCCGCTTGTTTACGACCGATTGCACGACGAATATTATCCGCATCACTACCAGATAATCCGCATATTTCCTGTAAGAATTTAATGGTATCTTCTTGAAATACAAGGAAGCCATTATTATCTTTAAGAAGCTCATCTATAATTTCTGAGGGGTTATGATTAACTTCTTTTGCAATAAGTCTGTCACGATAACTTGCCCCCGACGGTCTCAAAGATGCGTTCACCAAAGATAAATGGTTTATCATAGTAGGTTTATATTTCTGAAGTAAATCGAAGGCATAATCTCCTTCAAACTGAAATATTCCTACGGGGCTTGTGATTATATCGTTCCATACTTTAGAGTCATTCCAGTTTAATTCGTGAGCACGAGGATATTTTATTCCTGCAAACTTACAGGTGTCTTTGCATATTTCGATATTCTTCAAACCAAGAATATCATATTTTACAAGAGATACTTCGTGTACTTCTTCCATATTCACCTGCAAAATACGCTTTTCCTCAGACCAAAATGTACCGTAATTATCGGGAAGAGTTACGGGACTTGCAATAATTCCCGCCGGGTGCATTGATTGTGAAATTGCTGTGTTGAGCAATCCGTCGAAATAATAAAATACATCCGGATACTTTTGTTTTGTCGTTTCAGGATCGGCTTCGTATTCCTTTTTTATTTTTTCAACCTCACCAAGCGGTATCTCAAGAGCTCTGCCGATTTCATCGATTGTGCCTTTATCTGAAATAGTACCAATAGCAAGAATATAGGCTGTCTTATCTTGTCCAAAGCGATTAATAATATAATCATAAACAAGATGTCTTTGGCTCGGAGATACGTCGATGTCAATATCTCCAATCTCTTTTCTATCCTCATTACAGAAACGAGAGAAAACCGTGTGCCATACTACTGGGTCAACGTCAATAATACCTGTAATATATGCTACTTCTGAACCACCAACGCTACCCCTGCATGGTCCAATCGGAATACCATTATCCCAACACCAACATACGAGTTCAGACATAAACAGCATAAATCCAACCATACCAACTTTTTCAAATACACGCATTTCTTCATATATTCTATCTCGATATTCAGAACTGTCGGATATTATATGACGCCTTCTTTTATCCTTGTACATTGTATTGATACGTTGTTTCATTACTTCAATATCTTTTTCTCCATAAAGCTTGGGATACTTAAAACTTGTATCCAACTCAAACGTTTCAACAGAATCAGCCATAACATTGGTGTTTTCGATCGCCTGCAAATACACTTCTTCATCTACAACACCCTGTTGTCTAAACATTTCGACAAGTTCGTCATATGATTTATATGTCAAGTCAAATTGATCCTCATTGGAAAAGCCAATCTTTTTCGCTTTCATAAGGATAGAGCGGCATTCAGCTTTATAGTTATTGATGCTATGAGTATCAGTTCCTGCAATAAGAGGCTTCTTGTATTTCTTTGACATCTTTACAAGCCAATCGTTATATTCTTTTTGCTCAGAACTGTTAACGTGAGGTTGAATTTCGTAATAGTCATATGTTCTAAGAAGTCTATCAAGTAATACGGCATTATTCCCCCTATCAATCTTGTTAAGGGGTGATGCGAGGCAAGCACTTATTTTAATTACATTATCTGATATATTAAAAAACTCATCAAAGCTTATTCTATGTTTATAATATGTATGATCTTCTTGCGAAGCAATATCAATAAGTGTATTGATTTCTCTAACCCCAGCTTCATTTTTAGCAATCAGAATTGTATGATAATTATCACGAATCTTATGAGGCTCAGGATTATTATCATCTGTTTGTAATAATGCTTTTGTTAAATACATTTCTACACCGTGAAGATACTTAATGCCATTTTCTTCACAATACATTTTCTTTTCAATCCAGTTATAAATATTGCCGTGTTCTGTAAAACAAATTGCTTTTTGACCAAGCTCTTTTGCTTTATCCACATACAATCTAAAGTTTGTACAACTATCTAATAGACTTAATTCTGAGTGAAGATGAAATACTACATAGTTATTCATTCAACCACTCCTTAAAACAAATCGTCATCATCATCCTGCTTAGGTTCTTCCTTAGTGCACTTATAATCAGCAATATACTTGCAAATATGTTTGTACCCACAGAGAACGCTACAAAAGAACTCGTTCTTTTTTGTGATTTCAACCGGTTTCCAGTCTATCTCACTATCACTCTTGCTTTCGAACTGCTCAATACGGTTTTTTATATAATCAAGAGTCTCCTGTCGAAGCTCATCGGTTATCTCATACCATCTGACATAAGGCTTAATGGCGTACTTTTTACGAACTTCTTTGGGAAGCTTGTCCCAAGAATTACGTTTTACAGCATCATCAAGCATCATCTCGATATCAATTTCCGTAAAGCCAAGATTTTCAAGGTCTGATTCGAGATACGGTTTCAGCTCTTTAAGTATCTTGCCTCTGTTGAATATCTTCTTAATACGAGTTTCTGTTTTGGCATTTTTGCGAGCCTTACCGTTCCAGCTGACTTCGGCATATTTGAGCATTATCCAAGCAACATTTTTAACAGTATAGCCTTCCTGTTCTTTGCCCATTGTATAAAGTACAAGCTGTCTGCCATGGTGTATCAAATCCTTTGCTGTAAACTGTGATGACGTTTTCCAGTCAAAGATACTCAATGTACCGTCATTGTTATACCTAATGAGGTCGATATAGCCTTGAAGATAATGGGTTTGATCGCCACAGTCGTATATAAACAGTTGTTCCGTCTCAAACTTTCCTTTTGGCTTTACAAAGCCTGTACAAAAGTCTTTCATATCAGCTATCCAGTTGTCACGAATGCTCGTACCACCGTTTCTATCATTGGGAAAATCAATTCCCAACATATCCATATCTTCAAGCTCCTTATTCAGAGCAGGGAGTAAAGCTTCTTCGGTACTCTCGCCGTTCATAATTGCCTCAAGGCAATCGTGGATTCTCGTACCAAGAATACTATAGCAACTGCTGCTCTGTTTGGCGTGCTTGACATATGATAAATACGCCTGATATTCACACTGGTCGATTGTATTTAGCTTTGAAATGGAGTACACCTTTTTCTTAGCATCGAACAATGCCTTTAATCGAGGGTCTAATTCTCTCTGCCCCATTTACAACCACTTCACTTTCTTATTTATTGCATAAGCAAACTTTTCTTTGCCTAAATCTGTTATCGCTTGCTTCTTGTCCTTTTCCAGAATCTCGTTATCGTCATCCCAAATATAACCGACCTTATTTTTCAAAATAGAATTATCACAAATCAGCTTTTGGGTTTCGTCTCGCACAAATTCTTCATCCAGTCCCTCGTCAAAAGCAACAATTACTTTGTCTGTCATCAAAGACTTTATAAATCTTGCTTGAGTCTGACTAATATGGCAGCCTGATGAACCAAGAACGCAATTACACCCAAAAGAGGCTGCCTGCATAGGAGCCTTTTCTGACTCACATATAATACAAAGACTCTTTTCTTGAATTGTCCGGTAATTTCGATGAAAACCAAAGAGTGTTAAACTTCTCGAGCATGGAATTATCGGCAACCATCTGTCTTCATGAGCGCAGTTCTTATCGTTAAGCCTTCCCATTATGCCGCATAACTCACCTTTGAACGTCCAGATTGGAACCGTTATACGATTTGTCTCAATATCATAACCAACATCAAACTCTGACTGTATTTCAAAACTGATGCCATCATTATAAAAAAGCATATTGGGAACATCAACAAAATTTTTCAGTATTGCCGGAGAGTATGTCTGCACTACACTCTCCGGTTCTGTAACTTCCCGATGAAGAGTTTTAAAGAATCCTCCAAACGGAAGCTTAATACTGCTGACTGAATTTACTATATGAATACCGGCTTTTTCTGCTATGTACCTGAGACATTCAGGGAAAGACATTCCCTCTCTTTCCATTACAAGAGTATAGAGATTACCCTTACTGTTTGTGCTGAAGCAGTAGTATTTTAGCGTATCTAAATTCATAAGGATCGATGTAGGATTATTGCCCTCTCCCCTTGCAAAACGGAATTGTTTTTTGACGGCATCAAACTTGATATTTGAAAAGCCTATTTCTTCAAGAATCTCACTGACAGAATCGGGATGAGTAGATAAATATTCTGTTACAGTAATTACGTTCATAGTTTCTCCTAAGCGGCGTGATCGTTATAAATCATACAATATCCCAATTCGGTCCATTTGTTAAATCTGCCATTCCACTCATACAGGACGGTTTGTTTGTCTTCATCGTTACGAGTCTTGTCAAGAAACGCTACAAGATATTTTCTATCTTTATCAAGCGTTATCATCTCTTTGACCTTGGTAAGTTTTCCATTAGCATCACGCTTTAGTCTATACACTTTACAGTCGTGTTTTTCTCCTGTGTATTCATCGTCCCAAAGCTGACGGAGATATATCATTTCGGAATATACTTCTTTAACTTGTTTGCCATTAGAAAGACAGCCTGCATCAAGCCACCTCCTGTTGAGAGTAGATAGAGCAAGCTGAAATGTTGTAATAATAGCTATATCCTCTTTACTTCCAAGCTGAAAAAGCTGTCGTGACTGAATAAGAAGCTGCTCCCACGTCGAACGGTCAAAATCGTCTTCAACCTTTAAGGTATCATAAATCGCCGCCTGATACCCGAGCTTAGCGAGTTTGCGAATTATCTTTTTGGTTTTTGCCATATCGGTATCAAAAAGCTTGACAAATTTAATATCGGGGTATTTTTCAGTTGATATTTGACAAGCAAGCTCAAGCATTTCCTTTTGCGAATCTGTAAAATGTCCTGATTTTATTTTCTTTCTTGTCAATTCCCAATAGTCAAGATCTTGAGTGAGGATATGCACAAGCAAAAGCTGCTGAAACGAATGAATCTTTTGTTCGTTGCTGATTATTGCTACCTTAATACCCTGCTCAACAAGAGGAAGAACAATACATTCAAATATAAAACTTGATTTTCCGGCACCTGAATGGCCGCCGATCATTGTCATGTCACCAAGCGGAAGCCCCATTGTAAGATAATTCAGAATATGACAAACCTTACCGTAGTTCAGTCCCATTTCCTCGCCTGTGTCGCACTTATTAATATATGCTTGATCGATAACAAGGTCTTCAATTACCGAGTCGTGTCCTGTATTCAAGCTAATAGAATTTAACAAATAATCATAGTAATCATAAACTTCCTGATTAGTCATCTTCATAAGCTTTTTGACGTTATCAAGCACGTTAAAGCCTTTATCGTGAAGCATCATCAGCGTGTTCATCTTGGCAATTTGGTCAAAATAAGCATCGGTATTTTCTACATCTACAAGGCTGCGAAGTTCTTCAACTGTCTTATAGCCGCCTAACCTTTCAAAGTGTTTTTTTACTGTTGGCTTATCTTCGAGAAAAGTATATACTGAGACATTATCGAAAGCCTTGAATCCCTGCTTATAAAGTTGTTTTCCAAGAGAATAATAGAAGATTCCATCTTCCGTCTTGATTGTCTCATCATTATTGTCATTCAAAGTGCCGTAATCACTATATAGATCTGGCTGTTTCCAAAGACAGAAGATGAAGCTTGCCTCTATAGAATTTCTGCTTTCCGTAAGTTCCTTTGGATATTCACTTAGTTCTTTACTCATAAATCTTCCTCATCGAGCCAATCGGATATATCCCTGCCCTTTGGTGCAGGGCGGGACATATCTATCTCAGAGAGGGTCATTATTTCCGTTTTATGCTCTTTTTCGACTTTTTTATTATGTTTAAACTGCTTATTAATATCGTTAATATTATTACTTAATATTGCAAATATGTATGATATCTTGCCTGACTCACTCTTGAAATCTTTATTATTCATATAATATTGTATGGTATCTGACATTTTTTCAAGTGTCGCAAGTATAACATCATTACTATAAAAGTCAAATTCTTTGAGCTTTTTCTGTATATAAGCAGGAAATTTCTGACCACTTTGATATCCGAGAAAATTATTGGCAATCATTGTGACGATAGCGTTGCGAGTATCAACCTCATGACGATATTGTTCGTATATCTCCTGAGATTTATAATAATGAGTACCGATCTTTACAAAAGTCTCATTTGTTCCCTCTTCGCCTGTCACAAAACACTTTACTTTCCTGCTCATATTATCAACCTAAAACTGCAAGTACGGCTTCGAGAGCCGCAGTGGGGACTTCGGTGTCCTTGAAGTTCTTAAGACCGACTTCAGCCATCTTAGATTTGACAGCGGACTGGACTTCTTCTGTTGCATCGGTGAAACGAGACTTGATTTCGGCAATGATTTCTTCGTTGCGGTCAAGGTCGATTTTGTTGGTTTTAGCCGACTTGGAATATTCTGCGGCAGCCTTTGCGGCGGCATCATCTCTTGCTTTCTGTTCCTTCTTGATTTCAACCTCGGACTTACCTGACTTTGATTTCTCGGCAAGAATAGCATCCTGCATTGCCTTGATAAAAGCATCAACATCGAAAGGTATCTTATCGACAATATCAGCAAAACGAGACTTGCTATCGACTGAATAATTATTGTCCCTAAAACTAATCACACGATTTTCTGCCATTACTTTATTTGTAGTAATATCCTTGCCCTTAATATCTTTTCTACCTGTTTTCTCATTGATTATATCTCTGTCAATATATGCAAAACCAACAAAGTGCATCTTATTTTTTATGGCATTAAAATATCTCTGTTGAGCGTCTGCTGTCAATTTTGAATATGTTGTCTGTGTAATTGGATCGATTATATCCGACCTTTTAACGTGGGATATAATAATGGGGTGTACATTTACACTTTTAAGTCTCCAAATATTATTAAGAATTAATTCAGCAGCTTTATCTTGCCCTTTTCCGAAACCATTCCACGCTCCATTTATTGTTTCTGCTTTTTTATCGGAATTTCTCTTATTCCATATTCTTACTGCTTTGTCCTCTGCCATGGGGATGAGCTCATCATATGTATCAATAATTATAACCTGAAGATGTGGGTAATCTGTCTCTTTATTTTCAACAATATCATCGATAACCTCTTCAAATTTATCCCAATTTTCAATTTTTTCAGTTACTACTCCCTCAATAGCATCCGCTCCATCTTCCTTACCGATATCAAAATGCATATATCCCTCATCTCCGACAAGTTTTTCACACATTTGATAGCACAGCGTTGTCTTTCCGATGCCACCTTCGCCAAGAAAAGCGATATTGTAGTGAAGTGGATTGAGATCCACTGAATTTTTCTTTCCGAATTTACCCATTATGTAATTCCTCCTGTTTTGTAACAACTTTTGCCACAATCATAGCGACATTTTATGGTGTCACTATGATAATTCTCGTGTTTCATGGCCTTAATCAGAACAAGTCAAAAGCCTCGTCGTCCTGTCCCTCAGCCTTGGGAACATCATCATCGACTTTCTTCGCTGACTTCTTGAGCTCATCCTCAGCATCTTCAAGCTTTTCTTCAACGGCATTGGGCACATAAATCTCGTCTTCGAATTCGGACATCTTCATATCAAGGCTAACCAATCCATCGGAGAAATCATTGTCCTTATCTACAACCTTGAGAAGTGGTTCACACACTCTATACTCATTTACCCTATCGCCGAGCACGCCGTTCTTAGGCTTAAAATCTTCAAGTGACTTCACACCGAGGTCGATCTGCTCCTTTTGAGCATCGGTAAGCATATCATATGTAAATTCAACACTTTCTGCACCACGAAGTAATACAACCTCCCATGCCATGTGAACCATATCTTTATTTTTAATATCAACATATTTCATGCGATAATCATAAAGAGCTTTATGCTTTGGGTTTTCAAGATCATACTTGCTTGCATTGAATATAAGCTGCATAGGAACATACTTATTACCCTCATCCTTACTTATATACTGCTTAGTATATCCGTCAAGATAAATCTTTTTCTCATTCTTAAAATCGGACTTGTCAACACTGTCTTTGTTGTAATAGAAATCAAACGTCAAACCAAGCCTGCTTTTCCTATCCTCTTCAACAGCATACAGGTTCTGAAGTCTGAACTTCTCATACCACTTACCTTTTGAATATGTCTTCTGATAGTCACCCATAGCAAGAACCTTACCTTTATACTCAGGAAGCTTCTCAGCGAGAAACTCAATCATATCAAACTGCGTAAGAAATTCCTGACGACCATCAAACTCCTCACCCAGATTAACAACATATTTTCTATAATTCGCAACTGTTGCAATAATATCGGGATCCTTGCGGTCGTCCCAGTCAATTTCAATATCGTTGTTATCCGTGTCTTTTGCCTTAATAACGCCTCTGGGACTATCTGATACCTCTATAAATGCCATATTGGTATCACTTTCCTTGATGCCAAAATTCATCGAAGTTAATTCCATAGAATTTTTCTTGCCGTTTCTCACGTACTCAATTGTCTTTGTTGAAAGCAAAGGCTTCTTTGATGTTTCTTTGGGAATTGATATTGTTCCCACAAAATTAAACCTATTATTCATTCACATCGTCCTTTCCGAGCAGATGTTTTGCTCTTTCCTGTGTCTTCTCAAATGCCTTCTGTAAATTCTCAGGCGAATTTTTCAAGGTGATATCTGCAAAGTTGGAAATATCAGCAATAAGATCTGACATATTCATACCTTTGAAATTATCAATCTTATCTTTAATGACCTGACAAAATGCTTTGGCGCCATGACTCACTCCGGTAACATATTGTTTCTGTAACTGTTCCTGAATAACATTTTCAAGCTGTTTCATATTCTGATCGGTCGATTCAATCTGTCTTGTTTTCATCGTTTTTCTCCTTATCATCGAGGTCAGGACGGTATCTAAACTTAGGCATGGGCTTTAACTTATGTATATTGGCATAATGTTTGCCGTCGATCACCTTCTTAGTGTCTTCGTCACATTCGCCTGTACGAATGTACTTATCAAGTGTCTCATATGTAAAACCGAGATTCTCCTCGTCAGTTTTGCCGCAGAGACCGTCAATAGGTACCTTATTGATCAGACAGCTGGGAAGCCCAAGCTCTCTGCCGATTGCCTTAACTTCCTGAACTGTAAAATCGTGGAGAGGACTGAAATCCCCTGCTGAATCTCCGCCATTCTTTGTCGCATACCCTACCCAATTTTCACTGAGATTGCAAGTGTTGGCAACTCGGCCGCCTCTAAGAGCGGAAATTGCACATATAACGTTCATACGAATTCTTGCAGGACAGTTGGTTCTCATACAAGAAATATTCTTGGGAGAACAATGAAGAGTGTGAACGTCGATTGCATCGTTAAACGCTCTACATATTTCATCAATGTTGATTTCGTAAATATTCTTGTCAGGAATACCACACACAGTACAAGCAGTATAAGAATATTTAATATCATCCTGCTTGCCTCTGGGGAGCAGCACTGCAATTACCCTCTCTGGGCCGAGTGCTTCTGCACACAGCTTAAGCACTACTGAACTGTCTTTACCTCCTGAAACGCCTACAACAGCAGTTGTATTCTCGTCACCATTCTTCTCAAAGTATCCACGAATCCACTTAATGATATCACGTGTCATCTTCTTTGCATTAAATTCAATCATTGATTTTTCTCCTTTCTTATATATCCATGTTCGACCGTATCGCAAAGCTCATCAAGAGCTAAATATGCTTCGGCAAGTCCAGCCTTATCGTCAAGAAAAAGATTATAATATATCTTAAGCTTTTTATCATTGTCACCAACACCAGATATGTTTTCATTTATGGTGTCAAATGGCAGATTCTCATTAATCAAAAAATCAGTATTCTTGTTATTATGCAGATTGGCCGTAAAAACAATGAAATTTGGGTTTAAAACCTTCTTAGCTCTACGGATAAGTGCTTTTATGTTTTCGCAGGACTTGCTTTTATACGGTCTAACGGTATCGTCAATGTCGTACGCAATTATAAGACGATCATGTTCCAAATAAGCATTTTTCAGACGTTCATATAAGAAACCATATGTCAGAGAGTCGTCAATAGTAACTTCCATAATTAGAACTCTCCTTTATATAAAGTATTGCGAACGTCATTAAGTGTCTGAATATTAAAACTTTTACCGTCCTCAAATACTGTCTGGAAAAGCCCATTTGCCGGCAATGTTTCCGACGTAAAGCCGTCTTGATACTTTATCTCGCCGTCTTCCTTGTAGACAAAGCACATGCCCTTTTGAGACTTTTTAAATCCCGTATCTGTCTTGGGATTCTTGAAAATCATTATAGGTTTACCGTCAATTTCGCCGTAAGTCGCCTTAATAGCTATCGAATATGTATCACGGGTAAAAGGCTTAAGCATATTATCTTCTTCGACACACATCATCGAGAAGCTACCAACTCCGAGAACAACATTGTTGCAGGCAAAACCGTTATCAATAAGCCTCTGATATATCTGCTGGCAACGCTGAATAGTAATGCTATCACCGTAAATTGCCTTAATGTGAGGATCGAGCACCTTATACCCCTTGCTGTTAACTGTGCCGCCGAACTCTTCCCAAAGTGCGAATACAGTGTCGGTCACTATTTCAACAGGATCTCCACTGTCCCCTCTTATCAGCATACAACCATTATGAGCCATAATTTCAGGCTTGAGCTGTGGTAAAATATTCTTGACCACATTCCAGTAATCATAAGAATCGCACACTACGCTGAAATTGTTATTGGGATAAAGCTCAGTCAACAGCTTGCGGAGAAATGTGATCTCATCGCCATCGATAGAGAAGTTACTGGTCATCACCGAATGTTCGGTTGATACTGCCCCGTATGCTACAGGTTCCTTTGTACAATCGCAGTGATAATACTTTTCAAGCCAAGGAATTGCGGGAACGGTTGCCGTATTCAGAAATGAGGTACACCAACCAGCAGAAGAAGCGGTTGCGCTTTCGAGACTATGCTGACCTCTGAATGAAAAGTCACCAAGAGCTTTTGCTCTGGGTACATCGTCTTCGACACTGATGTCATAGAACTTATCAACGATCTGACGATACCAATAGCCTACATTTGCGGATACCATTGGATGCCAGAGAGAGGCACTCATAAGGCTTTCAAGGAACTGTCCAACCCACACAAAGTCAGGGTGGGTACTGCTGATTTCAATCATTGGAACGTGCATAGGGACACGAGTTCCCTCGGGAAGTGCAGATATCTTAACTGGCAGATAGCCCAGTTCGTGAAGAGCTCTGATTTTTGTGGTATCATATGTACCTTTGCCGAGAGTGCTTCCGAGAACCCTTTCATACTCGGCGCAGATTTCATCAACAGGCTTATTGAAAAATTCGTTATTGAAATATTCCACAAGATACCTTTCGATGAACGCCTGAAGCCCGAAGAATACGAGTTTGTCATCGTGGACTCTGGACATTCTTGGGGTCATATAGGATACGAGCTTGGTGAGTTTGGGGCTCTGTTGAACTATCATACATTCCTTGTAAAAATCACAAAGAAGCATTGGCATTATTTCTTTCATATATAATCTCCTCTTACTTCTGTTATCTTATTGCTTTTAATGGGAATCTCCAGTGTGTTGACTGTATAGATATGGTCAATCAAGTCTGTCATAAGCAATTCTCCCTCATACACAGCTTTCTCAAGATGAGTTACAAACAAATCTACCTTTGCTGCACCTGCCGCTTTAAGAGCCTGCGCCGCAAGAATAAACGTGCCACCCTTTACACAGAGGTCATCAATTATCAGAATGTTCTTACCATTGATATCGGGAGCATTTACAAGCTCATACTTCTCTATCTTTCCCGTTGACAACTCACGCTTCTTATTGCCATAAAAGTAATTGGTGCATTTTAGATGCTCGCCAAATGATTTGCAAGCTCCGTTATCGGGATAGAATACGTAATCGGGAGCGCTGTTTTCATATGCTTCATCAATGCCAACGGCATATACTGCATTTACATTGTTAATAAGTGCAGAAGTCACGTTAGAATGAGGCGTAAATATCGTTACTGAATCAAAATTAAGAGAGTTAATGATATCGGCAACATATTTGAGACTGAATGCCATTGAAGACATCTGTCTGTCCATCCTTGAATATGGCATATAAGCAATGGTTAAAGTTGTAGATGCTGCAACGAAGCCACAATTTACCCTACTTGTCTTAAGCTGTTCATCAAGACACTTCTTGGCTACAATAAGCTTGAAAATATCAGCGTCCGATTCATATACGAGTTTGATTTCATTTACTGCATTTCTGATGTCGTAACTGCCCATATTAAAAATGGTTTCACCATTAGGAAAGTTCTTGCTTCCAAAAAGAACATTATTTATGTAAACCATAATTACACCTCGTTTATAATTTCAATCTGACAACTCTTCATTACTTCGAGTGCTGCCTTATGTTTTTCGGGTGTTGCTCCGGCACAGCAAGATGCATCAACAATAATAGGCATATCGGGAAGCACTGCTCTTGTCATGAGTACGTTTGATATGACACAAATCTCGCTTAACAATCCGACGAATTCAATCTCATCAAATGTCTTACCTTCTCTCAGAAGAAAGTTCATAAGATTAAGACTACCAAATGTGGTCTTAATAATTGCATTGTTTTCTCGAAATTCAGGTTCATGAATTATCATTCCCGCGGATTCAAACCATGCATTTGCTACGTCTCTATTTATACGCCAGCCTTCTGAATTATTTAAGCAATGCTTTACAGGAAGCATCTTACCCTCAAGAGTTTCAGAATAATCACTGAAATGAGTATCCATAGTAAACGCTACAAGAGTGTCTTTGTCAGCATTTCTGATTTTATTAACAACATTAGGCACGATAGACTTAGCTGAATCAGAACCAAGAGAGCCATCAATAAAGTCATTCTGCATATCGACAACAACCAACAGTCTCATTCTTTGATCTCCCTTTCAGCCTTGGATTTGCCCTTTTTCTCATAATCATTACAGCTGGTAGGCTTAATAACATTGATAAAATCGCCTTTATCGGTCTTTTCGGTATATGTAATTTTAATATTATCATTATGCTTCGTGCATTTATAACCGCCAAAACGGAAATACCTACATGAATTACATCTTCCGGTCGATGTCATTTCTTTTAAGTTCTCGTCATTACGCTTAGCACCTTCGCTGTCTTTAACGTAATCAAACGCATTGTAATTATTAGTCATTTGAAAAATCCTTCCCTCAAATATAATTTATCATTGTAAAATATAGCCGCACAGCTCAATGACTATAAATAGCTGTACGGCACATACTTAAGAAATTCGCCTTAATAGATTTCACAACATTGCTCCTTGTTTTTATGCATATTGGCTTACAATATTGCCAAGAACAAAAGCTCTCGGCAATTACAGTTATTCCATACCAGCAAGCATTGCCTGAAGTTCCTCCACACTCTTATTCTGAAGTGCAGAGTCCTGCTTGTTGGCAATTATCTCCATGATCCTCTGCTTTTGTTCCTTGATTTCCTTTGCCTTTGCTCTCTTTTCAGCCTCAGCAAGCTTAACAGCGACAATATATCTTACGATTGAAAGCTTAATATCAAGTATAGAATCAGCATCTGTCTTAGCAGAAAGTAGGCTTTCTGTTTCAGCCTGCTTCTTCTCGGCATTTAATGCCTTAAATACAATATCAAGATTTGCAGGAGATAAATCCCACAGGTCTTCTACGGAAATGCTTCCCTTAAAAGGAAATCTCAGCTTTTCTCTTGTAGCTACTTCAAATATATTAATTTCATTCATAGTGTTTCCTCCATTAAAATTTCACTTTAACGATACGCTCGGTTGCACCGACTACTTTAACAATAATCTCGTTACGTCTTGTTGAACTGAATCCTAAACCCGAAAGCTGATTATCAACTTCTTGAACGGCAGTTCTCATACCGAGAGCTTCGAATACCCTGCGATGAGGAGTAAGTTCTTCTTTAAGAAATTCATTATAGAATGAATTAGGCGTATCGGGATTGATACAATCCTTCAGCATAAAGAAGTAATGTTTATTGCCGATACCATTCTGTTCATCCCAATAATTAGGAGAATACATTATAACAGAGACGGGTACAAACTGATTTGTAGTAAGCCCCCAAACTTCTCTTGACGACACAGACGAGGGCAGTTTTTCGCTAATTGTAAAATTGCCATTGTTAAAAGTCACTTCAGCAACTTGCACCTTTTCATCGGTACGCAGAGGACGATTATATTCAAAAGAATAAATCTGTCCATCAATTTCAATCTCTGCCTTGAAACCACTCTTACCTGTACGATGATTGTAGTTGTCTACAAAGAATTTATATGTTCCGTTAAGCAGAGTGTCTTTGCTTGCAAAAGTAATATTTTCAACGGCAGGAACATTACGGTCGGGATGTGTAATGTCAATATCCAGCTGTCCTTTAGTAAATCTTGAACATTTCTGAGCAAAATAAATTTCATTACCATTGGGTTCAATACAATGAGCGTCAAAGTCATCATCGTTGTAGCCATCAAAGCAATTCCACTGAATTGAAAATCTCATAACGCCATTTACATCACCGCCGGCACTCTTCACATTTGCTTTAATGTCACTGTCAGCAATATTGCCAGCATAAGCCCAGCTGAATGCATTATCCCACTTAAACATTGAGGGAGCTGTTTTATCCGCAGGAGCAATAAGCGATACCATATTGGATGACAACCTATTTTCAAGCAGAATTTCAATATTTTTAGCCGTGGGAAGAACACCACTTATAAAGTCATCAATACCAATTTCCTCAACCTTACTGAATTTCTTAGGATTAACAGCAATTGATTTCTCCATATCAGCAAAAATATCGGACGAACCCATATCGGCTTTGACATTACGGTCTGCAAATAGAATATTGTTTACGGTAATATCGTCAAGATGGGCATAACGTCTTGCAAGAGAACCCATATAGCCGAGCTCTTCAATCTTCTTCTTCGCATCTTCCAGCATCTTCTTTGTAAAGATTGCCTTGGGTCGCTTATAATTTGCAGGAGCAACTATTGTTTCATATTTTGTTACAGCGTTGTCAAGATCCATACCTTCACTGATATTAATGAGCAAGGTTCCCATGCTGTGATTTCTTATTCTGCTTACTGCCCCACCCACGGAAATTGACTTCTCCCAAGCAAAAAGTTCCTGCTCAGAAGCTGAAAGCTTTATGTAGTCTCTCTTGAGTTTTAAAAAATCAGTAAGTACGCCTTTCCATTCTTCACCGCGATAAAGAGATTTCTGTCCGATAAGTTCAAGAACAGTCATAATGCTGTCCTCTGTAATTTCGTCAAGAGAACGCTTGAATACATTTCTTGAATCGCGGTATTCTCCCTGCATATCAGGAATGCTTCTGCCTGTTTGAACAAACTTATTAGAAAGCTCAAGATAAAAATGATCATACTGTATGAGCTTATCGTTTGTCATTTCCATATTATGATCTGTTCCGATATGCTTGCAGGGCGAAAGAAATACGTTCGTTACAAGATGCGAATGTACAAACTCGGAAAGCGCAGTTATAACGGGCTGATACGTTTTATCCCCTGTTTCAAAATCCCACACGGAAATCATTTTATTGTTTTTGATGACTACAACGTTGCCGACATTCTTTATGAAGTGGCGGCAACAAGAACAATCGTGTTCTGTGCGCTCTCGATACATAAGATTTGTGCCTGCAGGAAAGCTACTCAGATACTTCTGCCACAGTTCATCCTTGTCAAGATCTACTTCAAAAAGGTGTGTTGCGTTTTTGGTGATAGAGTCAAAATGTTCCTGAAATTTGGCTCTCATCTCACAAAATTTCATTGCTTTATTCCTCCGTTTGATTTATAATTTTAATCTTTCGATTATGGTCGAGACGACACAACTCGAATGTGCATCTTCCATATCCCAAATATGGCGGTTTGCCAATTAACCTACGTCTCGATGTGGTGCGGATAATCGGGATCGAACCGATATGCATTTCTGCAACAGTTTTTGAGACTGCCCTGTATGCCTATTCCAGCATATCCGCATATTTCGTTAATAATATAGTAGCTATGACCGAGTTTCACGGTATTTTACATTGAGCGTCCTGCGGTCGTTACCCGCCACTTGAAGTCCCTCAATAACCAAACAATGATCTGTTTGGAGACACAATGGGTATCATTTGGTTTTCCCAACTCTTTTCCCATTACGGATTTTTTACCTGCCGTTGTACTACTTGTGAGCCTTTCTTTACTCACCCCGACCCGTCAAAGTATTATTACATACCGCAACTGCCGTTAGCTATTATTAACATCTGGTGCGGGTAACAGGACTTGAACCTGCACGCCGAAGCAATAGATCCTAAGTCTATCGTGTCTGCCAGTTTCACCATACCCGCATATTAGTCTCCCAGATGGGATTCGAACCCATCCTGTAGGGATTTTAAGTCCCTTGTCTCCTGCCTCTGGACTACTGGGAGCTGTAGTGCCCGTCTTTCCGGGCTGTCTGCAGCCATCTACTCTGGGATTATTATAGAGAGATCAATAGTTCTTGGCTCTCTCGGTAAAAGAATTTACCAATTAGAACATATCTTACCATCGCTACATTATTCGGATTATGTTCTGCCCAAGCGGTTTGGGCTCCCACGATGTCCAGCTTCGATATCTGCCGATTAGGGTTTTACGGTATAACAACATTTCTTAATGTTGTGCAACGAGCCGGATCCTTGCTCGTCACACCCTGTACAGTGGTATAGGAACCCTGCAAAACCTGTTTCTCACATTTCTGTTTTAACGTTATCTTGTGAGTTCTGACCTCTACGCCCGTAGGTGTCTCCAATAAGCCAAAGGCTGTATTTAAACTTGCCCTATCTATCCCTCGTCAGGGTTTCAATACTATCAGGAGGCTTTATATGTCCGCATTATAATCGTAACGGGCAACGGAACACCCGTGTGGTCTCATATCGGAATCGGTAATGTCCGAACCTTAACCACTCAGACAGCTATATTGCCATACCGCAAGCTGATGTGGATTTTGATTTTGCAGTTGCAACTGTTTGTGTCCTCATCGGACAAAATTTCGAGACAATGAAGAATCGAACTTCAATCTACCATAAATGTTGCTATGGTCGCACGTCCTCGTACTGTTGTCCCACACATGCACCCTTACTGACCCCAATTATGCGTAGTTGCTTCCGAGATTATGTTGAGGTGTAGGGTGCTTATACTTGGATTCAGGTAACGGGATCGAACCGTTATTCTTAGAGCCAAAATCTAATGTTCTACCACTTAAACTAACCTGAAATATTTGTGCAGCTTGACGTACTGCACGTGAGATTTTTCAACGTTAAATTTATCTATTATCCACCATCAGCCAGCCTTGAGGGTCACACAGAGCCGATGCAATCGCCACTCTAACCTATATCAAGGATTTTGGTGAGGTTTATGATTTACACTTTACATTCTAAGCTTTCGAAAAATTAAAGTCTGAACCCTGATATTTGAAATGTAATATTTGAGATTTAAGCTCTTCATAAATATTTGAATATTTACTAAACAATCATTAGCTGATTATTTCACAATAATTATAATGTTCTCATTACAATTTCATCATATCTTTAAGTTGGATTACTTAAATTTTGTTCGCTATTATAAGAATGCTGTTAGCGTTCAGCCGATCACAGTTTTGTGTTTTCGGCTGATGATGGATAAATAGCTTAGTAAGTTATTTCAATAATGGTAGTTGCATTCGCTACAGTAATAGCAGCATCCACCTCTGCTTCGAAAGCATCAATCTTGTTCTTGAGGTTTTCAATTGCTTTTGCAATATCAACACCCTCGATAAGATCAACAGTGTTTTCTTCGATATACTTCTCCTTCGCAGCATTAATAGCCGTAATTAAATCTGACGAAGCAGTCTTAGTATCACTTGTACCAAACAATTTAGTAATATAGGCTTCGCAATTCTGTGTGAGAGTATCGCCATTATTACGAGTAATGGTATGCTGCGCCGAGGTATACTGAACTGACATATTAGTAAGTAAGCTTTTAAGATAATCAATTCCTGTCTGCTTCATATAAATAGCTTCAGCAATTGTCATCTGTTCACCGCCAACAGTTATATTCGTTTCAGCGTTTGCCTTAGTCACTGCCTTCTTGATAGCATTATTACGAACAATAAGAGCAGTTATTTTATCATAAGTTGCCTGCATTTCAGATTTGACATCTGCAATACTCTTACCTTTAAGTGTTCTCATCACATGTTTATTAGTTTCACAAAAAGTTGCATCTGATATTTCGTCAGCAATTCTCTTGTTAAGAATCTTCAGTTCTGAAAGTGCGGATGTAATAGTCATTTTCTCTGTCATTATAGCG
>ERZ1034878.131-NODE-131-length-40035-cov-23.553577_pt1 | contig 40035 bp, 42 predicted proteins | sample MGYA00520593_ERZ1034878 | MGnify/ENA primary metagenome ERZ1034878 (study PRJEB33766, sample SAMN09781724) | gut metagenome | biome: gut microbiome | host: Homo sapiens | place: Madagascar | study: EMG produced TPA metagenomics assembly of the PRJNA485056 data...
TATCTATTATATATAAATATGTATGTGAAATACCTTCAATGATTTATAAAATTGATTTGCAATACCAATATAACGGCAGAATTGGTAATGATTTTATTGATGTATATAATTATATAAACGAACATAAGTAAATACTATTCTATTTTATCGAACCTTAGAGACTGTAATGGTTGTATAGGTAACTATATAACCTTCGCTACTCCCCTATTTATAGGGTGAAGATCCAGTCCGAACTCACACGATAATCCCAAATAAAAAAAGAAATGTGAGAGTATGCCAGAAATGACATACCGCCATATGAAAATATGGTCAGTAACCAGACATGGTGAAAGTAACAGTTTTGAATAAGTTTGCTTTATCCGCTACAGACATCGGCGAAGCTATGAAACGTTCTGCTTCTGCCCTTGAAACTGGAAATAATTCATTTGAAGAAAGTATTGCCTTAATTACAGCTATGAATGAAATCGTTCAAAATAGTGAAAATACAGGTAATACATTAAAGGTATTTAGTTTAAGACTTCGTGGAGCAAAAGCCGAATTAGAAGATATGGGTGAGGATACCGATGGCTTATGTGAATCCACCTCAAAACTTCGTGAACAGTTAAAATCATTGACTGGTGTTGATATTATGCTCAATGACAATACCTTTAAGTCAACAACACAGATAGTTAAAGAGTTGGGTGCAACGTGGGACAAACTTAGCGATTCTTCACAAGCAGCCACCCTTGAGCTTGTTGCAGGTAAAACAAGAGCAAACAATGTAGCGGCGTTGCTTAAAAACTATCAAAAAATTGATGATGTTATGGAAAGTCTTGGTGATGCTGAAGGTTCGGCTTTAAAAGAAAATGCGGCTATTGTCGATTCAATAAACGGACGTATTAAAACTCTGTCTGCTTCTATAGAAGAATTTTGGCAGACACTTATAAATAAAAATGTTGTTAAAGATGCTGTTACTGATTTAAGTAAATTAATTGAATTAGGAACAAAATTTGTTGATACTTTTGGTGTAATACCATCCTTATCAATGGGAGTAGGTTTAGTTCAAAGTTTAACGGGTCATGGTGAAAATGTACTGCGCCCATCGTTATAAGATTGAGAATAAAGTCTTTCAATTAACGTAGCAATAGCAAAGATCCTTTTGTGTACTTTTAAACACAATAAAACAAAACCCCGAATAATACTGGGAAACCCTAAAGCCAACAAGCCACAATTATCAAGGAAACGAAGATAATATGGTGCTAATAGCAAAACGAATTGTTGGATGTCATACCCATGAAAATTGGTTAAAATGACGTAGTATGTTAAGTCATACAGTATGAATATTGCAATATATTCCTCTACTACAATGGGCGGTCGATAGGTAGGTTGTTATACACAACTGAAAGTAATCGTTGGCTAAGTCGTATATCACGATAGTTGTCTTGTAGTGACGCACAAGAATGTCAACGGTTCAGAGGCTGGCAAGGGTAGGCAGATTTGTAGACTAATACTCTTCTGCTTAGATATACAGTCCAGATTTGCGAAAGCAAACGTAATGCGTTAAAGTTATATTATGATGACTTCTGAAAACATGTAATATAACTTTTATCTATTTAAATAAACAGAGAATAATAACAAAAGAGCAGTTAAACAACTACTCTCTTGAAAAAAGAATTAAAAGCATAAAACAACTATTTTCATACTCTATCTTTATATGAAATATCCCCTGATAGAATTATATGATATTTTATATAAATATGCAACATTTTGTTTTCGACATTTTGTGACATTGTTTGTCGTTTCTTGTTTCATTTACTCTACTTCTATTGCTTTTTTTGTTTATTAGAATGTATGTTCTTGTAGATTATTATTAATTATTGGTATATAATGGAACATAATACTAATGATTGGGGAAATAGAATATGACAAACTCAGATTATATATTATTTTTAGACGAAAGTGCAGAAACAAAAACAAACCCATATTTGTTACTCGGTGGTATTATAATATCAAGAAATAATTACAAAAAGTTTTTGATACCATCTGTACAGAATACAAAATCTATTTTAGGGAATTCTAATATCGTATTTCATTATACTGATATCTTTAAAATCCTATGTTCAAATGCTGATATGCGTACTAAGTTTTGGACTTCATTAAGGAAAAGTATTGATGAGACAGATTTTAAAATAATAACTACATATACTAATGTGAAGGATTATCTTAACGAATATCCAGAATTTTCTCATGATATATATGAGATACTTTTTTCTTCTGTAATAAATAGTTATATACACTTTTTAATAAAAAATAAAGCTCGAGGAAGTATAGTGTTTGAATCTAGAGAAGAAACACAGAACAGAAAAATACAAAAACATTATTTTAATATTCTGCAAAATGGTACTAATATTTATATTCCAGAAGCAATTGATAAATATATAACAACAACGAGTTTTACTGTAAAAGAAGAAAACAGTATTGGATTACAAATGGCAGATATTGTTGCGTATAATTGTATAAGATATATCAATGGGTATAAAATTCAACATTCTATGTGGAATGTTTTAGAACCCAAAATATATGATGGGTACAAAGAAAATCTTAACTCATATGGATTGGTAAAATTATTTTAATGTTGACAATAGGTTTATTATTTGATAAAATACTCCTTACAAACAAGGAAATGGGTGTCCATTAGCCTTGACTTGTATCATATCAAACAGAAATGGGTGTCCATTAGCTGATAGGTATGTGGCATCAGGAGGAATTTAAACAATTGTCTTTGACATGCGTTTAACACATGAGGTAATACAGAGTCGTAGAAATATGGCTCTGTATTATTTTTTTATAAAAATAAAAGAGCAGGATTATTCTTCTGCTCTTTTTCAGTGCAATAAAAAGAGTAGCAACTTCTACTACTCTTCTATTTTTACCAATTATTCGGTTTCCAAGTATAACCACAGTTACCACAACGATTAACAGTTTTGCTTGCACCAAGAAGTCCCCAGAAATTATTGACTCCTCTAGCACCTGTTGTAATTGCAGTTGAATTACATTTAGGACAATGAATAGTATTCTCTTCTTCTCTCTTGCTCACCTGTGCTTGTTCTTGCTGTTTCAAATTAGCCTTGAACTGACTTATCTTGATTTGGTACTCGATTGGATCATTCTCATATAATTCAGTCATTGCTTTCATAAAGTTTTCATCCGTAGAAATTGCTTTTACCCAACCGCCATCTGGTATCGTAGATATATTTTCTTTATTTAACGGACATAAGCATTCAGGACATTCGTCAAGTTCATCAATATTTTCTAATTTAGCACCACATATATCATGAAAATACATTCTAAAACCTCCATTCTTTATTATCAGAAGTAATAAACTATGGATAATATTATATCAGAACTTATAAGGCAGTACAATATAATTCTGAAAATAATACTTGGGGTGGAATTTTAGTTGACCTTGTTAAAGCTAAAAAGGGATTTGTAGATGTTAGCGATGAAGCGAATGCTTTCTTTGAAAAATATCAGAAAAATGGAAAAAATTTATCTGATGTAATATCAAATGTTTCAAAAAGTAATGGATTTAAAGGATTTATTAAGGATTCAAAATTAGCCGATGAAACCCTCATTTCTTTTTTGCGTGATAATGAACATGTTGAATATGCTACTAAAGATTTAGCAACATATCAGTTATATCTTAAGAATACTTCCAAAGGTCTTACTCTTTTCCAACGTGCAAGTAAAGCAACAAGTTCAGCAGCTAAATCTTTTGTTGCTGCTCTCAGTTCTATGGCTATTATGTGGGCTGTAACCGAGGGCATTTCGTTACTTATTAAAGGTGTTAGCAAACTTAATGAAAAATTTAATGAAACAATTCAGTTAAATAAAGAAATTGAAAAGTTAAATAAATCATATGATAAAAATAAACAATCAATAGAGGATATTAATACTTCTCTTGATGACAACCTAAAACGAATAAAAGAACTTCAAAGTTTAGACAACATAACATACGCTGATGAAGAAGAAATTAAGAAATTAAAGCAGGCAAACAATGAATTAAAGAATCAGAAAAAGTTTATAGAAGAAATTCAAGCTAAAAATGGACAAGATTATATTAAAAAGATAGCCGAGAAAGATTATAATGATTTTAAGACAAATGTTTCAAAGTATGATAAAGACGCTGAAATGAGAACATATGATTGGGCGACTGGTGGTGTTACAACAATCGGTCGTATGGCATATAGAAAAATTTTTAATGATGATACTGATTACCTAAAGCTTAATTCAGCTATTGAAAAGTATGAAAAACTTCTAAAACTTAAGGACGAAGGCGTAACCGAAGTTGAGACCAAGGTAAAGGCTGGTCTATTTGGCACATCAACTGAAACACAAAATCAAGATATAGATAAAGTAATGGATAAGTCTCTTGAAACAATTCAGAAGAGATACGAAAAAGTATCTGCAATAATTGATGATGTTAAAGAAAAATATCCTGACTTGATGGATACCAAAGAAATGCAAGAGTATCTACAAGAACAACTTTCATTATATAAATATATTGATTATGATTCTTGGGCTGATACCACTGTTACTAATCTTTTACGTTCAGGCTATTTTGACGGTATTGGTGAGGAAGTAAAAGCCAAAATTGAAAATGGTTTTAATTTTAATGATATATATAATGACTTAGAAAATAGTGATGTTGGAGAAAGATTGGTAAGATCGATTGCTAACAATTTATATGATAATAGCAGTGACGAATCTTTAAAGAAAGCAGCTAGTTATTTAGTAAATCTTCTTAGAGATGAAACTTCTCAAGCTGCTGAAAGTTTAGGCGAATATTCACTTACAGATATTTTTCAGTTAAAAGATGCTAATAATGAATCTACAGAACTTGGTCAATTATCTGACCAACTTGATAATATACAATCGGCTTATACTAACTTAATGAATACAATAGATCAATATAATGAGACAGGTTATATTACTGTTGATCAGTATCAAGCTATATTATCTAATGGCTCTCAATTTTTAGATTATTTAATTGATGAAGATGGTAATTTAAAAACTGATACAGAATCAATGAAAGAATTAACCAAAGCAAGACTCCTTGCAATGGAAGCTCAAATGCAACAAGGACTTATTGATAATGTAACAGGCATTAATACTGAAGCAGATGCGATGACTTATTTGTCCAGTACAAATTATGAATTAGCAAAAAGTTATAATGCAGTTAGTGAAGCAGCTTTAGAAGCATGGAAAGCTCAAGCTTTAAAGAATGGAATATCTCAAGATACAATAGATAAAGTCTTAAATAAACGAAAAAGTGATTCTAAAAAAATATCTGATTTAACTCAGAAAACAATTTTAGGAATTGATTCAAACCCTGATGCGACTTTAAGAGCAAGTAATTCTAATTCAGATTCCTCTAAATCTAATTCTAAAGATTCTATTGACATAATAGATTTTGCCGAAGAAAAACTTAATCATTTAAACACATTAATTGACGATACCCAAAAACATATTGAACAGTTAGAGGGTTCAGCCAATAAAAATGCTTTAGTTGATAGTTTAGTAGACATCAATAAATCTAAAATGAATACCTTAGAACAGGTCAGCGATTTATATACCAAAATGGCTGATGAGTATTTGGCTAAAATTCCCGAACAATATAAAGGATTAGCCAAAGAAGGTGGTCTGGAAATAGATAAATTTATTGGTGATGGAAATTCCAAGGTTGCTGATGCAATTAAGGATTACCAGACTTGGGCTGATAAAGTAGACGACATTAATTCTCAATTAATAGAATTAAAACAGACATTAAAAGACCTTGAAGTTGATAAATTCAACAACATCAAAGATGATTTCGATTCTATGTATAGCATCTTAGATAAAAATAAATCTAAAATTAAAGATGTTGTTAGTTTATTAGAAACTCAGGAACAAAATGTTGGTCAAGGATTCTATGAAGAATTAATAACCGAAACTAAATCTCAAATTCAGATACTTAAAGAAGAACGTGATACACTTACTTCTCAAATGACTTCTGCATTAAGAAATGGTATTGAATATGGTTCAAATGAATGGAAAGATATGTATGATGCATTACAAGATGTAGATTCTTCTATTATATCTTGTGAAAATGACTTAAAAGATTTTCAGAAATCTATTAATGAATTGCATTGGAATACTCTTGAAAAGATTAAAGACCAGTTTTCTTCTATTTCAAATGAGTTAGACAGTTTAAATAATTTATTAGAGAAAGATACAGTTACTTCAAATGGTAATTTTACTTCTGAATCAATTACTAGAATTGGTTTATTAGCTCAAAAATATGAATTGGCAAGAAATGAAGTTGCTCAATACAACAAGGAAATTAAATATCTTGAAAACTTATATAAAAATGGCAAAATATCAATTAATGAATATACCGATAAACTTAATGAGTTAAGAGATTCACAATTTTCTTCTATTTCTACCGCAGAAGAAGCTAAAAAGGCTATATTAGATTTAGCCGAAGCGAGAGTTAATGAGGCTATTGATGCTATTGATGAAGAAACCGATGCTTACGAAGAATTAATTAATAAGCAGAAAGATTCATTACAAGCCGAAAAAGATTTATACGAGTATAAGAAAAACATCGCACAGAAGGAAAAAGAAATCTCTGCATTAAAACGTAAAATTAATGCAATGATGGGTTCTGATGATGCTTCCACTATTGCTGAACGTGAAAAACTTGAAGCTGAACTTGCTGAGGCTGTTAATGATTTAGAGGATTACAAATACGATCATTCAATTGAAGTTCGCAGTGACGCATTAGATAAAGAGTTGGAAGATTATAAAGATGCACAAGATAAACGAACCGAAGCTTTAAAGGATTCTTTAAAAAATGAAGAAGAAGTTTTAAATAAAGCTATAAACGAAGCAAAATCAAGAGCAAATGAAATTTCTAATACTCTTTTAACTTTAGAGAGGAAACAAGGTATTACTATTGCTTCTTGCATAATAACTCCTTGGCGTACAGGTTCTAGTGCTATCGCAGGATATAATCAGGCACTTAATTCTAGCACAAGTAATTTTACTGCTAAATTAAATGGAATTAAAACCAATATTCAAAGTGTTCAGACACAGGCTAATAATATGGCAAGCACTATAATGTCAGCATTTAATATTAGTAATAATTCTGGAGTTTATGAAGCAATTTCTAAGGTTAGACAAAATCTTTATAATACTTCTGTTGAGTCTATTCATTTAGGACAATGGATAAGTTCTGCATTAAACAGTAACTATGGTAATGGTGCAGTTAATGCTATTAATAGTGTTAAAAATGCCGCTGACAGTGCTGCAAAATCTGCTAATAATTTAAGATATGAGATGGAGCAAATTAATAAGAATGTTCCAGATTTAACTACTACTATGTCAGCATTTGCAACAGGTGCTTGGGCTACTTCTACTTACCAAGATCTTTTGGATTTAATAAAACGAAACGAAGAGAGACTTAAACTTGGGAATTCTAGTAACAATTCTCCTAATTTAGGTGCAGGAATAAATAAATATCTTCCATTTCCTATGTTTGCTGATGGTGGTATAGTTAATGGAAAATCTAGTAAACTTGCACAGGCGTTTGGTGAAGATGTTACTATACTTGCTAAGAAGGGTGAAAGAGTATTGTCATTAGATCAAACCAAGTCTTTTGATAAGTTGGTGGAGAATCTTCCTGAGATTACACCTAAACTTGAAGACTTTGTAAAGACATTTAAAGTTCCTCAATATAATTTCACTAAAGTCGGAAGTATTGGAAATCCTACTCCTGTTATAAATATAGATGCTGGAATAACAGTTCAGGGAAATATAGATAAGAACTTTGCTAAAGAGTTTGAAAATATGCAGAATCAATTAACAAAGAATGTAACAGGTAAAATCGCTACTTCTTTAGAAAAATTAGGTATGCAAAAAAATAACTGTAGACCATTATAATTCTAAGAGAGTCAATGTCAAAGTTGGCTCTCTTATTCATTAAAAAATAAAATATAAAGGGGTGATATTAATATGGAATATATAGACGCAATAGACTTTACATTCAATGGTAAAAATTCTAAAAGCGATTTTGGATATATAATTGTTTCTTTTGATAAATCCAGTGGATTTTCTGAACCTGATACCGCACAATCATTAGAGGTTACAAAAGAAAATGTTGGTAATAATCCTAAAGCCAAATTAATCGAATTGTCTTATGAAAATGTATTACAACCTTGTTTTGGGTTAATGAAATGTGATGGTGAAGCATTTAGTAAAGAAGAAATTCGCAATATTCATAAATGGCTCATGGTAAACGAATATACAACACTTTTAATCAACAATTCAGTTTGTAATAATGTTCATTTCAATGCAATAACAACCAATATAGAAATTAAAAAATTTAATGGTAGTATTGTAGGAGTTTCTGTAACTTTTGAATGTGATAGCCCATATGGATATGATACTGCTTCTACTTCTTATACTATATCAGGTAACAAAACATTTATACTCAATAATACTTCTGATGATTTTTTAAATAATGAAATATATATTAAACCATATATAAAAATTATAAAAGAAGGCTCTGGAGATTTTACTATTAAAAATACTACTTTAAATCAGACAACTGTTTTAAATTTATTAAATCAAGAAGAAGTTATTATGGATTGTGAAAATATGATATTATCTTCTTCTATTTCTAATCGAAATTTATATTCTAAATTTAATAGAGTGTGGATATCTTTGGCTCTTGGTAATAATTCTATCAAAGTTACAGGTAATGGGACTATTACAATATCTTATGATGTTGCACGAAAGGTAGGAATATAAATGATTATAGATTTAGAAACACTAAAAAAAATATTTGATAGTAAAATGTATATTGCTAAAGGTAATAAAGATATTTACGAGTGTATCAGAAAACCAACAGATTTAAAGTTTACCTTAAATTTAAATCAGTATAGTGAAGTTGATTTTCAGCTAAAATATAAAGGTAATGAAAATTCATTTGATGATATAGAAACTAACACAAGAGTACATATAGATAATTTAGGCTGGTGGATGTCTACTACTCCTACTTACACAAATGAAAATGGAATTAAATCTAAAGATTGTAAATTGTATTCTATCGAATATGAATTGTCTCAAAAAAATCTAAATTCATTTTATATAAATAGTGGTGAAGATGGGAGTATAGACGGAGTAACTTTTTATAATGAAGATGACACTTCTAAGTCTTTATTAAATCTTGCCTTAGAGAAAGCCTCTAATTGGTCTATTGGATATATACACCCAGAATTAATCAATAAGCAAAGAACTTTTTCTATTGAGAGTATTAATATATATAGCTTTTTAACTGAGGAAGTTGCAAAAACATTACAATGTATATTTATATTTGACAATGAAAATTATACTATTTCAGCATATCCTATAAAGCATTTCGGTGAATATATGGACGTTTATTTAAGTAATAATACAGTTATTAAAAAGCTTACCCAATCTCCAATAGATGAAAATGGTATAACAAATTGTATACGTGTTACAGGCAATGAAGATTTAGATATACGTGCAGTGAATTGTGGTTTTGAATATATATATGATTTGTCTTATTTCTATCCTAGAATGAGTAGTGATTTATTGACTGCTTGGAAATCATATATTTCTATATGGGAAGATAATAAAGAATCTTTTAAAAAAGGGCAGTTAGATTATAACAAACTCGAAAATACAATGGCTGCTTTAAAAGACAAACAGCCTGATGATGTGGAATCAGAAAATTGGTCTGATTATGGTATAGACGAATTGGAGGTACTGTTAAAGTCCGTAGATACCTCAATAGAAGATTATAAAAAACAAGGATATGATAAGCCTTCTTCTCCTTTTTATAATACCTATACTAAATATTTAGAAAAAAGAAATGCTATAAATACAGAACTTAATAATAAAAAGAAACAATATTCAACTTATGAATCTCAATTAAAAGATATTGCTAGTGAGATAATTGCAATAAAATCTAAAGTATTATTAGCGAACAATTTTACCGCTGACCAATTAGTTGAATTATCACAATTTATCAAAGAGGGAGATTATAATGATAACACCTTTGCAATTACTGATATTTATACAGAAGAACAGATTCAACAGAAACAATATGATTTAATGGTAAGTGCGACAGAAGCTCTATCTTCTTTAGCACAACCTCAGTATCAGATTCAAACTGATATAATAAATTTAATGAAAATACCTGAGTTTAAGGTTAATTATAAAAAAATTGCATTAGGAAATTTTATTGTCATCTATTTGAACGAAAATTACTCATTAGATGAAAGAATTATTTCTTTTGAATTTTCACCACAAAATAGTTCTGATTTTTCAATAACTTTTAGTAATTCAACTCGTTCGGTAAACGGAATGAGTGATTTAGATTATCTTTTAAACAATTCGACAGGAGTTTCATCAAGTTCATACAGTAATTCTTCTGGTTCAGGTAGTGGAGGTAGTGGCTCAACAAAGTCCTCTAATGATTATGTAACACGATCAGAACTATCATTAGCATTAATGAATATGTCAATGGGTGGTGCAGTTTTTTCTAATGACCAAATAAATCTATTAAAAAATATGGTAAATGGTAAGTTCGATACTATCGACACTAATTACATTTATACTAAATTACTTCAAGGAGAAACTGCCCAATTTAATGAATTAGCTTCCAAAATCATAACTACTGAGTGGATAGAAGCTAATCAGGGAATATTTAAATTTGTTAAAACCTCTGATTTTGAAGCATATACAGGTAAAATAAACACTCTCCTATCTGGAAATATCAGTTCTTGGGATATGCAAACAATTAATTTAACGTCAAAGAATGTTACTTTTGAGGAAGGATTTGTAAAAAGTTTAATCGCAGAATATATAACTGCCAAAGCAATTTTCGGCGATTCAATTAGTACAAATGAATTTAAAATATTATCCGAGAGTGGTCATTTATCAATCTTTGAAAATGTAATACAGTTCAGGGATAAAAACAACATAGTAAGAATCCAAATAGGTGAAGATACTGATGGTAACTTCACTTTTTTTGTGCTTGATGATACAGGCAAAGGTACATTAATTGACTCAACTGGTGTCAAAGAGAAGGCTATTGCAAACGGATTAATTAAGTCTGAAAAATTGGCTAGTAAATCTAATACCTATGATGGTATTTCAGCAGATAAGTTAAATATAGATTCTGTCGTTGCAGGAATAAATAATGGTACTACTTCTATTAACTCTACTAAAGTTTATTTTGATAGTGATGATAAGTCGTTAAACACTATTATGCAAGAAATGACAAATAAGGTTACTAGAGTAGATGGAAAACTCTTATATGATGTTGTTATAACGTCAAGTAATGGTACTACAATAACCGACACAACTGTATTGACGGCTAATGTTTATAATTATGGCACTACTACTCTTGCTGATGGTAATTTTATATATCAATGGTATTTAAATGGTTCGGAGATAAAAAATGCAATACAAAAGACATATACAGTAAATGTTTCTTCATTAGTTAATGGTGGACAATTTACTTGTAAAGTTAATTACTAGAAGGGAGATAAAGGATTATATGGGTTCAACTACTGGTTCAATAATCATAAGTGTAAAGGGCAAAGAAGTTGTAGTAAGTGCTACTGCACCTTCTAAACCAAAAAATAATGAACTATGGCTAGATACAAATACAAATATATTGAAATATTATAATACATCTGATTTAAAATGGCATAATGTAAACGATATGTCAAGTGAATTTGGAAAAGTTTATGAAGAGTTAAAAACGAATTATTATACTAAAACAGAAAGTGATGATTCGGTAAAAACTATTATTGCTGAAACTACTATTACAAAGTCTGATGGTAAAGTGGTTAATATGAAAGATGCTATAAATTCTGTTATAGATACAGCAAATAGCCATACAACCCAAATAGGTAAAATAGAAACAAAATTTAGTGATTACTCTACTATCGAAGATGTTAATAGTAAAATTACTAAAGCTCAACAGACTTCTGAGGATTATACCATAGAAGCTATTAAGAACTTAAATATCGGTGCAGCTAATTTAATTAATGGCTCAACCATATATACAGAAGACAATAAACTATCTATAACAGCAACAAAAAATGCATATTCTCAACAAATAGATAAAATTTCAGTAGATCTTAAAGAAAATGAGACCTATACAGTAAATTGTCAGGCAGATGCTGCCTGGGGAACTGAAAACATTTCAGCAGAATTAATGTGTACAAATGAAGATATAGTAAATAAGGTACGTTTGTTTACTTTGTATACTAATTATCAGTATTCACAGACAAATATTGATAAATATTCGGCTAATGGATATTCGGGTAAATGGACTTGTAGACCAGTTGGAAATCTGAAAGTAAATGATATAGCAAGAATACTTGTATATAACACTACGACAAAGACTAATAATTATATATTAACTAAAGTTACAAGCATAGCCTCAGATAATAAATCAGTAACAGCTACAAGTTTAGGATTATCTACCAATTATAATATGTCTTTGGTAATATCTAATTATTTATATTCACAAGCAAATATTGATAAGTATTCTGCTAATGGATATTCGGGAGCTTGGGTTGTTAATAGTATTTCAGGAATAGCTGTTAATGATGTTGTTAGAATACGTTTAACCAACTCTACTACTAACGAATATAACTATATAATTGCAAAGGTTACAAAATTAGATACAACTAATACTAAGATAACAGCAACATCAATGGGTTCTTGTGTAATAAGTTCATCTGGTGGAATAGTCTGCAAGACAAATGACACAGTATATTTAAAGTGCAGAGCTTCAGGTGGTGCCTCAGAACTTAGATATAAATATGATGCTCAAATAGTGAGTACAGGTGAGACAGTAACGCTTCAGGATTGGTCGGATAATGATAGCTTTGAATATTTGGTAAATTCAGACTTTACAGATGGTTTGGATATTACAGTAAGCATTAAAGATAGAGGTGGCAATGTAGTTACATCTAACAGTATAAGATTATTCGTTAATGCAACTGATGATGGTAGTGGTTATCAGTATCCGTCAAATGTTACGGTTGTTGATACAATTAAGGCTTGGCTGGTGTGTGATGATTTAACAAAGACAATATATCCTATACCTTATACTTTTAAATGTATAAAAACAGGTAAATATATATTGTGGTTAGGTGTTAATCAGAATGGAAAAACTCATATGTTTTGGAACTTTAAGTTAGAACGTGGCAATAAAGCGACAGACTGGTCTATTAATCCAGTTGAAGAACAAGCAACTCTTAAAGTTTCGTCTGATAAAATAAATGCCGTTGTATCAAGTTTAGATTCTGAAGGAAGCATTACATTAACTGATAAAATGGCTGAAGTAGTTGCAGACATTATTTCTTTAAATGGTACTGTTAAGGTTAATGGAGATATGTTAGTTGATGGTGCAGTTACTGTTGATAAAATTGCAACTGACTCAATTACAACTGATAAAATTGCAGCTGACGCTATTAAATCTAAAAATTACATTGAACCAGACGAAACAACAACACCATATTCTAAAGATGGAACATTTTTAAATCTTAATAATGGAAGTATTATAAGTCCTGTTTTTGCAGTTGATCCTGAAAATGAAAAAGGCTATTTAAAGAATATTGAAATAACAGGCGGAAGTATTAGTCAAGAATCACTTATTAATGAGAGTAGTGGCGGATCTGAAACTCGTGTAACTTCTAAATTAGAAATTAGGAATGGGAATATAGCTTTAATTCCATATTTTAACGGTAAACCATACGCTCTTGGCGCATTATATCTTAGCTGTGGTGACTCAGCATCGGCAATGGGTGACGGAAAAACTGCTGAAATAATACTTGGTAGTATTCAAAACGGTATCAATACAAGAATAGATAATAACGGAATAGATACAAATTATATTTGTTGTCGTGGATACATTGAAACAGGAATCGAGGGTTCTAAACGTATTACGATTGATGGAAAAGATAACTCAGCAATTAGTGCATATGGATTGGGACACTTGGAATTATCAATGTTTAATGATAAGTATGGATCTTTAAATAGTATTAAATATGGAGTTGTTGTAGATGGTTCATCATTTAGACCTTGTGGTGATGGTGCTGACGTTATAACTGACAAATTTAAACAAAAATGTGCTCCACTTAATCTCGGATATTCTGGTCATAGATGGGCTAATGTGTTTGCCAAAAACGGAGTCATAACGACATCAGATAGAAACGAAAAACATGACATAGAAGATTTGTCAAACGAATTAGTAACATCGTTTATTCTTGGTATTCAACCAAAATCATATAAATTTAATGATGGTAAATCAGGTAGAACTCATTACGGAATGATATCTCAAGATATAGAAGAACTACTTAAAACATTAGATATGTCTTCATTAGATTTTGCAGGATTTGTAAAATCACCAAAAACAGAAGAATATGTTGAGAATGTAATAGATGAAAATGGAGAAGTTATTTTAAAACCAGATGGTACACCAGTCACAGAGATAAAAACAAAAGAAATAGAAGGCGAATATAATTATGCGCTTCGATACGAAGAGTTCATATCTCCATTAATAAAATTTGTTCAAATCCAAAATGAACGAATAGATAAGTTGGAAAATGATATATCTGAATTAAAAAATAAAAATACAGAGCTTGAAAACAAGTACAATGATTTGCTTTCAAGAATTGAAAAGTTAGAAAACACAGAAGGGAGTAATTAATTATGAGTTTAACAGGTAGTGGATTAGCAAATTTTGGATTATCAAAAATTGGAACACCTTATGTTTATGGAATGAAAGGACAAGTATTAACTAAGGATAAGTTTGTTGAATTACAGAAAATGTATGGCGTTAGCTATGTTTGGAATAGTGATTCAAAGAAGATTGGTAAAGTATGTTGCGATTGCTCAGGATTATTTTCGTGGTATACAAATAAAATGTTGGGCAGTAGTCAATTATATGCCGATGCAGTTAAGAGACAGTCTATTTCAACTATAGACGAAGCTCCTATTGGTGCTACTGTATGGAAACAGGGGCATGTAGGAATATTCATTGGTTATGAAAATGGCGTTCCTATGTATGTAGCTGAAGATGGTTCTGCCTATGGTTGTAGAAAAAATAAGTTAAGTAATGCTAAATTTACACATTGGTTATTACAGTCTTATATTACATATGATATGAACACAAGCAAGAAGAATAAAAGTTCAGTAAAGCCTAGTATTAAATATAAAGGGCATTGTGAAAACCTTGGTGATACATCGGTTGTTAAAGATGGTGCTACTTGTGGAACTACAGGCAGAGCATTAAGACTTGAAGCGTTATCAATTGTAGGTTTAGATAATTTACCTGGTGCTGGTATAGCAGGACAAGCACACGTACAGGATATAGGCTGGCAGAATCAGGTTATATTCGGCAATGGTAATTATATTGGTACTAAAGGAAGAAAACTTCGTATGGAGGCTATTAAATTAACTTTGTTTGGTGCTAATGCAGATAAATATAATATATGGTACAGAGTACATATGCAGAGCATTGGTTGGGGTGCTTGGGTTAAGAATGGTGCGATGGCTGGAACAGTAGGACAGAAAATTCGAATTGAAGCGGTTCAGATAAAAATATTGAAGAAATAAAATTTTAGGGATATCAGATTAATTTCTGGTATCCCTATTTTTTACGATTTATATAGATTATTGAGGGTAATATTTCCACGTTCTTTAATTATATCTGTTAAGTGGTTCGTGTATATTTCCATCGTTGTTTTCAAATTCTTATGCCCCAATCTTCTTTGAATATATACAAAATCTGCTCCGTTTTCAAGCAACATAGTTCCATGAGTGTGTCGGAGACTATGAGTATCATATTCAGGATAATTAAGTTGACTATGAATTATATGTGAAATATGCTGTGTCGTTCTTGAACTAATATATGAACCATCTTCTCTTCTACAGACAAAATCAACTACATTGACAGATTTATTTTGAGATATTGGGTTTTCTGGCAATATCTCATCAGCTTTTGAATATGTCATTTTATAGTTACAATAGTACCGATTATAATATTCTGCATAGTATTCTCTTGCTCGAATCTGCTTATTATATTCTTTTTTTAAAGCTACAATTAATATATCATCAATATCTATCGTTCTATATGAATTATATTTTGGTGAACTAAAATACCAATAGCCATTTGATTCTGATGTACCGTTCGTTCTTTTTCTTTCTTCTTCTGACCTTGTTTCTCCTGGATTCCATTGTACTTGCCGACTAACTGTTAGCGTCTTATTTCCAAAATCAATATCCTCCCATACAAGTGCAAATATTTCACCTAATCGAAGTCCTGTATGATAAGCAATCATAAGTGGTATATAAGCAGATGTTCCTTCTGGAAATCTTTCAAAAATTTTATCAATTATTTCTTTAGGTATATATACATGTTTCTTTGTTCGAGTTGACTTTTGAGGTTGTAATTTTGTCGGAATTATTAATTTTGTTGCTGGTGTGATAGTAATATAATGTCGATCAACTGCAAAATCAAAAGATTTAGTGAGCAATCCTTTTACAGATGATATAGTATTTTTTGAAAAGCCTTCGTTATACATTTTAGTTATAAAGTCTTGTAGATTGCTTTTTGTAATTGATTTAAGGCGATATTCTCCAAGCGTAGGTTTAATATATAGTCTAATCTTCTTTTCATATCCCTGAATTGTGGAAGTTTTGCAAGTAAGTTTACATTCTTGTTCCATCCATTCATCAAGAAAATCTGAGAATGACATATCTGAAGGTTCGACTGCTTGTCCTATATTTTCGTATGTCTGTTGTGCAAGTTTGCCTGCCTCTCTTGCTTCACGTTTAGTTGCAAACCCTGATTTTGATTTCCATTTTCTCTTTCCGTCAACTGATGCTACTTCAAATCTATAACGATATGAGAATGTACCATCTTTATTTGTACGTTTATCAATCATTATATCAGTCATACAATACCTCCTTGTTGATGTACAAAGAGTATATCATTTTATGGACACATTTTCAAGGAGATTTTCCGTGGACACATTTTTAGATTACGTGTCCATGATGTGTCCACAGAGTAGGAAATAACACAGTTTTATAATTTCAGAGATAAAAAAGAGGACTCTTAGAAAATATCCAAAAGTCCTCAAGTCCTTATAAAATCAAGGTTTTAAATTAGAATTTACCTGCTGTTGCGGCTTCCTCAACACTTACGGCAACTGCTACTGTAGCACCAACCATTGGGTTATTACCCATTCCAAACTGTAAATATTTTATTATGCTTAATTATGTCATACAATACTTACAAATGCAGTAAAATTAAGGATTAACACGAAATGGTGTGTGTTGTATTGTGTTGTAGAATGTTATGGTGTGTTATAAGATAATTTTCTCAAATGTGTCCATGATGTGTCCATGAACACCGTGTTAAAAGCGTATACAAAATAATAGGAACAGTATTTATTATACCATTCCCATTAATATTATGCAATGTTATTTAATTCTGTAATATTATCTAAATTAGTCAAGTCCATACCCTCATATTTTTCAAGGAAAGATTCAAGTGTCTGTCTTCTTACTTTTAGGCTACCAAGCTTTATGGCAGGTAAAAGTCCTTTCTTAATGAGGTCATATACGACATGTACATTAACTCCCAAAGTTGTCGCAACTTCTTTTACTGTATAAAGCATTTTATCTTCTCTCATATTTATGCCTTTCCAGTAGAACCAATGCCACCTCTCGACTCTTCATCTAAATGTTCTACCTCCTCGAATGTAATCTCTGGCTGAATCTTCTGAATTTCAAATTGACATATTCTATCATTCTTATGAATTACTGTGTCCCTTAATGCTATTGCGGGGAACTTCCATTCATCTGAATCCCCACTATAACTATTATCAATCTGTCCTACACTATTAGCTAAAATAATACCAAAATTTTTATATGTACTGCTACGTGGATACATATTAGCTTTATATCCATCAGGTAGCTTCATACCAACTCCGAGCTTAATTAATTTAAAATCACCCTTTTTCATTTCTACTGTTTCTGCTGCACGAAGGTCAATTAAATCACCCTTATTAATTTTTTCTATTTTATCTATTTCTTTATCAAAATATTTAATTTTAATAGTCTCCATATATTTTTCTCCTAATTTTTTAATGGTTTGTGTTTATCTACAATAATTTTTCGTTTTTCTTTTATTAAGGCTTGTAATTCATTGTACTCTTTTAATAGGTCTTCCTTTAGTTCGTGTACTTCTGAAATCTCTTGTAAAAGTTTTTCTTTTTGGTCTAGTAAACTTGTTACTGACATAAAAGATTTGTTTAAGCCTTCTACATCTAATGAATTTGATATAATTTTATAAATAGTATTATATGTTTCAAGTATTTGCTTAAAGTCCTTTGACTTTACTATTCTTTTATTTAAGCCACGTTCCTTCTGTTCTACATATGTTTCCATAATAGACTGAAATGTACCTGTATACTTAAAAGGTGTCCAAGACCAATACGACTCTATATGGTCAGGTTTACCATCTTCATCTTTTATTGTTCTATTCGCACGTTTCTTTTTGCATAGCATATAACAATATTGGTCACAGGCTATACCATATTCATCATCTATTAAGAAGAAAGGCAATGTACCTTCTTCTATGTCTGTTTCTTCAATAGGCAGTTCTGTATCTGCTAATGTTTTTCTTGGCATTTGTTACTCCTCTCTTTTAATTGCAATATAAAACCATTTTATTCTGAGCAAGAGATTGTTTCACATCAATGACTCGTTGGTTTTTTGAACCCCTCCACTTGAGCGTGAGATCTTTCTGCTCATCTATATATTCTCCGTCAACAAGTACATCTACATTTGAAATAATTTCGTTTCTCTGATTCCAATGTAGAAATTCTTTCTCTTTTCCAACTCCTGATGGCATTCTACTATATACGAGTTGTTCCCAAGTATATCCAGTATATAACCAGATAGTTTTCTCAGAAAAAGAATTACGGATTTCTTGGACTAATTTGAAGACTTCGTTGAGATTGTTTTCATGTAATGGATCACCACCTGTAATAGTGATTCCATCAATATAATCCTTATCTAAGCAATTAAAAATATATTGCCTTGTTTTTTCTGTAAATGGATGTCCAAAATTCTTATCCCAAGTTTTAGGGTTTTGGCAGTTGTAGCATCTATGGCTACAACCGCTAACAAATAATACTACCCTAAATCCAGTGCCATTGAGAACATCACATTCTGATATTCCACTGTAATTCATTATTCTCCACATCCTGTTTTAAAATGCTTGACTCTGTGAGCCATTTCTTTCATCTTTCCATCAACAGAAGGACGCTCTGATAAACTTCCAAGATAACCACAAAGCCTTCTAATAACACTCATTTGTGAATTATCTTCGTTACCACACTGAGGACATCTAAAATGATTTGTTTTATCATCCACGGTAATCATTTCACCAACATATCCACATTTAAAACATCTATCAGAACTTACATTTACTCCAAAATAATGACACTTATCATATGCGTATCTAATAATCTTTTCTAATGCTTCTGGATTATTAACCATATTGCCAAATTCAACATATTGGATAGCTCCACCTGATGCAAGCTTAGACATGTTTGATTCAAGATCTACTTTGTCAAATGCTACAATATCTTCATTAGATGGATAATGGAAAGAATTTTCATAATAACCCTTATCGTTAACTCCTTTAATAATTCCAAAATCAGATACGTCAGAACGACAGAATTTAGTTGCCAACGTTTCTGCTGGTGTCGAGTAAAGGGAAAACCCTATATTTGTTTCAGCTTTAAGCTCATCACAATAAGTTCTCATAAACTGCACCATCTGAACACCTTTATCAATCATTTCTGAATCTGTATCATAAGACTTTCCATATAAAGCCATTAGCGCATTATGTACTCCAACATATCCAATAGATACAGTTGAACGATTCTTATATAGTAATGATTCAATAGTGTCTTCTGGATTTAATCTCGCAATAGCTCCATATTGATAAAGAATTGGTGCTTGCTTTGCTTTGACTGTTTTCATCATATCTCTACGAATCATGAGTGCATCTCTACACATATCAAGATATTCTTTTAATAATTCATAGAATTTTTCTTCTGAATGGTCTGCCATAATTGCAAGTCGTACAAGATTTACTGAACAAACGCCTAAGTTAAAACCACCACCTACAATTCTATTACCATCATTATCATGCAACTCAGGAATAAAACTTCTACAACTCATAGGAGCTTTATATCCACCTGTTACCTCAACTAACTTATCGTGCATAAGATAATCTGGATATAATCTGAGACTAGAACACTTAACGGCTAATTTGAAAATGTCGTAATATTTATCTTCTGGATTTAGATTATTCCCTGCCTTTAATTCAAAACATAATTTAGGGAAAACTGGTGTGACACCACCTGTAAGACCATCAATACGAACTTTTAACATATTTGTAAGAATAAGATACTGAATTTTCTGATCTTCTTCTGAAGCATCTAAATCAATACAATCAAGTTCAAATGTTGTGAATGGAATTTCGCCTCGGCTGTTGGTGAGGGTTAAAATTTCATACTCCAACCCTTTAATTGACTTACTGATTTCACGTTCTAACATCTTCCATGCAAATTTCTCTGCATTGGGCACTTCAAAATCTTTGGCTATTTTTCTCCATGTATTAAGACTTCCTCTTCCGTATTGACATAATCCTTTAGTTAAATTGATAAATGTAATACCACCATAACAATTAGAGGAAACATGTGCTGCAATCTGACTGAGAAGATTAACTGCTACTGTAATTGTATTAGGTTTTTCAATTGGCGCATTACCAATCACCATCCCATTTTCAAGACAATCCTCCCAATTCACAAGCTGACAATTATGCATTGGAATACCAAAATAATTCATGTCATGAATATAAATTTCCTTCTGATGGTGTTTCATTATTCGCTCAGGAACATAATATCTTTTTGCCTGATCAATAATTGTCACATCTGCAATCATAGGTTTTAACGTCTGAAGTAGCTTGCCATTTTTATTAGCATTATTAATAACTTCTTCGCTCGTACCATCTTTTAATCCAAAAATTTCATTATCGAGATTTGTTTTTGCTTCTCTAACAAGTTCTCTCTTATATCTATATCTCACAAATGCTCTAGCTACATCTTTTCGCTTGCCATCCATAAGCATCGTTTCAATAATGTCCTGAATATCTTCAACATTCATAGACTTCTTATTTAATGATTCAATGTGATTTGTAATTACTGTAGCCTTTCTTTTTGCTTCTGGTGTAATTTCGCCATCTACCTCATCGAAAGCAGCAAGAACCGCTTTTATAATTTTGTTACGGTCAAAATCAACTTTTCGACCATCTCTTTTAATTACTTTTGTCAATATGTATATCCTCCTATCTGTTCCTCATAATTCCATCCAAATTATAGTGGCTTAGAAATTCATCTAATTCATCAGAAGTCTCAGGATTACCAGCTAAGAACTCTTCTACATCTTTGCCGATAGTTGGATTATTGTTCCATACTGTCACAATGTCACTCAACACATCGTACATACTTCTAAATTCGTCATCATTGTCTGGTTTTCTTGTTTCAACACCAAGCGAATTGATATACTCTTCTGCTTTTAATAAATCGTTTGTCATTGCTGTTTTTACTTCATATTCTGCTTTACTAACGTTCATTTTATCTCTTTTTCTCGATTCCATAAGAAATCAACCTTTCATTGTAATTTTAACCCTCTAAAACCCTTATTTTTCAAGGGTTTCAGACATCCTATTTTTTATTTTTGTTATTTTCACACTCATTTAACACTAAAGTCCAGTATAAACTTGTATCATCATAGTTTGCACAAGTTGCCATTCTTCTGAATCCTGTAACTGCAAATTCTTTACCCTCAAAAGTTGCAGTTACGAATCCGTCAGGCTTTTCCAATAATTCTCTAGCTAATGAATGTGTTGTCATTATTGGTAAAATAATTATTTTCCTCACTTTCTTTTAAATCTGAAATATCATCAAAATCTGATGCTGCTTTACACATTGCAAAACAAAACAAACAATTTAAAAGAAAAATACCAATTAAAATTAATATAATTATATTTACACCCATATTATTCTCCCTTTTTCTTTTCAAAAAATTCACATTCTACTTTACACCCATAAGGTAGAAGTTTATCTTTTGCTTCACAACGTATTTTTATATCTGCCCTTGACTTCTGTATTAACTCTCCATTAACACAAGAAGTACATTTATCTGTACATATTGTCATATTTTTACCCTATTTACCCTCAAAACAGCTATCTTTTTCAAATCCAAGCAACATCCCATCACTAAGAATTGAAACTACACCTTTAAATTCATATAAATCTATACAATCGCCTACTGTAACGTTATATAAGTCTATATGGTTATCATTTATCATATACATATAATTAATTCCTTTCTGGTGCATATTTTTCAACTATGTCAATAAATTTCTTAAAATCCTCTGATTCTTCATCACCATAGAAAAAAACATCTAAAATCTTACTTAAATCTAATGTTAGTAAACCCATAATAGATTTTGCAGACACTATGTATTTATTACTAATCACATCTACATCAGTATTTATTAAAGTCATATCATCAATAAAATTTGCAACTTCTTCAAAATTCTTAAACTTTATCTTCTTTTCTATTCTTGTTTCCATACTATTCCTCCGTAAAATAATTATTATCATATACCCTAATCGCTACAACTTTATATCCCCAATTTTCTTCACAATAAGAAATGTCTCCATTTATCCTAGCAGTATTGTGAAGTTCATTTATATCTACAATAAACTCACTCACACATCCATTATGAGCTGTTGTTATATTGTCAGGTAATGTGTCTTTATTAGCTTTGATATCGCCAACTATACAAGGTAAGCTTGTTCCGTCTTCTAAAATTAGATCAAAACATCTTCCTATTTCTAAATTGAAATATGTACCTAATGCTACACAATATCTTCCATCAACTTCTCTAATACCATAGTTACCAGAGTAAGCACTTTTTTGTAACAAATATTGTGAGCTTTCTTTGTTTGTTATAGTTCTATAATCCATATAGGATTTAAAACCATTATTATTAGGCATTTTAATTTCAACGTAGTCTATTTTATTGTCTGAAACAAATTGAAGGGCTATATAAGCCTTTGAGACACCATATTTTATTTCATACCATTCTGAATCATATGGTGTATAAGATATTTCCATATTGTATGGATAAACTGTATATATTTCTGAGTTTATAGAAGGGGCAGCTCTGATATTTACATAAGCATTTGTATAACCTATTTGCCAATCTTCAGTTGCTTGTTCGGATTCGTCAATTTCAGGTTCAGATTCTTGTAAGTTTATATTTGGATTTGATACTATATCAGTTATATACTTACTAATGCCTGCAATTGGCAATTTTGTTTCTTCTATATTAATAGTTGTTGATGTTGAATTATTACTAGACTTATCTGTTAAAGCTATTCCTAATATAACTGACCAACAAATACATATTGATATAGAAGCTATTCTTTTAATTTTAATATTATCACTTCCTTTGTTGTATATAATTATATTCTCTTTTTATAGAGCGAATAAATCTCATTTACAACTGATGATATTTTACTGTTAAAGGTATTCATTATAATTTCATCAACTAAATTTGTTATATCTTTAAAATCTTCATCATCTTTTTCCATACGTCTAATAACTTCATCAGGATTATCTCCTCTGATACTTAGCCTTTTTTTAATAGTTCCCTTATCACTAAAAATATAAAAGATTTTTATATCTTTAAAACCTAATTTTTTAATATCTCTAATACCATCAGGAGTAAGTATTATCACTGTATTATTATCTGATTTTGCATAATCTTCTATAGCAGAACCATAATACCAAATACCTTGAGTTGTTTTATATTTTTTCCATTCAGCAAAAAATCCATTTTCAACTTTATTAAAAAATTCTTCATCTGAAATATAATGATATGTAACACCATTTATCTCATTTTTTCTCATTGGACGAGTTGTATACGTTATTAGTTTTTTAAAGCCATATTTTTTTATTAAACTATTGACTATAGTATCTTTGCCACTTGCAGATTTACCAGTTAATACTAGCATTACAAAGCCTCCTCTCTTAGTGAAAATATTAATTAATTAAAGAAATAAATTCTTCTTCTGTTATAATTGGGATATTAAGCGATTTTGCTTTCTGATTTTTAGACGATGTGGAATTGATATCATTGTTAATAAGATAATTAGTTTTAGACGAGACACTTCCTACTACTTTTCCACCATGAGCAACTATATCAGCTTTTAACTCATCACGATTCTTATAATGATTAACTGAACCAGTTACAACAAATGTTTTTCCTTGTAATGTATTTGGGATTTCATCCAAGACTATATTATGAGATTCAAAAGTAAACTCTTTTGATAATTCAAATATTTCCGAACAATGTTTATTAAAATACGAATTTAGAGAATTTATAAGACTATCTCCTATACCTGATATACTTCTGAAATGTTCTGCACCCTCAGTAATCATAGTTACCATAAAATTACCCATACTTGAGGTATTTTGTTCCGTACAGCTTTTTGCAATATCCTGGCTTGCTGACTTGCCTAGTAACGGAATTGATAAGCTATAAAGGAAACGCTGAAGATTTGTATTACGAGACTCTTCAATAGAATTAAGAAGTTTTTGAACAGATTTCTTACCAAATCCATCTAAGGCTTTCATCTCATTTTCATGATCTGATAAGTGATAAATATCCTGAATTGAATTTAACCAACCAAGATTAATGAATTTTTCAATCGTAGATTCTGAAAGATTTTCAATATCTAACGCATTTCGACTTGCTGCATGAACTAATCTACCTAAAAGCTTACCTTTACAGTCTGGATTTTCACACATAAGTACCTCAGAATCATTTTCTTTAACAATTCTTGTAGATTGACCGCAAATAGGACATTTATCAGGAATACTAAAATTACCACTCTTATCAATGCTATCATGTACTTTAGGAATAACCATATTAGAACGGTAAACTCTAATTCTATCTCCAATTCCAAGCATCATATCTTTAATATATGTAATATTATGAAGTGTTGCTCTTGTCGTAATCGCTCCATTCAAATCGACAGGTTGGAAGATTGCAACAGGGTTGATTAAGCCTGTTTTAGAAGTATTCCATTCAATATCCGTAAGCACTGTTTCAAACAATTCATCTTCATATTTATAAGCCATTGAATGTCTGAAGAATTTTTCTGTACGTCCCATAGATTCGGCAATTTTGTAGTCATCAACCGCCATAACAGCTCCATCGTAAGGAATATTATGTAAATCTGCTGATTCTCTTATATGATTTAATAAGATTGTCAACTCTTTTTCTTGATTAATTCTGGGTGATTTTAATATTGGTATAATCTCAAAGCCAATATCTTTAGCCTTAAATAAATCTTTACTTGGAGTTTTATGCTCAAATCCTTTAATAACTCTCCATGCAACAAATCTCATATTTCTACTTGCGGCTTCTTTATTATCAAGTAATCGTAATGAGCCAGATACAAGATTTCTTGGATGTTGATACTTCTTATCTTCTGGCAACTTATCATTAATCTCTCTGAAAGTGTCCCATCCAATAATTGTTTCACCATCAATGATAAGTTCATCATTATATGGAATTTCTTTTGGTACATTATCCATAGTTAATACATTCTGAAGACATTCAATACCTTTTACTCCATCTCCTCTGGTTTCTGCTCCAATTAATTTACCATCAATATAGTGTAGTGATGTTGTGAGTCCATCTGCTTTTACAGATAAGAAACAATCCTTATTCCCAATAAAATCAATCAGCTCATTTACTGATTTTGTTTTATCAAGCGAAAGCATTGGGTGATTATGTTTTACTTCTTTTAATTCATCTGCAACTGAATAACCAACATTATGTGTTGGACTATTTGCTAATACAATACTAGTCTCTTCTTCAAGATTTATTAACTCATCATACATTTTATCCCATTCATAATCAGGCATAATTGGAACTTGATTATAATAAGCATATGAAGCATTATTTAGATCTTTAATGAGTTGTTTTATCCTTTCTAATTTATCCATTTGTTTCCTCCTCTCCACAATATTCTCTTAAATATGTAAGCATTTCTGACTCTTCTGGGAAGAAAATATCTTTATTCTTTTTACTCTGAACGAAGCCGAGAAAATTTGACATAAATTGACCAAAACGCCAGTCAGGAAAATGTTTCTTCCATATTCTATTTAATTCTGATGTAAACACATCAATTCTTTCTGGATTTCTAATCTTAATCACCTCTCTTCGTATTTAATATCAATGTAAATTGTCACAAAAATCGTAATAAATATAGATAAACTCCCACCAATTATAAGTGAAACTATAGTTGGCAAAAACAAATGAAAGAATAATGCGAATAAAAACATAAATATAACCAATGTAAATAAAAATAAAATAGTTATACCACATATAAAGCATGTCATTTTAAAAGCGTCTTTCATATATTCTCCTTTTCTAAAGAAATGAACATTTAGTTCTGAATTGATAAAACATAATCCCTTGTAATTTCTTTATGGAATTCTGTAATCTGTTCCATAACCTGTTCTGCCCACTCTTTTACCTCTGGATTAGCACCACCGCCATCATAGCGTTCTTTAAACACATGTCCCCATTCACAAAGATTAATTTTCGAAATAAAATTACTCGGAATACCCAACATATAAAGACCACGTTTTACATCTTTGTTATTCTCATATTCTTTTAAAACATATCCATTAGTCGATTTTACATACGTTTTACCATTGTGATCAATCTCGTTTGGTAATTCAAATCCAAGAATTTTACAAGCCTGTCCATCTGTTAAAACCTTATCTTTGTAATAATCAGACATTTCCCCATCATCAAATGTTGCCAACCTTGTACTATTTCTGATAATTCGATTATCAAATCTTCTTGCATGTGCATCTACATCATCCTGACCAGCTCTATGTAATCCCTCTGTCATAATCGTAATATCAAGATACCTAAGAACTGTAATATGTCTCTTTCCCATGCGAAGCAACATATTAAGCCACTTTTCAAATTTTCCATAATTTTCTAAGTTTAGAATACAAATTCGTCCATTATTATCTAAAACAGAGTTGCATACTCTCTTAATTTCATTATCTAATTCTGGTGTCCATGTTCTTTTGCTCATAAACATAGATACAAATGCCTCATAAAATCCTGTAATACTTGTTACTGTTACTTTCAAATCTTAATCCTCCTTAATCAACATAATCTGTAAATTTTTCACCACAACATAAACATTTAACTGTCTGACATTCTATAATTCCACTCGGCAAAAACTCATATACAAATTGCTCGCCTGCTGTTGTATGAGAGATACATCCTTGTTTCCTATGATTCTCCACCCATTTATCTAATCTTTTGCTTGTCTCAAAATGCAAAAATAAAAATCCTCTTATTTCTTAATTTTAATGAAAGTTTAAATTACTGTGAATTACCAATTAAAAAATTGTCTATTTCTACATACTGGGCATTTGATGTTGTAACCACCAAGACCATCATGCATTACACCCATTTGATCGGTTACATTACACTCACTTTTTTTCAAACTCAAATATCGAACCGCATTTATCGCAGGTCAATCTTTTAGTTGGTGTTATTGGCTCATGTCGTTCTATAATATTCATGTCTTATCCTCCTAAGAAATAATGGATTCTTGTTATCTCTCATCAACCAATTCTTCTAACACACCACCAACTTCAGCAACAATAATTCCTACTGCTAATGGAATAATCGAACCATTCACTAATGTTACAATTCCACCAATTACTCTGATTGCTGATTTTCCTAAACTAATAAATAAATGTCCTTTACTGTTCATTCCTAATTTCCTCCATAATTTCTTCTACTATGTATCCACAATTTAATTCTGTTGAAGCAATCTCTTTATATTTGATACTGTACTGATTTAACTTATCAATAATTTCTTTTCTTACTTCTTTTGCTTCGTCTTCATTCTGGAATCTTCCTTCATTCTCATATGAGTGATGTCTTGTGAGTAGATAATTTCTATTATTGTATGAATTAAACACATTCTGTACAGTCTTATTAAAATCTTCTCCTAACACTTTATCGCTGTTATATACAGCACATAAGATTAATGGAGAATCAACAACCATAACCTGTACTTTATTTTTAACTCTACCCATCTTGAATGACTGCTTGCCAAATAAATATTCTTGGTGTTTAAATACCTCACCATTATTTTCATATACCTTATCCTTGGCAAACTCTGAAACATATTCAGCATTAATACCATGTCTTTTTAATTGTGCTGTAATATCCATTGCACAAGTACTTTTACCTGCTGATGGTTCACCAAATAGATTAATTACAATTGTGTCCATTTTTACCTCCTAATCTCCCAAAGAAACTGTCGTTTAATTTGCTTTAATATCGTATTTCTTTAATAGTGTGTTTTTCTTTTTCAAATCAGCTTTGCAAGACTTAATATTACTTTGGTACATATCAATTCTATTCTCTAATGTATCAATTTCCTTTTTAAGACAGTCAATACAATATTGTTTTGCTTCCTCCATTGTCTCAAATGAATGATATTTTGAACAAGCTATATCCATATCATCCATATCCATTTTTGAAATTTTATATAAAGAATCAACCTGATACATTGTTTTCTTTACAAGATTATCCTTAAATTTCTGAAGCATTAAATCTGCTAACTTATATTCCTTTGTTGTACATCCATAAAAACCACTATTATGTGTTTCAACTGAATTATCCACATCAAAATGTAAAACTTCTATTGATGGGTATGTTTCATTTATATAATCTGTAACCTTTTCTTCGTCATACCAAATATATACAAAGCGAGGCAGTTCTTCCATTTGAGCCAATACCTTAATGTAGTTTCTTTTATCTAAATTGATAAAATCAACATCAAGACCTTTTGCAATATCCATATTTTGCAATTTATACCTTGTTGAAGATATGATTGCATTTGTATATTCTCTTGACCGATAAAACACAAGCATTTTCATTTACTTATTCTCTCCTTTCTTTTCAATGAATGGCAGACGAGAAATCCGTCTTTCCTTGGCTTTTTGAATCTCTGAAACGCCTTATTTATGGGCATTCCGACCTCAGTTTTTCAATAATCACCTCAATATTGTCACAGATAAAGTCTCTTGCTGAGACTCTATCCCATACTTCGTGTGCGTGTTCTGAGAAATAATCAGTCAAAGTATTTGATACTTCATCAAAGATTTGATTTCTGTTTTTATATTCTCTCATTACATCACAAGCAATTTCACAAGCTTCATTGACTTTCTCAATTGACTTGTCTTTATTAAAACCTGCATAGTATTCAATCTCTGCAATAGCATCTGGTGAAGTTTCAGGATCAAGAATACGAATTGCTTCTTCTATTGACATCTCACTCATATAATCTTCTCCATATCATAATTCTCTCTTATATAGTCACATATCTCTTGCATTGTGGTCTTGATGTGTTCATCATCCTTTAGACAAGGATGAATATTACACATACAAGAATCTTTTGCTCCATTTTCTTTGAATAACTTCCAGTTGAATGTAATCCACAACAGAGGAATTTTAGTAAGATTTTTCGTAAATAATCGTGTTAAAATTTTCATAGATTATTACCTCCTACTGTATTATTCTCTACAGTTGAGCCAATAAACTTCTTACTGGTTCTCTACTCATATTTTCTTTTGCCCATGAAATATAACCAGGATCAATTTCTTTGATTTGTGGAAGCGTCTTTCCTGAATATTTTCCAAATGTAATTACATAAGAATCAATATCTGGTAACTCTTCCTTTGGAATATCAACATCGCCTAATGCAGAAAGTACATCATCAGAATATGTCATATCAAGATTTGACCTACTTGCTAAATAATCACACATATGTACAAAAAACTGCTCATCATTTTCAGGTTTTGGCAACACCGTCTTACTTCTCTTTGTAGAAGTCCATTCACCCGAATGACTCTCACATAATCTTGCAATATATGCTTTTGTATCAGCGTCTACATCATGTTCAACAGACGTATTTCTCACCCACTCACCTGCAAGCATCGGATGTTCGTGTACCGTATATTGAGAACCATTTAGTCCACATTTAATTGCATCATGAAAAATTGGTGTGCAGCGTAAACAATCTCGCTGTCTCTCATTGGTCTTTTCTTTTACATACTCTAATCCAAGAACATAATTCATTACTTCTGCAAACATTAAAATATGAAAAATCTGACCATGCGGCTGACACTGTGTTTTATTATGATACTTAAATGATGTGCTACTTGGAATTGTGAAGATATAATCTGGAATTTCCTTAATCATATCAGTACAATAATCTCTGATCTCATCTGTCTCAAACTTATTTAATAGTCCTTCAAAAACTTTTACCTTGTCCATATTTTCTCCTTTACTTCAATATCTTGGAATCCAAACAATTTTTACATAATTCGTATATCATCCTACCCATATATTCTCTTTCTACAAAATAAATGTGCATGTTATTTCTGCTTTGCCATGTAAGCAATGTTCTAAAAAACGATGTCGGATTCAATTTCGATTTATAGTTCTCTGTAAAAATATCCTCTATACTGTCATTCTCTATAAGAAGATAATTTTTCTCTATATTAATCATTCGATTAAATTCTTTAAAAATTCTGTCATCATCTTTAGTTGCATTTGCTATGTTACCAGCTAACTCACTTACGGAATTCTTTCGTTCAATACAAAGTTCATCACTAAAATAGGTGTCGATTGAGAAGCCCAATTCAGGGCAACTCTCAACCATAAGACCATAATCACCTGTTTTCAATGCTCTTGACTTCCATTTGATGTTATTCCTATCAAACCAATCAGTAACATTTTTATTAGCATTCTCACGAGTGTCTACTAATACAACCATGTGCGACAGTAATTCTTTATACTTTTTGTCTGTATAATACTGTTTCATTTACATCTCCTAACAAATTTGGTACTCAGAAACCCACCATTCTTGTTCATCTGTTTCTTGCCATTCACCATCAACCTTTTTCATTTTTTGTTTTTTATATTGGTTTGTGACTTTTATAATATCTCCACGTCTGATAGGATTCTGTTTGAATATTTTCTTGCTAATTTTTACTGGAATTGTGTTACCATTTGCCAATGCATATAACTCTAATTTTGGTGAATAATCAACATTAAGATTCACAACATAGCAATATCCTGAATATGTCTTATCTACAATATCCATGTATCCAAGAACATCATATCTAGCTTTTATTTTTTCTTTAAAAGTTGATTTAATATTAAAGCCTTTTACTAGATCTTTTATAATAGCTTTAGTATCTATTTTCATAAACATTTTTACTGTTTCAGATACACAGTGTTTTCTTATAATGTCAAAATCAATTCCAAGCTCAAAGGCTTTATCTTTTTTCATCTGTGATAGGAACTTTTTATTTTTATAGAAGTAAAGAAATGTATCAAGATAATTAAGCAGATATTTTATATCGCCATAATCTGAAAAATATTCAATATTGATTAAATCTTTAATTCTACTATCTGCAATTCCATTTTCTTTAAGAGAAATTAAAATTGCACAAAAATCATTAAATTTATTTTGCCCCAATTCATATAGTGTATTTGCCACATTCGCAGAAAAATTTTTAATTGAAGATAATGATGGATTGATACAATTATTTTCTTTATCTATAGAAAACCTTCTATTATCCAATCCGAATTTGTATTTTCCAACATGAATTCCAGCATACTCTAGCATTTCTTTTTTATATGCCGATACTTTGTCTTTATCCCCTTTATCAGAATAATGTTGCATCATTACTGAATAGAATTCATATGGATAATGAGCCTTACAATATGCACCATACACAGAGTCAAACCCGTAGCTCAGGGCATGTGAAGCATTGAATGAATATTTCGATGCAGCCTCAATAATATCCCATGTTTTTTCAAAGCCATTTTCTGTTCCAACATTTTTTATCCACCCTTTTAGAAGTTTTGCTTTTAGCTCAGATAATTCTTTCTCCTTAAACTTTTTCTTACTGATTTTCTTTATAATGGCATAAGTCTCAGTCTGTTCAATTCCCAACCATCCAAGATAAGTCATAATGGACTCTTGATACATCATATAATGAAAAGAATCTTTTAGAAGATTATCCAACTCTGTAACGCCTGTTGTGTATGGCAATCTATTTAAGAAATTATTTAACTGTGTTTTAAATCCTGGTCTTAATGCTGCAACTAATGAAGTGAGTTCCATCATATTCTGAGGTTTATATTGTTTACAACATTTAACCCCAAAATTAGATTCACACTGATTTATTCCTAATGTATATCCGCTAGAATACACATCCCATGTTTTTTTGTCATTTTCAATCAGTCTTGTCATTTCGGGTACGGTTGGTGTCTTTATACCTGCTTCTTTAAAAATATTATTTATGGTAAGCCATATGTCCACTTTAAGTAGGTCGTTCTTTACAAACTTATAGTTTTCGGCAACCATTCCGTCAATAACTGTCGTAATTACTTCTTTTTTTGTTGATTCTGATTTACATCTAATCAAACCAACTTCTCGCTTTATGTCTCCATCATAAATTAAATACCCACATGGAGCTTGGGATTTTGAATTAATGATTCCTCTGTATTTTTTGCTCTCATCAATATAATGCTTATATTTTTTGTCTACGAAGTCATATAAGTCAATTGAATCTTTTAAATCATCTTCTGCATGTTTTAATGCTTTCTCATATTCTTTGATCTGGCTTGTAATATCATTAGATATCTCAAAATCAAGTCCCTGTGATTTTGTATATAGTTTAAAGGCTGATGAAACTTGTAATGGTTTATATGAAATCATAGGATATGCATGTCCTTCGCCCATTACATGAACTTGAGCATCTGCAAAAATTTCCGGCGTTCCTAAATTTAGATCTAAGTCAGGAAGACTCTTTGTTTTTAAAATTCGTGTTTTAGAAATAAATCTATCAGGGTATAATCTGACAGGTGATATGAACCTATCAATATTGCTAAAACCTAATAAAGAATTAATGTAATAAGATACACCACTTCCTCTTCCTGTTTTTGTAATAATTCCCCCATTTGTGACACCTGTTTTGACCAATTCATAGTCAATAAGAAAGTAGTCAGACATTTTTGTTTCAATAATTGCATTTAATTCGTATTCAATGCCTTCTTCATACTCTTTATATCTGTCACTTGATATTGTATTTTTTACATCATTCCATTTTGAATATACAAGATTTCTTAATGTCGAATCTCTCCATTCTTGAGATTTATTGCCAACCCATTCTCCATTAAAAAAATAATTTTTGGGTAATTTTATATTTTTATCCAACACTATATCATCAAAATCTAATAGAATATCTGTATTTAAAATACACTCATCAATTTGTTTATCAGTGAGAATTCCCTGTTGTTTTAGCCTTCTTCTGGCTTCTGACTCATCGGGATAATCCATATACCAACCCTGTTCATCTTCATCATAAGTAATTCCTCTAGCTTCTAAGTAATTATCCCTTTCTTGTGCTTGCTCAGGATATATATAATGACTATCACATCCTAGAATTAATTGAATTCCAAATTTTTCTGATAAATCAATGATTTTTCTATTTATCTTTTTTTGGATGTCTGTATTATGATACTGGATTTCTAAAAAGAAATTGTCTTTAAAATGATTATGTAATTTTTCAGTAATCTCATCTATATCATCATATACCCAATATTTCAGACAAGCAGTTGTCACCATAATATTTTGAGGATTAACCTTTAATAATAAATCAAGATCAATTCTTGGTTGTCCATAAAATCCATCTATACTTGCAATAGAAAGTATTTCATTAATATCTCTACGTCCCTCTTCATTTTCTGCAAGTAAAATAATATGGCAATTTGTTCTATCTCTGACAAATTCATTTGGTACGACAGCTCCTGTCTTTTTATTTATCTTTGGATATTCTGCTAATCTGTCTTTAACCCAATAAGCTTCTGCACCAAAAATGAATTTTAGTTTCTTTTTACTATATTCCTCTTCAGTAATAAGTCCTTGAGTGACATTAGAATAAAGTTCACTATTGTATTTTTGAACCAATTCATATGGGACATAATAATTCCCTTGATATCCATGTTCTACACTTGAAATCACATTATGCCCAAGTTCTATTGCTCTTTGTACATATTCTTCATAAGAAGCAGCACAATCAGTCACTAATACATTACTATAAGATGTATGTTTATGATAATTTTGCATAATACCTCCTATTCATATGAATCCGTTTCAGGGTTATACTGTCTATTGTCACTTTCATTCTTCTTACTTGTTGGTTGTGGTTTATATTCACATGCATGATTTCTCTGACCACAAAGATAATGACAATAGTAATAATCTGGATTAGGTCGCCATTCTTTCTCATTTTCAATCAGTTCAAGAGTATTTTTTGCCCACTGAATAGCTTCATCGTACTCTTCTTGAATCCAAGGTACTTCTATCCACTTTTGATCCTTAAACATGTTCCATTTAAGTTTTGAAACAGAGCCATATTCTTTTATTACAGGGATTGAATATAAATAGAGTTGTCGTTTGAAATCTAAGAAATGCTGTTGGTCAGATTTGCTAATCTTACCATTTTTCAGAATTTTAATACTTGCGGATTTATGGTCAATAATAATAATCTCACCAGTTTCTTTATCCTTTACAAGTAAATCTATATATCCGATAAAATCCTTGTCGTTAATTTTAAATTCTACTTTTTTCTCAACTCCAAGAACTTCATATTTTTCTAAATCAAGGTTAATGTTATCAAGGTAATCAATGCCTTTGTCATAATATGATTGCCTAATATTTACGAATTTATTTGGTGGAGCATCGTGAGGAACATCCTCATCGAAGTGTTCCTCATAATACTCATTCAATTCAAACAAGGAAAGTTCACCTTTTTCATATTTTTCAAGAATTTTATGAATCAACGAACCATATTCTCCGAAAAATCCATTCTCTGATTTATTACATTCGAGATAGTGGAGTTTCCATTCGTAACTGCAATTATAATATGAATTCAGTCTTGAAAACGACCATTGCATCGTTCCAAGTAAAAAATCTAATTCTTCATCCATCATAATAATTTATTCTCCTTATTTATCTGGAAATGTGTTATCTATGCTTCTATCAACATATGGAAGCCTGTCAGTATATACATTGTTATCCCATGCAAATTTTGCATCATATTCATCATAATCTGTATAAAATCTACGTGATGTCAGATCATACCATAATCCCATCTGGAAATCTGCCTTACCAAGCAACCTGTCTTTTATAACAGTTAAAACCACATCGTAGTTATGCCATTTAGATTTCGGATCATTTTTCTCTTTTTTGGAAACTCTTCTAAGACCTATGGATCTCATAGCAAGATTGATAATATTAGAAGTACCAGATATGTCATACATTTCAATATCAGAATTTGTATCTTGTGTTTTTCTCGGATGTGCTATCAGAACAACGGCTACATTGAATTTAGCAGCAAACTTAATAAGTGCATTTATCAGATTTGTTTGTGCCGTATTTTTGTCACTTTCAGAACAATTCAAGTCAATCATCATAAGATTATCAAGTACAATCAGCTTGCACCCAAACTTTCTAACGCATTCTTCAGCAGATTTTAAAACTGAATCTACATCATTTGGCTCATCATCCCTGTAAATGAAAAGTTTCTTATTATAATGTGTCTGCATCTTCTTTTGTATTGCTTGTGGAACTATGTAATACTTACGGTTGTCTCGGCTTGTCCTTTCAACCATATTTCTCCTGCCAGCAATAATTGTATTAAACCAGTTAGCACTCATTCTTTCAGGCATTTCCTTGCTAAACAAAAATACAGGACTACCATCATCAATAGTTCTTGCTATTGTCTGGTCAATAATACTCGTCTTGCCACTACCAGGTCTTCCTGATAATACCGTCAATGTTCCATAGAAGATTTTTAACAACTCATCGTCTAATGGTTTAATGCCAGTTTTTACACCATCCATCTGAGAAATATCAAGTTCCTCAATCTCTGAATAATCAACAACGCTTTTTACAGGAACATCTTTTGCTTCTGAAATAAGATTCATAACAAATTCTTTTCCTCCAACTTGTAAGCAATCATTGATATCCTTTAGTGGAACTCTCTTACCATTCTCTTTTTCAAAAAATTCAGGCGTTGATATATATTTTGTTCGCCATGTACCAAGACGATAAATACATTCTTTTCTCATTTTAATGCCTGCTTCATCATTATCAGACCAGATGATAATAGAATCAAAATTGTTTAACCAATCCCAATTTTCTTCAATCCAATGAAGATTGCCAGCTCCAAGAGGAACACTTACTGTATTAATATATCCTGCTTCAATAGCACTTGCACAATCCGTCTCGCCTTCTGTTATAAGTAACGGCTTTGATGTATTAACTCTGTTCATATTAAACAAAAGTGCTGATGTATCAGCGTCTTTTTGACACCACGTTTTAGGTTGACCAGAATGTTTTTCAACCGTTCTTGCAGGTCTGTACTTAACCATAGTCAAAACATCGTTTGTATCATAAAAGTTAAACACACCATTGCCATGTGAATCTTCTCGAATATCCAAATAGTCGATTACATTTTTTGAAATGCCACGTTTTCCCCAATAATCAACTACATGCTCTTTTACATTTATTGGTTCTTCATGCGGATATCTATAATTATGACGAGTTCTTACATCCTTTTCGCCAAAACTGTATTCGATATCAGCTTTCTCGAATAGATACTTAGCAGCTTCTAAAAATGTGTTTCCTTTTTTCATTAAGATATCAATAATATCTACCGTTTTGTTACATCCAAAACAATGAAAAGTCTTATTTTTTTTGTTATATATAAAGCTTGCAGTATCTTCGTTATGATAAGGACAACAAGCTTTTAGGTTTTTATCATCAAAATTTTCTAATTCAAGTAGTTCTGCCATTAAAAAGGCATTATTATCGCCAAGTTTATCTTTAGCTTTTTCGATGTCAGTTTTTTCGATTAGCAATTACTCACCGCCTAAGCTTTAAATTCTTTTTCGTAAAATAACTTTCTAAGTCCATATAGAATCTGAACAGGTTTTGTTGAATAATATAATTTCGATGATTCAATATTTTTTCTGATAAATTCTATAGGAACTCTATTTTTAAAAACCATTGTGTTTATTGCTCTACATGCAATAGGGAACTGTGTTTTATCTTCTATATAATCCATGTAGGCATCTACACAGTCTTTAATTTCTTGTTTCATACCTGCACAATCCCAATGGTAATGTTTCTTGTTTATTACCACAGACTCAGAGGCTTTAACCTTTTGTCCGTGGTGTAAACAATACTTGTATGCGCAGACATATTCCTTTTCTTTCTTATCTGCCATATTTACCTCTTTTTAGTTAAATGGTAATCCTTCGTCTTCCACACCATCAGGAATGATCATAAAACCATCTCCTGCTGCACTGGAAGGTTCCGGTCTAGCTGCCTGATAGCCCCCCTCATTATTAGCTGAGGCTGCCTTACTCTCTGCAAATTCAACCTGTTCTACGACAACATCCGTTGTGTAAACTTTCTGTCCATCCTTATTTGTGTAGCTTCCTGTCTGGATTCTTCCTTCAACAACAAGCTTTGTACCCTGATGACAATATCTTTCGATAAATTCACCAGTCTTACCAAATGCAACACATGAGATAAAGTCAGCTGTCTGCTGATCACCATCCCTCTTAAATCTTCTATCTACTGCTAGTGTAAATCTAGCTACTGCCGATGCATTGTCGCCCTGTGTGTATCTTACCTCTGGATCTCTTGTGAGTCTTCCCATTAAAATCGTCTTATTCATGTATTTTTGTCCTCCTTATAATTACGCCTGTACTGGCTGAATTTCTTTAATCTTTGCTAAACAATCCTTTGCTTTCTGCACATCCTTCAGTGCATTTGGATTTCCGCTAGGCACAAACTCTTTTAATGTTGTCATAAGAGTTTCGTTCTTTGTTCCTCCAAGCTGGGTGCAAAGAGAAATAATCTCTTTCTTGATTGCTTTTAAAATGTCTTCGTCTGTCTCGGCTACTTCTGAATATGTAGGCTGTGGTGCTTTTGGCGTAGGTGCTTCACCTTGATTAGCCCAATCATAAAGTTTTTCTCCATCGTTTTCTGTAAGCACTTCAAATCTACCATCAAACAAATGCGTATTATCCTTATCAGCAGAAGCAACATGTGTATCCTGAGAAATCATAAGTGATACCGTATACTCATATGAAATATCCTTATCCTGCTGCTGCCCCATACCAACTTTCTTCGGTACTTGCTTACCGTTCTTATCTTCAAGAACCCAATCGTCTTTTCCTCTTGCTGTAGCAATAATGTGAATTGGACTATTAAGCACCTTGTCTATAAACTTATGGTGACGTGGTTTTAATTTGCCCCAATTAGTGAAACTATTGCCAGGCATTTTATCATGTACATCATTCAACCATTTCCATTCATGTGTCATTGAGTCAATGATTAGCACCTTATATCCAGCTTTAACAGCCTCATCAATTGCAGCCATATACTTCTCACACTCAAAAGGCTCTTCGAGTTCAAGCAAGTCATAATCAAACTCATTTGCATAATACTTGTTACGAGATCCCTCAGTGCCAATATATGCAATACCACTATTGCACTTCTTTGCAATTCCTGTTGCCATTTTTAATGCACTGTAACTCTTACCACTACCTGATGCGCCACTTAGCAACACCTTTAACCATACCTGCTCTCTTTTTGCTTTCTGAAATCCCATTACTTGTCCTCCTTAAAATTAAAAATTTATGTAAATATTGTTAATAAAACAATCTATATAAACGCCCATCAGGACGGAACACAGAAAATAAATTTATGTAAAAATCTATCTTCAACAGTGATTTTCGAGTATAAAAACCCAAGGGTATGCTGTTCTTCCACCCATTCGTATATTCTCTATTCAGTTTTGATTTTTGGAATTTTTTGAACTGAATTGTTCAAGACTGATTAGATATTCTCTAAACTATCTAAAATTAGTATGCATATTATGAGTTACTTTTTAAATAAATACTCATGCTTTTCATATAATCATTTAAACTGAAATAATTCACAATACATTTTCCATAATAATGAATATAACCATATGGGATAACTTCATTTGGATCTATTAATTTTCCATCTAAATAATACTTGAACGTAATCCATTTACTTGCATGAGATGTAAACTCATTCTTCATCAATTTTGAAAATTGTTCTAATGTAATATTCATAATTATTTACCTCTTCGAATTTCCAAAGAAACAGTGATTTATTTCAAACTTGAATAAACTGACTGTAGTTCTTCAATGATAATCTTTTCAGGAAATGTAATACATGTAACAATATCAAATGTATTGTATAAAATTACAACAATTCCTACTACGATTGCACATCCTGCTAAAGCCCCAAGTACTATAGCTCCAAAATCATAATCTGTGTGTCTATCTTCCTCGTACTTTTTCCAACAATATTTTGCTTTTTCAATCACATATTTGCAAACAAACAGTAGGCAAATACCAATTAACATCCACACAACACTTGTTGCGATTTCATATGTAACATACTTACTACATAACTGCTGTAAATATGAAAGTACATTTGCAGAAGTCCATTCAATTGCAAGACCAAACTTTTCTGCAAGAGCGTCTAAAATTTTAATTACTTCTTCTGACATAAATAAGTTTCTCCTTTATATATTCTCTATTCGATTTTCATTTTTATT
>ERZ1034878.135-NODE-135-length-39420-cov-10.387756_pt1 | contig 39420 bp, 70 predicted proteins | sample MGYA00520593_ERZ1034878 | MGnify/ENA primary metagenome ERZ1034878 (study PRJEB33766, sample SAMN09781724) | gut metagenome | biome: gut microbiome | host: Homo sapiens | place: Madagascar | study: EMG produced TPA metagenomics assembly of the PRJNA485056 data...
GATCTCGCCGCCATGACCGTTGACCATGAGTACCGCCTGACTCTGCTGGAGCTGGGCGTGACGGAAGGGGGTGAGGCGTGATGCTGTACCGCGTTCTGAAGCGGATGATCGAGCGGGGCCAGACCGAGGGCCTGAGCGAAAAGCTGGATGTGTTCTATGCCGCCGGCAAGCTGTCTGAAGCCCAGTATACGGAGCTGTCCGATATGCTGGGCAACGAGACCTGAGGGAGAAAACCAAATCAAAATGACGCATGAGCCGTTCTGTCTGGACTGACAGGGCGGCTTTTTCGCGTCCAGGCAAAGGAAGGTATCATGAGGATCTTTAAGGTAAGCGACCAGAAACGGATCGCGCTGGGGCGGCAGGGCGAAAACAAAGCTGTCCAGATCCTATGGCCGGGCATCGCTGCGGAGTATCGGAGCCTCTATGGCGACGGGGAATTCCAACTGATGGTCAAACGGTTCGGCGACAAGCTGCCTTATCCGGCGGATATAGAAGTGCTCGGGGCGGACATCTCCTGGATCGTCACCGAGACCGAGACCTACCGGGAGGGCGGCGGAAGCTGCGAGCTGCGATACCTGGTAAACGATGTGCTGGCCAAATCTCAGGTCTGGCAGACCGGCGTTGAACCGTCTCTTACCGGCACGGCGTCTGTTCCTCCGTCGGAATATCCGTTGGTCGAACAGATCCTCAAGGCCAAAAACGAGGCGGTAAAGGCGGCCGAAGATGCGGAGAGAGCCGCAAAAAGCGTACAGCAGGCAGTCCCCCCAGGGGGCGAGGCCGGACAGGTATTAACGAAGAAGAGCGAACAGGACTACGACTCGTCCTGGCAAGCTCCCGCCGGCGGAGGCGGAGACCTCCAGAGTCCGGACATCGACCGCATCCTGGTGATGGACAAGGCCGAGTATGACGCTCTGCCGCTGAAGGACCCACGAACCCTCTATCTGATCAGGGGGTGAGGAAATGCTTGAGCTTGGCGCCGAGACGATCGATCAGGCGTTTCTGGGGGAGAGCGGGATCAAAATGATCGCCATCGGAACAGAACCCATCTACACCCGCCCGGGCGGGTACATCTACATCACTCTAACATCGAAGGAGATCGAGTAATATGGCAAGTTTCTTTAATCTTATTCTGGACACCATCGCCCCTGTCGGCCTTGCGCTGAGTCTGAACGACGGCGCCCACTACACCACCAGCCGGGACATCACCGCCGCGATCACCCTTTCTGACGCCGAGACCACCGGCTATCAGATGAAGATCTGGGGCATCAATGACGTGGAGGATGAGGCCAGTGCCGTATGGGAGACCTTTGCCGCCTCCAAGGCCCTGAAGCTGACGGACGGCGACGAGCTGAAGACCGTTCATATCAAGGTGCGGGACGATGTGGGCAACGAGACCGCCGAAGTGACCGCCACCATCACGCTGAACACCGTGGTGCCCGTCGTGTCCATCACCGGCCCCGACAAGACCAAGATCTCCAAGGTCAACACCTTCGACACCGCCGCGTTCAGCTTCAGCGTGGACAGCCCCTTCGAGGAGTACATCATCAAGGTCGTGCCCTCCGGCTCCAGCCTGCATGATGCCGGCGTCGCCATCCCCACCACCGGCGGCTCCACCAACACCTCCGGCAACGAGGGCGGCTACGCTGCCAAGACTCCCATCGAGGTCACCATCAAGGGCGCCGACCTGGAGGCTGCCTCTGCCGGTGATGGCACCAAGGTGGTCAAGGTCTTCGTCAAGAACGTGGCCGGCACCTGGAGCGTGGCGTAATGCCCGCCCCGAACCTGAAATTTTCTATCTCCGGAAATTTGAAGATCTCAGCGGTATCGGGGCATGACAGCATTTCCGTCACGTTTGAATCGGACGTACCTTACAAGGTATTTGAGTGCCGGGCCACAAGAGCGGAGGCGGAATGGGGCCTGGGGAAGGGAACGCTTTTGGCATCCTTTTCTCAGACCCCCGCGCATACCAAGCGAACCTTTGAGATCTACGACGACCTGTTGGTATCCGGAGACGGAGAATACCGCATTTCGCTCTACGCCCAAAGCTACGGCGCCAATTTTCAGTTCCCGTTCGAGAATCCCTCGCTGACGATGAAGGAACTGATCTTTGCAGACGAGAGCTGGAATGACGAATGAAGGAGAGTCCGTATGACAGAAGCGATCATCTGTGCTCTGATCACTGGCGCTCTTACGTTATTCGGCGTGATCGTCGCCAATAACAAAAGCCAGGCGGTCACGGAGGCCAAGTTGGAGGAGCTGACGCGGGAGGTGCGGGAGCACAACAATTTCGCCCGGCGTATGCCAGCTGTGGAGGAACACATCAAGGGCCTTGACCGCCGTATCGAGCAGTTAGAAAGGAGCAATTAAAATGAGTTCTGAATATATCTACGATATTTTCGCTACCACCGAGGCAAACCATGACCCCGATCTCATGATCGGCCTGGCCAAGCTGATGGTGGAGAGACCCATCCCCGAGGGGACTTCCGAGGGCGAGATCTGCGGCTTTATCGGCCGCCACTATGAGGAGTTGGTCAAGGCGTATTCCGCCCACGACCGGGCTGTATTTGCCGCCGCCGTAAAGGCTTGTGAGGACGCCGACGCGGCCAAGAAGGAGGCGCAGTAACATGGACTTTGGTATCGCAGGGGTCGCGGCTATCACCGTGATCTGTTACCTTATCGGGATGCTGGCCAAGGCCTCTGCACTGGCCGACAAGTGGATCCCAGTCGCGTGCGGTTTCTGCGGAGCCGCGCTGGGGCTGGCCGCACTGTATCTGGAGCTGGTGGACTTCCCCGCCACCGACCCGCTGACCGCCGTCGCCATCGGCGTGGTGTCCGGGCTGGCGGCCACGGGCGTGAACCAGATCGGCAAGCAGCTTGTGAACGGGTGAGCCCATGCTGACGATCTGTATCGACGCGGGGCACTACAAGAAGACCGCGGGCAGGCGCTGCCTGAAGACGCTGGACCCCCAGGAGACCCGGGAATGGGAACTGAACCGGAGAGTCGCTGATGTGCTGCAGGCGCTTTTGCGGGGGTATAACTGCATGAGCGTGCGGGCAGACGACCCAACGGGGGAGACCCTGAAAAGTCTTGCCGAGCGGGTATCGGCCGCCGAAAAGGCCCACGCGGACTGCTACATCAGCATCCACCACAATGCCGGCGTGAACGGCGGGTTGGGAGGGGGGACTGTGGTCTACACCGCCCCCGTGTGCTACGAGCGGTCGAGGAACTTCCAGAAAGCCGCGTATGAGGCCGTTGTGAAGCGGACGGGGCTGAAGGGGAACCGGTCGACCCCGCTGGGGCAGGCGTCGTACTACGTGCTGGCAAAGACGAGCATGACGGCCATCCTGATCGAGTGCGGCTTTATGGACAGCGCCACCGACGTGCCCGTCATCCTGAAGGACGACTTTGCGAGGAATGTGGCCGCCGGACTTCTGGAGGCCCTGGTATCCGTATTCAAGCTGGAGAGAAAGGCGGTGAGGGAGCACATGCGGTATACAAATCAAAATGGGATCAACATCGTCGAAGTTCCGGCCAGGGACTTCGGTATTTCTCTGGTAGACGCCCCCAAGCGGAGCGTTGACGGGAAAAACTACGCCAATGCGGGCTTCTTTGGGAACTACAACGAGGGCCGGGAGAAGTTCACGCTGCCGGTGGGGCATCTGGTCTGCGACTTCGAGGCTGCGTCCAAGTGGGTGCGGCACTACTGCACGGAGAGGGGCAGTTTCGACGGATCCGGACGGTTCTCTTACAGCGAGGGGCCGAACAAATCGCTGACCACCATCTATGTGAAGGATGGAAAGGCAGGGATGGAGACGGTGACCCGTCCGGACAAGTCGTGGAGCTACGCCCTGGCCGGCGTGCCCGTGATGCGCAACGGAAACCTTGTCCCGTGGCCCACGGCCAAGTCGCAGGGGTGGGAGTCATCTTCCCTTTACGCCACCCGCCATATCTTCGCTGGGATCAAGGCTGACCGGAGCAAGATCTATGTGATGGAGTGCAAGACCACCTCGGGGAATCTGATCTCCTCCCGGGAGGCGTACAACAAGTTCAAGCCCCTGGGGTTCACGGATGTCCTCAAGGTGGACGGCGGAGGCAGCACCATCCTGAAGGTGGGCGGCAAAGTAAAGGCATCCACGGTGGGCAACCGCAGGATCTGCACCGTTTTCACCTTCGGCGGGAACCCGTACAGTCAGGCCGACAAGACGCTGAAGCGGGGCAGCAGGGGAGAGGCTGTCAAATGGCTCCAGTGGGAGCTGAACGAGCGGGGGTTCCAGTGTGACATCGACGGCTCGTTCGGCCCGGCCACCGAGACGGCGCTGCGGGCGTATCAGACATCCGCCGGACTGGCTCCGGACGGCTCCTGCGGGCCGGCAACGAGACAGAGCCTGCTGGCATAAGATCAAAATGAGAAGAGGGAGCGTTTGATACACCCCCTCTTCTTTTTGCAAAATATACCCCCCCCGCACATAACGCAAGGGCTGTTATGAAGGGAGTGTTTATTATGGATAGTTATTTCAACAAAATCAAAAACTTCTATATCGAAGAACGGAACGGCGAATTTATAATTCTTGTCAAAGATCGAGAGGTCAAAGATGGCGAGCGATGGGTCGCAGTTTCGATTACAGAGGTAGAAGCCAAGATGATACGAAACTATCTGAGCGATAGACTCGAAAAGAAGAAAGAGCCCTAACAAGGGCTCTTCTTTTTACACCGTCTATTCTAAATTAGGATGCACGCGAAAATCGCAGGGCCGTTTATGAAGACAAAACTATAAAAAGGAGAGATCGACAATGTTATTGATCGTCGGTTTGGCTTTATATCTGGCTTTTTAAGCGGAAAAGCGAGGCCCGCAAGGGCTTTTGCTTTTGCAGCTCTATTCTAAGTTAGACTCCGCACGCGGGTGACCGGGACCCGTGATAGGTTATATTTCACCGGAAGCGGAATAGCCTATTGCGAGGTGAGAAAAGATGCGCTATCGAACAGAAACGTCCGAAAAAGTCCTGAACAAGCGAGTGATACCGCTGGAGAACATAGCCCCGGTACTAAGTATCGACGAGGAGAGCCGGACAAAACAGTCGATCGAGTCAAAGCTCTACGACGTGTTCGTGCGGTACATGAAAAAATAGCTTGTCAGAGCGGGGCCACGCATCCTATAATCAGGGTGATGATGGCTCCGATCCTTTTTAGAGGAGGAGGGAGCTTCGGATGTTTGACGCCATTTACACAAGGCAAAGTGTGGACAAGGCTGACAGCATATCTGTTACGGCCCAGGCTGATTTTTGCAGGAAGGAGGTCGTGGATTATCCCATAAAGGTCTACACGGACAAGGGCTACAGCGGAAAGAATATCGACAGGCCGGGGTTCAAGGAGCTGCTGGCCGACATCGAAGCCGGGGCGGTGCGGAGAGTCATCGTATACCGGCTGGACCGGATCAGCAGAAGTGTGTTGGATTTTGCGAACATCATCGAGATATTTCAGAAGAAGAACGTCAGCTTTGTCAGCACGATGGAGAAATTCGATACGGACACCCCCATAGGCAAGGCGATGCTGATGATCGTGATGGTGTTTGCTCAGCTGGAGCGCGAGACCATCCAGAGGCGGGTATTGGACGCGTATCGCTCCAGGAGCAGGAGGGGGTTTTATATGGGCGGCCCCGTCCCCTTCGGCTACACGCTGGATGAGATCGTCATCGATGGGATACGGACCAAGACATACAAGCAGATCCCGGAGGAGGTCCGGGCTATTCAGCTGATGTATGACCTATATAAGGCACCACAGGTATCACTTCGGGACGTTGTCCGCGCTCTAAATCAAAATGAGGTCAGGCGGAGAGATGGAACTGACTTCTGTGTGGCACGGGTCCGGGATATTTTGATGAACCCCATCAATGTAAAAGCTGACCGCAGGATCTACGAGTTCTATAAGCAGCAGGGAACGAATGTGCTGAACCCGGCTGAGGATTTTGTGGGCACGAACGGCGCGTATTTGTACTCAAGCACGGACCAGAATACCAGAAAGAGCAGCGACTTAAGCGGTAAGTTCCTCGTTTTGGCTCCGCATGAGGGCATCATTGACTCGATCACATGGATCAAATGCAGGAACAAGCTTTTGGGAAATGTGGCCGTGGCAAAGCCCTTAAAGGCGAAAGCGACCTGGCTGGCGGGAAAGATCAAATGCGGGTACTGCGGATATTCTCTGGTAGCGAGGACTTATCACTGCAAGACCAAACAGGATTACCGATATTTTATATGCAGCCACAAGTACGTTTCAGCCGGATGCCGGTTCAGTACGATCGACGCTGATCAGGTCGAGGCCTATGTCTTTGACGCCATGAGGAATAAGCTGGAGGAATTTGAAACGTTGCGCAGGGCAAAGCAGACCGATGTCGACCTGATGACGGTCAAGCTGAAAGACAGGATCGCCGTTATCGATTCGGAGATCGCGGATCTGATGGGTAAGCTCGGCGCCGCCAATGACGTATTGATGAACTACATCAACGACCGAGTCAAGGCTCTTGATGAAGAGAAGCGCGACCTTCAGGTCCAGATAAATTCAGCTGTGATAAGGGACGATGACGACCCCGACGCCATCTCCGGCTATCTGGATAAGTGGGATGAGCTCTCGCTTCCCGACAAGCTGACGGTCGTGGACAGTCTCATCGTGAAGATCACAGCGTGCAAAGATAGGATCCAGATCTACTGGAAAATTTGACGCGCCGACACTTACCAAGTTGTACGGTTCGAATCAACTAAGAAATTAAGGTCAAAAGTATAAAAAATGGAGCCATCATCGCCATTTTTCGCTATAATATATCCATGATTAGAGTGGGGATACGAAATGTCCCAGATGCGGAGGAGAGCTGAAGAAGTATGACAAAGTAAAGAGGATCGTTCGGACAAAACACGGAAAGTCGAGCCGTATGGAGTTGAGAAGACTTCAGTGCGTCCGCTGCGGGAAGGTCCATCGCGAGTTACCAGAGTTTATATTTCCATACAAGCAATATGAACTGGAAGTGATCAAAGGGGTGATGGAAGGGCTGATCACTTCTGACACATTAGGCTTCGAGGACCATCCATGCGAAATGACCATGCTGCGCTGGACTTCGCAAAAATTACAGATCCTTTTGTGAACGGGCGGTTGCGTTCGTATCAACGAAAGGAGATTATATGTATGAAGTTCAGAAGGAAGGGCAATTACAATATTGTCACATCTCTCGGACGAAATGGCAGAGCGATAGAGTTCGCCAATAAGTATGCTTCTGAGGGGACGACAGTCGATGTCGTGGCCCACGGGAACTTACTGAAAGGCGGGAATATCGTTGAGGTCAGGTTCAAGTCCGACGAGAAACCGGACAATATCAAAGTGAGATTTCTGGAAGAGATCGAATCGATTTATAACCCCAGAGTTGGACGTGTAACGATGTTCATGTAGAAGGGAGTCTATGGAAACATAGGCTCCTTTCTTTTTCCACTCATGTTGTTTTGCCAATTAAGTGCTGCCTGCTTTAGTATAAATTCAAACTTGATAAAAGGAGATATAATTATGGCTACCACGATTCGTCCAACCGTATCCGGCAAGAACAAGTATTGGATAGACCGTCATCGTTACTATGAGCTGAAGCATTTTTGCCTTCAGTATCCTGTGTGGCGGGACAAGTATGTCTCCATAAGTGAACTGAGCTCAAGACCCCTTGACAAAGAGAAGCTGCACATCAGTGATATTTCCGACACGACTGCGAAGCTGGCCTTGGTGAGAACGAAGTATCGAGATCTGATGGACCTGGTGGAAAGTACCGCACGGGAAACTGACCAGGAGCTGGCAAGTTACATCGTAAAGGCTGTGACGGAAGAGTATACCTACGAGACTCTGAAATTTAAGTTTAAGATCCCCTGCTGTCGCGAAGTCTACTATAACTTGTACAGACGCTTCTTTTGGCTGCTCAGCGAAAAGAGAGGGTGATACGCCATATTTACATCTCCTTTTCTGGAAGAGACCTATTGCGAAAGGAGATAGTTGAATGAAAATGACACCGGTAAACGAGGTCCCTGACTCTAAGCGCGGCAAGAAGAAGTTGCAATCGATGCTTGATGAGTTTATGAATAGCGGAGCGGATGTTGTGAGACTCAATATCAGCTCTGAAGATTATTCTAACCTCACAGTAGCTCGCTCCTGCATCGCCATTGCTGTGGTTCGGTCTGGGTATCCCATTAAAGTGTTCAAGAGAAGTGACGACATCTACCTTTGTAGGGATGTCTAAGAGAGGATAGAGCCTTGGAGAGATCTGAGGCTCTTTCTTTTTTAACAAAAGGTGCGAAAATTGTCGATAAAACAGCGCTATTTCGATTGACAAAACAGCACCATTATGCTACAGTAAGATATAAGAAACTGGCAGGTGATAAGAAAGGAGTATGCGAAATGACACAAATCTCATTGTCGGATCTGAAGTATAATACTGGAAAGTACGTTACTCTTGCGCAGCAGCAGGATGTGTTCATCACAAAGAATGGAAAAGTCGTGGCTAAACTTACGACTGCCAAAATCGACAAAGTTGCCGCTGCAGAGGCGCTGTTTGGGATCATACCCCCGGATGTTGATTTGAAGAAGGCGAAGGAGGAGCGTCTGGGATTATGAGGGTCGCATTTGACACGAATGTGCTTATAGACGCTATTGCAAGCCGCGGAGATCATGCATCAGTTCAAGGGTTGCTGATGTGTGTGGCAAAAGAAAAAATCGAAGGTGTGGTCACGGCAAACAGCATCACCGATATTTACTACATTGTCCGTAAGCTGATAGGGGACGAAGGCGCAAGAAATGCGATATGGAATTTGATGACCGTTCTGGATGTGGCTGAGCTTGATGGGAGTGTATGTGGAGCGGCTCTTACTGTTCCCATGAAGGACTATGAGGATGCAATTCTCGCAGTTTGTGCCGCAAAGGACGGATGCAATTATGTTGTCAGCAGAGATCAGGGCTTTTTGAAAGCCGAAGGATCCCCCATACCGGTCATTTCTCCGGATGATTTGATCGATATTCTTCAAGAAAATTAAAGACAGCATATGATAGGACGGTCTATATGGCCGTCTTCTTTTTATGCCATCACACAGGTGACAAAAATCTGTGATATTTTGTTAGGAGTGAATTTGATGGAATTTATAATAAACGTTTTGATACTTATCCTCGGTATCGTGATCGGTCATCTGAGCCTACTCAAAAAACCGGTCGGGATCATTCATGTTGATACCTCAATTCCGGACGAGCCCCCGTACTTATTCTTGGAGTTACATAGTAACAGCATCGCAGAGCTTGAAAAAAGAGGATATGTAGTTTTGGAGGTAGATCACACTCATTTCGCGCCGCGAGAATAACACCTTCTGTTATGGACCCGGCGAGTTTATATTTGAAAGGAGAACTGTATGGAAGATAATAAGAAACTGCTGGAGGAACTGGTGAATCATCGTCTGGATGATGCTATGAGTCTTACCGATAAAGAAGCTAAGACCCAGAGCTTCAGAGAGGCCATGGAGGCTGTAGATCGATTGAACGAGATGCAGAAAATCGAGAATTCTGTCCCGAAGCTGAAGGACAGAGTGATCGATATCAGCATGAGAGTTATTGAGATCGCGGTCATCCCGGTCAGCTTGAAGCTTGTGGACCTGAAGTGCCATAAATCATTGGTCAAGATGATCGGTACCATCGAGCAGATGGAGTGCTTCACCAGTACCCCGGGTAAAGCGATCGGAAAGATGTTCAAATTCTAAGAGTTCGAAGGGTAAAAAGACAAGGAGTTCTAACAAGGACTCTTTGTCTTTGTTCTTTGAGAGGATAGGAAAGATTGTTTTGGGGTTTTTTATAAAAAAACCAATTGTTTTTAATCGAATGTTGTGCTATAATTCCTAATAGCAACGAGAAAGAAAGGAGAAATTGGCTAATGGCTAAGTTCAATGATGAATATAAAGAGATCTACACCACAGATGATGAGGACTCCCGTTCTTATGAGGAGGTAAATGAGAACGAGGAGCCGGAGGACATCATCAAGCGTCTCAAAGGGACCATCAAGTCCGGCGATTGTCTGTACTGCGGCGGAAAGAACACGATGACATACGAAGGTAATATCTGTTTCGTCTGCTCTAAATGCAAGAAATCTACCCACGAAAACATTTATTACTTATGGGCGGCCGGTTATCCGGTTGAAATCGACGATGAGTGGTAACCATATATTTGCCGTGTAACAAATAAAAGGGGACAGGAGTTACTTCCTGTCTTCTTTTTTTGCTTTTTAGAGTGTTTGTGAGGTCTTATGCGCTATCATCATGAAAAACCTTATATCTATTCCCACATGTATGGAGAGACTCACACATGCAACCACCCGGTTTATACTACCGGGACGCTTTTTAAGATCGGGACAAAAGGACTCGTTGTGATCCAGCAGCGGTATGACCCCGATACCAAAAGAACTTGGTGGGGCAAGATAGACCCATGGCTCACCGATCCGATCTACTTGAATCCAGGCTTCAAAAAGATATTTGAACGCAGGGCGGGGGAGGGTACAGATGGAATATACCCCACCGTCACCGTCCGGCAGCTCATGTGGACTTTGCGGATGAAGCCGATACCCAAAGAGAGATGGGAGACGGTGTTCGACAGAAGGGATATTTGAGTACGCGAATCCAACAACTCCTTTTATGACAAAACTTTATAAGGAGTGTTATTATGGCAGCGTTTATTATTACGACTTTGGCGGTATGCTGTGGTATTCTTCTGGCTATGGCTATAGGATGTTTGATCTTCATGCATCCGAAGGTCATCGGCTGGATGGTAGGGTATACGAACAAAGTCACAGCAACGTTCCTCGATGACATCAATGAAGAAGAGGACGAAGAGCTCTAACAAGGGCTCTTATTTTTTACCCGCGAAAAACACAACTTACTTTATGAGGAAACTCAACTTTGAAAGGAGATTTTAATAATGAAAGTTATGGAAAAACTGAATGTAGCTTGGGCGCTTACCTGTGTGGTCGTAGGTGGGTATACTATCGGAAAGTATATCGGTTTGTGTATCAACGGGCTTGGGCCTAAGAAGACAGTTAAGTTGATGAAAGATACTTTGAATTATCAGCTCGCCTATGAGAGATGATCCTCAAAGAGAAGGCTCAGCAATGGGTCTTCTTTTTTCTACGCATCATTTACAACTCCTATAATGAAAGGAGGCTGGATCAACATGATTTTATTTACGATCCTATTGTTGACATTGATATTTTTGGTGGTGTTTACGGTATTTGCCGTTAGTGCGGGAGGTGCCATCTTCATCATCATATTTGGCGATGTCATCGTGTGTGTATTCTTAATTATTTGGATGTTGAAACACCTCATGAAATAAAAAAGAGCGAAAGGTCTATCATAGACTTTTCGCTTTTCTGTTGCGTTTGATTGGAAATCTTTGTATAATTGCGATGGAGGATATTTGTTTAGAAAGGATCGTTTGATATGAAAAAACTGATTTCTGGCGTCCTCGCGTTGGTCATGGCCTTGTCGCTTGTTGGTTGTGGGGGTAAAGAAGCAGAAGAGACTTATGTCTGGCCTCAAAATGAAGCCGGATCTCTGATCGATCCACCGGAATCTAAAAACGGAAAACTGGTTTGGGAGAATAATGATGGTTTTGGGATCACCATCAATAAGGTGAAGCAAGCCGATTATGAAGCGTATCTCAAAAAATGTACGGAGAAAGGTTTTGACGTAGATTATACAAAAACTGACCATAGTTATTACGCATCAAACGGAAATGGCTATAAATTGAGTCTGATTTATTTTAATGACGACAAGGAACTGAAAATCTATCTTGAAAAAGAACCAGAGAAAGAAGAGCCCGACACTTCTTCCAGTTCCGGCAGTCCTTCCTCTGAAGCATCGAGTTCCTCCATAGTTCCTGCCTCCGGTATCCGTCCTGAGGTGAAGGAAGCCATCGACAGCTACGAAACCTTTATGGACGAGTACGCCGCTTTCATGAAAAAGTATAACAACTCGAACGACACGATGTCCATGCTCACAGAATACGCCGACTACATGTCTAAGTACGCAGATGCATTGTCCAAATTCAATGCTTTGAACACCGATTTGAATAACGATGAAGCGGCCTATTATGCGGAAGTAAGTATGAGAGTTGCTCAAAAACTTCTGGATGCGGCTGGATAAACAGCATAAGAGAGACCTTCTAAACGGAGGCCTCTCTTTTTTTGCGCCAAAAACACAGCTCCTTTTACGAAAGGAGTGTTTGATGATGAAATATATCAAGCGTATAAAGTGTAGTTTCCTGTATAGCTATTACATGGAAAGAGCGGATCAGGCTCGTAGAAATTATCGTAAAAACTATCACGATGAGAGCGAGTATGAAAAATGGTTAAGTATATGGGAGCACTATATGAGTAAGGCGTACAATATTCTAATGGACAGCCTTTGAATCGAAAGAGCTCTAACAAGGGCTCTTTCTTTTTCTTCGCCAAAAATACAACCCCTTTTATGAGAGACATGTGTCAGATGAAAATTCAGATACATCCTCTCAATTTTTTTGCTCGAAAGGAGAAAGCATGAAAAACATAAGAAAGATCATTCGCAAAGCGGCCCCAGCAGTGCTTGCCGGGCTCGGAGCCATCGGGGTCGTGGCTACGGCCGTAGCAGCGGCAAAGGCAGCGCCAAAGGCTGAAACTCTTATCAGGGCCGACAGTGAGCTCAACCACGACGGGGATCCCGAGGCCTACACCAAGAAAGAGGCAGTCATATCCGCCTGGAAGTGCTATATTCCTACAGCGATCATCGGTACGGCCACTATCACCTGCATCATTGGCTCAAATCTGCTGACAAGAAAACAGCAGGCGGCTTTGGCCGGGGCCTATGTCATGGCCAGCAAACAGCTTCAGGACTACCGCTCCAAAGCCAAGGAACTCTACGGCGAGGATGCTGACAAGAAAATTATGGATGCCATCGTAACGGAGAAGGCAAAAGATATTACTCTGTACAGTCCGGGAATGATGGGAAATCCGACTTTGGATTTCGGTGATCTGAGCGATCCCGAGAAGAAAAGAACATTCTACGACTGTATGTCCGAACGATATTTTGAATCCACGATCAGTCGAGTCCTTCAGGCAGAGTACCATCTCAACCGAAATTTTATCCTTGGAGGTGGGGTATGCGTCAACGATCTGTATGACTTTCTTGGGATCGACCGAATGGAGGAAGGCGGCCTCCTTGGGTGGACTGGTGTAGACGGCGATATTTACTGGATCGATTTTGAGCATCATCTTGTTCGTTTGGATGATGGCATGGAGATCCTCTACATCCAACCAGTCTTTTCCCCGGTCGAGAACTGGGACGAGGATATTTAAGCCCGCCAAAAACCCAAAGTCTATTGTGAGGAGGTGATACTTTGGGTAAGAAGATCGATTGGACCAAGGTTCTGACGGTTGTCGGCATCGGCTTAACTGTTATCAGTGAGGTCGTAGGAGGCATTCAGCAGAAGCAAGAGATCCGCGAGACAGTAAATGAAGTATTGTCCGAGCGAGAGAAGGAGTCCTGATGGGCTCTTTCTCTTTTATATTTCGAAAGGAGAAATCGTTGTGAAGAAACTCAAACTCAATGTTTTGAAGCCTTTGGCTCTCTCTGTATGGAAAGAGACAAAGAAGCACGCTCCCGCAGTTCTGACTGGGATCGGTATTGGGGGCATGGTGACGACCACGATCATGGCTGTGAACGCTACGCCTAAAGCCATCATGCTGATCAACGAGCGTGAGTGCGAGGAGAAGATCGAAAAACTCCCGAAGATCGAGGCGGTAAAGACCGTCTGGAAATGCTATCTGCCGGCTGCCGTTACCGGTGCTTTATCCGTTGCCTGTCTTGTAGGAGCCACCAATGTCAGCGCAAGGCGTAACGCCGCCCTGGCTACCGCATACAGCATCTCTGAGTCTGCGCTTAAGGACTATCAGGCAAAGACATTGGAGGTCGTAGGAGAAAAGAAGGAGCAGGCGATCCGCGATGCCGTGGCCAAAGATCAGGTCGAAAAGAACCCTGTAAGCACGACGAAAGAGGTCATCTTCACTGAAAAAGGCGGGACTCTATGCTATGACAGCTTGTCCGGACGATATTTCAAGTCAGACATCGACGCCATTCGCAAGGCGGAGAACAACATCAATCGGCAGATGATGAACGACAACTATGTTTACCTCAACGAGTTCTATGATGAACTTAGGCTGCCACACATTGATGTGGGCGACATGCTCGGATGGCATATCGACAAAGGGTACATCGACCTTGCATTCAGCTCCCAACTCGCGGATGATGGGACCCCTTGCCTTGTGATAGAGTACCGGCTGCCGCCAACTTACAACATCGGCTACTGACTCCGCGATTTTTGCAACCGGTATTATGAAAGAAACCATGTTTCTATATTTTGAAAGGAGATTTTCTAAATGGAAGAGAACAAGATCATGAACGACGAAGTCGAAGAGACCGAGGAGATCGAGGACACCGAAGAGAAGACCGGAATGGGCTTTGGTGCTGGCGTGACGTTCGGAGCTATTCTGACCGTAGCAGGTATTGCTGCGGGCAAGAAGGTGAAGAGCGTATGGCAGAACCACAAGGCCAAGAAGGCGCTCAAGGAAGCCGAGAGATCTAAGGAGACTAAGACCGAGGAAAAGGTCGAGGATCCCAAAGAAGAAAAGTAATCAAGAAACAAGAAACGGTTTGAAAAGGGGAGAGTACCTGTAACAAGGTGCTTTCCCTTTTTCTCTTTCTGAGAGGAGGCAGTCATGAATCGATATTCCTACAATGGACCTGTCCTGGAGTTCGACAGATGCATCAACAGCAGGTGGAAAGGTGAGACCATGGCCGTCTCCGAAAGGAAGGCCAAAAGCAACCTGACATATCAATTTAAGAAAAAATACAATAAGGCGCCTCATACGAAGATCACTTTGCCTGGGGAGCTTATATTGATCGGATAAGGAGGAGGCCAATATGGCCGAGATCAATTCCGCGCCTTTCAAACAGAATGATAAAAAGGACCCTCCGGATAAGAAGGTCAAAAAGGTCATCTCTGGTGAGGCAAAGGAGAAAAACAATGGCGTCCGCCGATTTAAGGACGTCTTTCTTGAAGAGGACACCAAGACCGTAAAGTCTTTCCTCTTTTCGGATGTTATTGTCCCAGGGATCAAAAACCTGCTCTATGACATGGTCGTAGATGGTTTCGGAATGATGCTTGGACAGACAGGCGGATCCAGACGGTCGTCCAACGGAAAATCGATCATGGATTATAACGGGATATCCCGTCAGTGCAACCGCAGGTCTATTTCCAATGGCGTTCCCGCGTATGACTATCGGGATTTCGCGATCCCAAGCAGAGGCGACGCCGAAGAGGTCCTGACACAGCTGGAAGAGCTCATCAGCGTCTATGGCGAAGCTTCTGTCGCCGATTTCTATGAATCTGTCGGTGTGACCGGGAACTGGACTGACGCCAAATACGGCTGGAAGGACCTGCGCAATGCGACCGTGGTCCGGGTCCGTGACGGCTATATGATCAAATTTCCTCGGGCCGTGCCCCTGGACTAAGGAGGATATTTTCAAATGATGGCTCATGATGCGTTTGATGACCTGCTGAAAAAGCTGGATGACAATAGTCTCAAGACCCTGATGGAGAAGAATCGGAGATATTCTGCTCCGAATGATGCTCTACATAATTTCACTTCCGGCGCTGAGATCGCCGGCGGAACTCCTGCGCAGGCCTGTTGGGGATATTTGACCAAACATCTGGTCGCTCTGCGGGATATGGTGGAGAGAGATGACTTCACCAATGTAGAGGACTTCATGGAGAAGTGCCAGGACAGCATCAATTATATCCGCTTCCTGTGGTGCCTTGGGATCGAGTCCAACTCGGAGCGGACGAGGTATCTGAATACTTGCGAAGTCATGAACAAGGAGGAAAAGTAAATGAGCAATAATAAACTTGTCGCGAGCATTTCTCGCGGTGTCCATAAGATCGGGTTCAAGGCCCGTAAGCACAGCCCTGAGATTCTGATCGTCACCGGCGTCATCGGTGTCGTCACCAGCACTGTTATGGCCTGTAAGGCTACCACCAAGCTGTCTGAGGTCCTGGATGAGTCCAAGGACCAGCTCAATACTATTCATCAGGCCCCTGAGCGTGCTGAGTTGAAGGAGAAATACACCGAAGAAGACATGAAGAAGGATCTGACCATCGTCTATGTCCAGACTGGCCTGAAGGTCGTTAAGCTGTATGCTCCCGCGGTCGCTCTGGGCGCTCTGTCCCTGACCGCGATCATCGGCAGCCATAAGATCCTGACCAAGCGCAATGCCGCTCTGACGGCCGCTTACGCTACTTTGGATAAGAGCTTTAAGAATTATCGGTCCGGCGTTCTTGAGCGCTTTGGCGAGGAGTGCGACAAAGAGCTGAAGTACGGCATCAAGGCCAAGGAGTTCGAAAAGAAAGAGAGCGACCCAAAGACCGGAGAAGAGAAGGTCACTAAGGAGACTGTCAAGGTCTCCGAGCTGGACGGTTACAGCGAGTATGCCCGCTTCTTCGATGAGAGCAGCCGTTATTGGCAGAAGAACTCCGAGCAGAATCTGATGTTCCTGCGTTCCACTCAGGCTATAGCGAACGATATGCTGAAGCGTGACGGCCGTCTGTTCGTGAATCAGGTCTACGATATGCTGGATATCCCCAAGACTAAGGCTGGTCAAATCATTGGTTGGGTGTATGACCTCGACAACCCCGATTGCAACAACTGTGTCGATTTCGGTATCTACGAGCTGAACCGCGAGAAGAATCGCGACTTTGTCAACGGTTATGAGCGGAGCATTCTGCTGGACTTCAATGTGGACGGCAACGTCTGGGAAGGCATGGCTTGAAGGGATGGCCTCTCGGCCCTGAGTTCAGGAGATTGGAGGCAGGATATGTTCGACTACCCGGGGCGGTATTTAGCCGCTTCCGAGTAGTCTATTCTTATATTTAGGAGGTTTTGGCATGGAAAAGCAGCGTTTGACTTGGGGAAATACGATCGCACTGTTTTTAGCGTCCCTGGCCTTATTCGGCAGCAGTTTGGCATTCTCGCATCAGATCGAGCGGTATACGAAGCCGGTGGTCGTTGTCGAACAGTATTCGTACAATCCCATTTCCGAATTTGTAACAGAGACCCGTTCGAATGCGCTCCCGGTGTTCATGACGGCACGTTCTGAAACAGTGGAAAGCGCTCCTGATGACAAAGCGGGCGATTCGTTAAACGAAATGAAGCTGAGCCGATACGAGATCGAACTGATAGCCACCGTAACCATGGCGGAAGCCGAAGGAGAATCTGAATTGGGGCAGAGGCTTGTCATTGACACCATCCTCAACCGGGTAGATCATGACCGTTTTCCGTCTACAGTACACGCCGTTGTCCATCAGAAGAATCAGTTTTCTGTTATCGGCAGCGACCGGATCAAACGCTGTTATCCAAAAGCCGAGATCATCGCTCTGGTCAAGGAGGAACTGGTGAGCAGGACAAATTCTGAAGTGGTGTTCTTTAGAGGAGGGCACTACGGAAGATACGGGACTCCGCTGTTCCAAGTTGGAGGTCATTATTTTTCGAAATATGTTTGAAAGGAGTATTTCTGATGGGACACGTGATCTTATCTTATACCCTGGCGGCAATGTCCGGGATGTGCTTCTTGGCGGGGATCTCCCTGCTTTCCGGAGGCAAAAAGTAAAAGTTATGTTTGATAACATTGAATCACTGATGTCCGTGTTGGACTATGTGCTGAGTAGTCCAAAGAAGAGACATATCGTCGGAGGGGTACTATTAAGTGCATCCCTGATGTTTGCCGGATTGGCGATCACCACAATGACAATATCGGAGGAGAAGTATGAACAAGGCGATTAACTCATTACTTATATTTTCACTTGGAGCCGCCGCAGGGGTCATGGCGACTCGTGAATACTATCGCAAGCATTATGAGGAGATCTCGAACGAAGAGATCCGCTCGGTCAAGATCGCGTTCGCCCGCAAAAGCATCGAAATGGGCGAGAAGACCGATGCATTCAAAGAGTCAGAAACAGAGGACGAACCTGAAGAGAATACTGTCAGCATCGATGAGTATGCCCAAATGATGCGCGAACACGGATACAGTGATTACGGTGAGTCGGCCCCAGGAGAGCCAGTCGGGGGTGGTGACCGTCCGTATCCGATCTCACCCGTCGAAGCAGGTGAATTTGACGACTATGAGGTCTATACTCTCTTCCATTATGCGGATGGTGTTCTGACGGACGACAACAACGAAATTATCGATGACGTGGATGACGCCGTCGGGAAGGACTATGCCGAGCATTTCGGCGAGTATGAAGATGGGGCTGTTTATATTCGCAATAACGCCCGCCATTGCGATTACGAGATCCTTCAGGATCTGCGCAATTACTATCCCGATGTCGCCAAAACTGTACCCGGTCATCGGGAGGTATGATGCCTAAGCAATATCTGCGAAAAGAATATTTTAATTGGATGCTTGATCTGGTAGTAGACCGCCATCAGAAGCGGCCGTCTTATCTGCATCTGCTTCACCATCTGGACGATCTGTATTTTACAGTGTCTCCGATGGTCCCGATGGATGAGAACCGCGCAGTTGATGGGATAGATCTGCGCTACCGGTTCGGACGGGAGACGGGCCACCGAGACCCCGAGGTTGCCGCTATGTTGGACTATAAGCCGTGCAGCATCCTCGAAATGATGGTGGCTCTTTCTCTCAAGATGGAGGAGTCCATTATGGATGATCCCGAAGTTGGAAACCGGACCGGACAGTGGTTCTGGGGAATGATCGTCAATCTTGGCCTCGGCGGGATGTATGGCGCTAATTATGATCCTGTCACTGTTGACCAAATCATTTCGAGATTCCTTGATCGAGCATATGACTACGACGGAAAGGGCGGTCTATTCACAGTCAAAGCTCCCCGAAAAGATATGAGGACTGTCGAAATTTGGTATCAGATGAACTGGTATTTGTCTGAGACCCAGTGATATTGAAAGGAGAAAACGGTGGAAATCGTAGGTAATATCCGGTTTATGAATCACATCCTCCCGGTGTACGAATCCCTGGATGAGCCTCTGTTCAAAGCATCTGATGTGGCCAACATTATCGAGTATAGTGACGGTAACGTATGGAAGATGCTTGAGATGTGCGAGGCTGACGAAAAGCTGAACCTACCATTAGTAGTCGCAGGTCAGAGACGATTGGTGAGCTTTGTTACGGAGACAGGTTTGTATAACGTGCTCTCTCAGAGCCGCAAACCGATCGCTCGGGCATGGCGCCGTATCGTCCATACGGAACTCATCGATCTTCGTAAGACCAGGGGTAAGGACGTAGCTGAGCAGTTCGAAGACTGGGATCGTCTGGCTGATAACATCTTCTTCGATGAAGAAACCGGCATGATGATGCAGTCTGTAACCGTGCCCGGCGGCGATGTGGAACAGATCCCGTTGTAACGAGAAAGGAGAAAAAACTATGGATCCCATGACCAAACATATTTTCAGATGCCTCAATGCCCATGATATGGGCTTTAATGCTGTGGCCAAGTTGGCCAAGCAGCAGAAGTCATTCAACAGCAATACAGTCTTCATGCTGACTGTTTTGACCGGTCTCGCTCTGGCCGAGCATATCCGTATCAAGAACCTTGAGGAAAAGGTAGAGGAGATCCAGATGAAGGGAGACTAATGAGTTTTTATGATCGACTTTCTCATGGTCTCGACCAGATCCCCAAAGAAAGATATTGTCGAGATCTATCCGAAGTTTGTGGTCAAAAAGAGCTCTGATCTGATGATCCGCGGTGGTGACTTCTACGCCATCTGGATCGAAGAAAAAGGTCTATGGTCTACGGATGAACAGGACGCGATCCAGCTGATAGACAAGGCCCTCGACGATTATGCGAAAGAACACAGAGATAAATTCGATGGCCGGGTCAAAGTCCTCCATCTCTGGGATGCCGAGACCGGCATGATCGATGGATGGCACAAGTATTGCCAAAGGCAGATGCGAGACAACTTCCATATGCTCGACGAAAATCTTATATTCTCAAACACCGACCTTAAGAAGACGGATTATGCCAGTAAGCGGCTGCCGTATCCTCTTGAGGCCGGTGATTTTTCTGCCTACGACGAACTGATGTCAACTTTATATTTGCCGGAGGAGAGGGAGAAGATCGAGTGGGCCATTGGGTCTATCGTCTCAGGAGATTCCAAGAAGCTCCAGAAGTTCATGGTTCTGTACGGTGCACAGGGAACGGGTAAATCCACGGTGTTGAACATCATTCAGCAGCTCTTCGAGGGCTACTATTCCGTGTTCGACGCCAAGGCGCTTGGTTCTTCAAGCAATGCTTTTGCTCTGGAGGCATTTAAGAGCAACCCGCTGATCGCGATCCAGCACGACGGCGACCTGTCAAAGATCGAGGACAATACTCGACTGAACAGTCTGGTCTCTCATGAGCTGATGACAGTCAATGAGAAGTTCCGTTCTACCTATGCCAACCGTTTCAAATGCTTCTTGTTCCTGGGTACGAACAAGCCGGTCAAGATCACCGATGCAAAGTCGGGGTTGATCCGGCGACTGATCGACGTATCTCCTTCCGGTAAAAAGCTGTCTCCCAAAGATTACAGGCGAGTTATGGGTAAGATCGGATTCGAACTCGGAGCCATTGCTCAGCATTGTCTGGACGTATATCTTGGCGCCCCCGATCGGTACGACGATTATATCCCTATCAATATGATGGGCGCGTCCAACGACTTCTATAACTTCATTCTGGATGCCTACACGGTCTTCAAGAAAGAGGACAGCACCACTCTGAAAGCCGCTTGGGAGATGTACCGGAATTACTGTGACGATGCCAAGGTCCCATATCCATATTCTCAGCGAAGCTTTAAGGAGGAGTTGAAAAACTACTTCAAGGAGTATTCCGAGAGAGGAATGACGGTAAATGGTACTCGCGTCCGAAACGTATATTCCGGGTTCAAAGTTGCTGGGATCGACGACCTGGATGAGGATGAGAAGCCGAAGGAAAAGTCTGCGCCTCTTATCCGGTTCAGGGACGATATTCCGTCTGTGTTCGACCGGGAGTGTGCCGCCTGTCTGGCGCAGTATGCGACTTCCGGAGAGACTCCGAGTTGGAAATGGTCGCATGTAAAGACCACTTTGGCCGCTCTGGACACCCACAAACTCCACTATGTCAAAGTTCCCGAAAACCACATCGTTATCGACTTCGATATTCCTGACGAAGAAGGCAATAAATGCTTCGAACGGAATGTCGAGGCCGCGAGCAAATGGCCTGCTACCTATGCCGAGCTGAGTAAAAGCGGCGCCGGAATCCATCTGCATTATATTTACTCCGGGGATCCGTCCAAACTCAGTCGAACGTATGAAGAGCATGTCGAGATCAAAGTATTCACTGGCAACAGTTCGCTGCGTCGTAAATTGACGAAGTGCAATGACTTGCCCATCGCCACCATCAGTTCAGGTTTACCTTTGAAAGGAGAAAAAATGGTAAATTTCGACGGGGTGAAGAGCGAAAAAGGGCTTAGAACACTCATCAAGCGTAATCTCAATAAGGAGTACCATCCGGGTACTAAGCCTTCGATCGACTTCATCTATAAAATTCTTGAGGACGCGCATCAGAGTGACATGAAGTACGACATCTCTGATATGAGAAACGCTGTCCTCGCTTTTGCTGCCAGCAGCACCCATCAGGCGGACTACTGTATCAAGCTCGTCAACAAGATGGAATTCAAGTCAGCTGATCCTTCCGAAGGGGTAAGAAACGATGATGCCGACCTGATATTCTACGACGTTGAGGTCTTCCCGAACCTCTTCCTTGTCAACTGGAAGGTAGAAGGAGAGGGGAAGCCCGTCGTTCGTATGATCAATCCGACGCCGGCTGAGATCGAGGATCTGATGCGGTTCCGTCTGGTCGGTTTCAACTGCCGCCGGTATGACAACCATATCCTGTACGGACGCCTTATCGGATATTCTAACGAACAGCTCTACAAGCTGAGTCAACGAATCATCGGACAGGATCCGAACGCGTTCTTCGGCGAGGCCTATAACGTCTCCTACACAGATGTCTACGATTTCTGCTCTAAGAAGCAGAGTCTGAAGAAGTGGGAGATCGAATTGGGCATTCATCACCAGGAGCTCGGTTTACCCTGGGATCAGCCTGTCCCCGAAAAGCTCTGGCCAAAAGTCGCAGAGTATTGCGACAACGATGTCATCGCTACTGAAGCGGTATTCAACCACCGTAAAGCCGATTTCCTTGCCAGAGAAATTCTGGCCGATGTGGCCGGTATGACGGTCAACGACACCACCAACTCGCTGTCGACCAGGATCATATTTGGCAAGAACCGGAAGCCCCAGAGCGTATTCAACTACCGTGACATGGGCGACGTCTCTAAGATCGCGGATATTCCGTTCACGATGGGTGAGACGTTCGATGATTACACGGCATTTGATACATACGGACGACCGATTTTCCCGGGATATAAGTATGACGCAGGCAAATCTACTTACCGGGGAGAAGAGGTCGGCGAGGGCGGTTATGTGTATGCCGAGCCGGGTATGTACAGAAATGTGGCGCTTCTGGATATTGCATCCATGCATCCGAGCAGTATCATTGCAGAGCAGCTCTTCGGTCCCGAATACACCAAGCGATTCCAGGAGATCAAAGACGCGCGTGTCGCCATCAAGCATAAGGAATTCGACAAAGCCAAAACAATGCTGGGCGGTGTACTGGCAAAATACTTAACAGACGAAGCAGCGGCTTCCGACCTGGCCCAGGCCCTGAAGATCGTCATCAATTCGGTCTATGGTCTGACCTCCGCGCAGTTCGAGAACCCCTTCAGAGACCCCAGAAACAAAGACAACATCGTTGCCAAGCGCGGAGCCCTGTTCATGGTCAACCTCAAGCATGAGGTCCAGAAACGGGGCTTTACTGTTGCACATATCAAGACGGATTCCATCAAGATCCCGGATGCCACGCCTGAGATCATCCGTTTTGTTTCGGAGTACGGGGAGATGTATGGCTACAACTTCGAGCACGAGGCGACCTATGAGCGGATGTGTCTGGTCAACAATGCCGTCTATATTGCCAAGTATCTGGACGGTAAGCACGCCGGAGAGTGGACGGCAACGGGTACTCAGTTCCAAGTCCCGTATGTCTTTAAGACCCTGTTTACACACGAGCCGCTATGCTTCAACGATATGTGCGAGACCAAGTCTGTCACCAGCACCTTATATTTGGACATGAACGAAAATCTACCAGATGTATCCGACCTGGAGGCCGAACATGAGAAGCTCTGGAAGAAGATCAACGATCCTAAGCGCATTGGGACGCCCATGGAGTCTGAGTGCAAGAGGGTCGAGGAACTGACGGAAGAGATCGCCAAAGGCCACGACTATGTCTTTATCGGACGAGTTGGTCAGTTCTGCCCCATGAAGCCTGGCGCCGGTGGCGGAGCCCTCGTTCGGGAGACGACCGACAAAAAGACCGGAGCCAAAGGTTATGCCGGAGCTACCGGGACCGTTGGATACCGCTGGATGGAGTCCGAGATGGTCAAAATGCTTGAGAAGCAGGACCAGATCGACCGCTCCTACTACGACAAGATGGTGGATGAGGCTGTCGAGACGATCTCTAAGTATGGCGACTTCGAGAGATTTGCCGCCGATGACAGTTCTGAACAGAATGACCCCCCGCCCTGGGAAACAGAAGAAGACCCCCACCATGGATCTACACCGTTTGATGTACGGTGATATTTGAAGGAGAATGACTTATGGCTTATAAAGACGTACCCAATATCAGCATCGAAAACGCAAGGATCATGTTCCGCAACTTCTCCGGAAAGGGAGATAAGTACAACCGTGAAGGCAGCCGAAACTTCTGTGTCCTGCTGGAAGAAAACCAGGCCCTGCGTCTGGCTGAGGACGGCTGGAATGTCCGTCAGTTGCTCCCTCGTGACGAGGACGAGGCTCCTCGATACTACCTCCAGGTCCAGGTAAGCTACAAGAACATCCCGCCCCGGGTCTATCTGATCACCCGGCGGGCCAAGACGCTTCTGGATGAGGAGTCCATCAGCTCTCTGGACTATGCCGAGATCCGGAACATCGACCTTATCATTCGGCCTTACAGCTGGGAGGTCAACGGGAAGACCGGTGTCAAGGCGTACCTGAAGACTATGTATGTCACCATCGAGGAGGACGAGTTCGCGGCCAAGTATGCCGAAGAGGAAGGCCCCGAGGAGCCGCTGCCGTTCTGATATGAGGAGAAGAGGGAGGCGTCGCTGATCAAACGGCGTCTTCCTCTTTATATTTTTGAGGAGGTAAAAAAGTATGGGTTTTGATTACGAATCTCTTGCCCACTATATCGAAGGCATGAATGAAGAGGTTTTGAGGAGGGCTTTTGAAGAGGAGCTCTACTCCAACGAGTCCATAAGACTGTATGAGTTCAGCGATAATGTCCACTATATGGCTATCTGGAAGTGCGACACCAAGTGCGACACCAAACGGTTAAAGGAGATCTGTTCTGAGAACTTCTTCGTTCGTGATTTTGCGAACACTATGATCCAGGCTGAGTTGTTCTATTCCGCTCAGAATAAGCGCTGGGAGTACAGAGGATATCTGATTCGGAACCTGGAAGAGGACGAGGAACTTTAGAGAAAGGGGTAGTGATATGGATTTCACCGTTATTGATGATTTTATGGACTTCAATTATAAGTCCATTGCGTTCTGCATCAATGGCTGCGACAAGGAGCAGCTGAGGAGGAAACTGGATCATGACCAGGTGAGTCATCTCCATGAACTCGACGATGATACTCGATACATCACTATCTTCAATTCCGACCTTCACGGATTTGATAATCTCGACTATGTGTATACCGATACCATATCCGGAACCCTCATCCTGGCTCAGCTGTTCTATTCTGACTGTAATAAGCGATGGGAATACAGCATTCTCAATGAAGCCTGGCCTAATCCGGATTGAGGAGGAGAGAGTATGAAAGCCAAAGAATATTTCGAGAAGTACGGAGCTCAGTTGGTGTTGGACGAAAATACGCATAAGATCGAGCGAATGAATGCTATTATTGCTCTCTTACTTGAATTGTGCTGTGAAGCGGAAACGATTGGAGAGCAGCGAAAAGTCAAGCGTATCGAAGCAGTTGTTTCAATCGTAAAGGAAATGAACGATAAGTGGAATACTGTCGGCGATCTGTGTAAAAAGCATTACGGGGTTGATCCGCTTGTCGAAAATGGGTTTAAGGAGTTCGTCCTTGACCGAACACCTGAACTTCGGATGGTCTGGAAGTAATGGCCGGCGTTGAGTTATATCCCCACCAGCAGGACGCCGTGAAGCGGATGAGGGACGGCTGTATCCTGAAGGGCGGCGTTGGCTCCGGCAAATCCCGGACGGCCATTGCTTATTACTGGCTCACAGAGGTCAGTAAGGACGGCAAGAGCTTTGATTGGAACTCGGCCAAGAAGACCCCGGCAAAGGATCTCTATATCATCACCACAGCTCTGAAGCGGGACAAGCTTGAGTGGGAGACAGACCTTCAGCCCTTCGCTATGTCTACTCACGAGGATGCCAACATACTGAAGAACAGGATCATCGTGGACTCCTGGAACAACATCACCAAGTATAGAGATGTCAAGGATGCCTTCTTTATATTTGATGAACAGCGGCTGGTTGGGTACGGGGCCTGGGTCAAGTCTTTCCTTAAGATAGCCAAGACGAACCGATGGATCCTGCTTTCAGCTACCCCCGGGGATACCTGGAAGGATTACATCCCCGTATTCATCGCCAACGGCTTCTATCGAACTAAGGGCGAGTTCAGCCGGGAACACATCGTCTATGACCCCCATTGCAAGAACTACCCCAAGATCGACCGATATTTGAACACGGGCCGGCTGATCCGCCTGAGAGACCGCATTCTGATCGACATGGACTTTGAGCGTACCACCAAGCCTCACCATGAGGATGTCTATGTCAAATACGACACGATCCTCTATAAGCGGACCACAAAGGAGCGAAAGGATCCGTTCACCAAAGGCTACATCCCATGCTTTCGGAATGACCCTGAATCGCTCATCGTGGGACGTGATATTTCTCCGGGCGAGGTAAAGACGAACATGCTCACCGGATTTGAGTTCGACATTGATGAGGGAATGTCTGTGAAGCTGACTTGTAAGCCCATTGAGAACGCCGCTGGCCTGTGTTATGCCTGGAGACGGATCGTGAACTCGGATGTTTCCAGACAGGTCGCGCTGCTGGAGATATTTGAGGATCATCCGAAGATGATCGTGTTCTACAACTTTGACTATGAGCTGGAGATCCTGAAGGGGCTCTATTACGGGACAGAGGTGCCCATCGCGGAGTGGAACGGCCATAAGCACCAGCCGATCCCGGACGGGGACACCTGGGTCTATCTTGTGCAGTATACGGCCGGATGCGAGGGGTGGAACTGCATCAAGACCGACACCATCGTGTTCTTCAGCCAGAACTACTCGTTCAAGGTGATGGAGCAGGCCGCGGGGAGGATAGACCGATTGAATACCCCCTATACGGATCTTTACTACTACCATCTGAAGACCCGGAGCGGCATCGATCTGGCTATCTCCCGGGCTTTGGCCGAGAAGAAACAATTCAACGAGACTCGCTATCTCAGAAAGAAGGGCGTCACATGGCAAAGCAAAGCGGTATGATGACCAAGCTCCAGCAGCGGCATGACATGGAGTTGAAAATCACCAGACACGTTACTCGACAGGAGATGGCCGATATGGCTGCTATCGCTCTTCATCGCGCCTTCGGATTCGGCGAGGAGCGTAACAAGCGGTTCATGGATGCTCTGAACGAGGTCATCAATGATGCAGCCGATATGGTCAACAATGATACTAAAGACGGAATGTTCACCATTGCACGATTTGAAGGCTGTCTGCAAGAGGCCTGCGGCAAGTATTACGTTCCCAGAAAAGAGAGGTATAAGCCGTGATCCGCTGCAAGATATTTACCGGGGCGCACCCGGATTCAGCGTTCAATGATTGGGTCGACCTGCATCCGCTGTACAAGATCAATTCGTTTACTTATCAGCATGTGGAGAAGGATCTGTGCTCCGTATGTGTTGTATACGACGATGGAAGGGGAGTGAGGATCGGTGGGTCAGCACCGGCATAACCCGACCGCACAGATGGCCAAAGCGGGGCTTATCGAGCCGAAGAAGAAGCCCGGGCCGAAGGGTCAAGCTCTCTGTAAGACTCTGACCAAAGCATTGATATTTCCGAATTATCTTGAAGGAGTAAAGGAGACATATAAGTGATGATCGGTGACACGAAAGAAGTATATTTTGGTCTATATTGTGACCGCTGCACCCACCGAGACTGCGATGGGGGAGAAGACCCCTGCGACGAGTGCCTGAATGATCCCAGCAATACCGATTCCCATAAGCCGGTCAATTTTGAGGAGAATTGACTTGCTGCCACCTTTTTGATACAATACGCTATAATAATTCCTCATAAAGGGGTCTTGATTATGGAATCGTTCAGGAAACAAGTTGAATCAATGCGTCCAACCCCAAAAACAGCAGAACAGGTAAATGCTGAAAATGCTCGACAAATCTCCGCACTTGCTGACTGCGCTGAAGAGTTTATAAAAAATGCTGTTTTACAAGAGGCACGACGTACATACCAAGGGACGAATCTAAAAGTGCACATGGCCCTTATTATGTATCTGCCGAGGATAGGCAGCATGGAAATTGCTTTGCACAGAGGACAGCATAGGGAAGGAATAAATAAAAACAATCGTTCGCCTCTTGTAGATATTAAAGATACTTCTCAGAGCCGATTGTTTTCTACTATTTCGACGCAGCATATTTGTCTTACAAGCACTGCGAGAGCCGTCAGAACCGCTTTAATAGAGAGACTGTCAAAAAGCGGATTTTCCTTCGATGATTGGATGGTCAGTCCAATCCCGAATAACTATTATGATGATAGTTATAGCTCTCCCAACGAAAAGCCGTTCCGTGGTGTTGCTCCAATAGACAAATGTACATTGTTTCATTTGCCTGTCACGATTTCACATTCTTCAAACAACGCTTCTTTTCTCACATTTGAGACGGAAACCATGCAAAAAGGGCAATCAATAAAGTGTATTCAAGCCCAATTGCTCTTACCCTTTACCTATGAATAACTGCTCATGTTCACATTGGCAAAACGAGTAAAAATACCACCTCATTCTTTATGGGGCGGTATTTTTTTACTTAATAGCATTCTTTGAAAGGAGAAAATATGGCTACGTTTAAGTTTAATGTTGGAGACAAAGTTGCGATCTCCAGCACCGTCCCTTCACATCGGCCCTTGAATAATCTCGTTGGAGAGGTTACACGAACCTACAGGTCTCGTGATGGTATCAAATACGGAGTCACGATCCCGAATCATCCAAATCTCAACAGCGAGAACCGCCTTTGGTGGGTCACCGATGACGAGCTCGTTATGGTTCGACCCCTTGCTCAATTTGCCGGTGGTCCGAAGGCCTACTATGAATACTGCGCCAAGGATGTGAAAGTGGGAATTGATCTCGCTCAGAACATTCCGTGCTATGTGCCGAAGAAGGTGATCTTTGCCCCGCCGAAGACCATTGTCCTGTGGGAGGACGGCACCAAGACAATTGTAGTCTGCGCTGAGGGTTATATATTTTATCCTTATGCCGGCTTCTGTGCCGCGGTCGCCAAGCGGAACTTTGGAACCAACAGTCAGATCAAAAAGATCCTGGAGAACGCCGAGTACAGGGAAGGGAAGATGACACCTCAGGCCATTGATATTTACGAGAAACAAAGGAAGTATGTCTCAAACAGAGTTCTTGGTAAGGAGGGCTGATCATGGAGGCTACATACGAAGAGATGAAGGCTGAGGCTCTGAACCGCCTTGAAAAGTTAGAGATTCCCGAGAATTTTAGGGATGCTTTTGAGATCTTCAAGGAGCGGATCGAGTACACCCCCATGACCATGCCCGGAGTCACCGTCACCTTTATCGGTTATCCGCCTACTCCCGAGCTGAAGAAACGAATCAAGCAGTTTGAGGAGGAGACCGGATTTCTCGTCTACTACGGTATCCTCTGGAACACCAACATCGGCCAGATGCTCACTATGCTCTATGTCAGCAAGCATAAGGATGAGTGGGATTTGGAGCATGAGGATCTGGACGCTCTGATGCCTGTCGCTTATGTGGCAAACCTCGATGATGAGAAATGCTCTGAGTTTGGCGGTGTGATCCTGAAGAAAGTCGAGAACGGCCTTGTTCGGATCGGGTAATTCTGGTATGATAGACTCAAAAGGAGTTGAGGCTATGTGCCAAGAGGAGAAACAGCCGGTTCTTGATAGGGAAGAGGCTGATCAGAAGCTCTATGAGGAGCTGAAAAAGCAATATGAGACTGACCGCTGAGGAAACTTGGCGGTCTTTCTTTTTATATTTTAGGAGAACAGTAAATGACGGAGAATGTTCTTGTTGTAAAAGTAAATGCACATATAAAGTCTAAAGATTTGAAGGCTATTGAAAAACATATCCGTGATTCTATGAAGACTGGCTTGGTGGTTCTTCCTTCTTATTGCGAAGCTCAAGTTGTTCCTAAGGATATTGAAGTAAGAATGGAAGATATGTTTACCGAGAAAGGAGAAAAACATGAATGTCCGTGAATCCCTTTTAGAAATGTGTCGGATCTTCTCGATGAAATACTATAAAGAGTGTGGAATCGAGGTCTATATCAACTATGATCCTACGGCTTTTGTCTATAAGATTCTGTTGAAAAAGGACGATACCATCCGCACCTATGATCTTTTTATCGATGATATTTACACCGGTAAGATCGAGAGCGCCGAAGAGATCGCCCATAACCTGGATATTCTCGCCGAGGATATTTTGAAAGAGCTGGAAATGAGGGCGGAGTGAAAGGAGAGCCAAATGCCGTTTTGGAAACCTAAGAAAAAGACGGTTCGTAAGGTGAAAAAAGTCAACCCTACCACAAAGTATGAGCCAAAACCATACGTTCCGACATACGAACCGAAACCGTATGTTCCGCCTGAAATTCCTAAAATCAACGTTTCAGTGAACCAGAAAAAGGATTCACCGAAGCCAGTGGCACCCAAGGTATCTCCGCCGAAGGACGATGACAAAAAGCAATTCATGGAGACCTTTAATAAGCTCGTGTCTGGACGGCATCGGCCTTTGGATATCTGGAGAGACTTTGTCCTTATGACGGCCTGTGCCTTCTCTAACGCGGTTGATAAGGCTCATTACGATGAGCGGGAGGCACGTTACATGAAAACCATTGCTAAGTACCGCAAGGAAGAGCAGGCGTTATTTCCCCAACTCCTTGCTGAGCTGACAATGGCGTTGGATAAAAACCCAGAGCAGGACTTCCTTGGAGAAGTCTACATGCGGATGGATCTCGGGAATAACGCTCTCCAACAGGTGTTTACCCCTTATCATGTTTGCCACCTCATGGCACTTATGACAATGGATGACATTAAAGCACAGATTGAAAAAAGTGGGTTCATTACGGTTAATGATGACTGCTGCGGAGGCGGCGCGACTTTGATAGCAGCGGCTAATATGGCAAGGGTCGAGCTCGAAAAAGCCAGCTTGAACTTTCAAAATCACGTTTTCTTCTGTGCCCAAGACATCGACGAGACGGCAGCTCTTATGTGCTATATTCAGCTGTCGCTTCTTGGCGTTGCCGGATTCGTCAAGGTCGGTAACACCCTTACCGATCCTATTACGACCGGTGATTCTACGGAAAATTACTGGTTCACGCCAATGTACTTCAGCAGCGTCTGGCACACTCGTCGAGTCGTTGACAAGATGATGGATATTTTGAAGGAGGAGAAACCCAATGCTGAAAATTGAAAACGTCGAAGTCGAGGGTTGGAAGGCAGCCATTCGTGGTATGCGGAATCCTAAGAATTCTTGGGAGAAGAGCGATAGTATACCTTGTCATATTCTCGAAGAACTCACACCTGAAAACTATTCTTGGCGTTGTGCTGGGTGTAAAAACGAGTTCGATGGTAGGCCGAACTGTATCGTTGTCGGTAAAAACGACTTGACTCTTATGACTACCCTTCGTAACGCTGGTACAGATCACCGCAAATTCATGCGGATGATTGCCGTCTATGTAGATTTGATAGGTCCTCTCTACTGGTGGAAGGAGTTCGATACATACAAGGTCAGCACGGTCGCTAATTCCTGTTCTACGATGCACAAGATTGCAGCGAAGGAGTTTACTATGGAGGATTTCTCATGTGAGCATTTATTTCATAATGTTAATAATACGGAAATATGGCTAAATATCGATTTTCCAAACGTATTGGACAATGTGATTTTCTATTTGAATAAGGCCAGAGAGTTATATCTCAAAACCAAAGATAAAAAATACTGGTGGCAGATGATCCAGCTTCTGCCGAGTTCTTACAACCAGAAACGAACAGTCATGCTGAACTATGAAGTTCTCGCTAACATTTACAAGTCTCGCCGCAACCACAAGTTGGACGAGTGGCACACGCTTTGCGACTGGATCGAAAGCTTGCCTTATTCTGAGCTGATTACAGGTGAGAAAAAGGAGGAGAAAAATCAATGAGCTACAAAATGCCTATTCTTTGCTGTGACTGTCAGTATTGCGGAGATAAATACAGTTTTCCGCAGCCGAACGATTTAGTCGACGTAGACCCCAATAATCCTTTTATTAAAAGATATTACTGCTGTTCTGGCGACTGCGAGTATTATGGCGAAGATATCACCGAAAAATGCATTTGCGAGTGCGAATGCTTCGACGCATTGTAAGATGACAGAGAAGGAGGAGGAGAAAGCCCAATGAGCTATGAGTATGACAGATATTTGGAGCAGCACATCTCCAACGTGAAGAAGGGCTTCGATTGGATGAAGGAGAATATCCCAGAGTATGTCTTTGATCCTTACGGAGAGATCGAAGCTGCTCTGATCCAGCATGATCAGTCTAAGTACGGCCCGGAGGAGTATGACGCTTACGACCAGTATTTCTATGGAAACAACCGGTCGTTTAGTGTCGTTCAGAATTTCAACCTCGCATGGCTTCACCATATCCATGTGAACCCTCACCACTGGCAGCATTGGGTTCTTATCAACGACGACCCTAAGGATGGCACTGTCGCCCTGGACATGCCTTATGAGGTCATCGTGGAGATGATCTGCGACTGGTGGGCCTTCAGCTGGGCCAAGGGAGACTTGACCGAGATCTTCACTTGGTATGAGGACCACAAGGAGCGGATGATCCTGAGCGATAAGACCAGGAAGACCGTTGAGAAGATCTTGGATGCTATCAAGGAGAAAATCAGCAAATAGGATCTTAACGCTTTATGTCGAAAACCATCTTGCCATTGTACTGATCCCCTATTATAATGAGAGTTACTATTTCGACTTAGCTAACAGATGACTGGTAAATATGGTTACGATCGGTGTAGTGTATAGGGAGGTAGTGACAATGGGTGTGATCATGTGGTTGTTCGTTTTGGTCATGATCGGAATTACTGTTTTTGCAATAATTTCTCTGAGAGGGGGAAGTACCTCCACGGACTATTTTCAGCTTTCCTCATATATCGATTTCGTATATCGTGAACTGCGAAAGCAGCTGAATGGCGCTGGCTATTCTCTCCGTGACATCAAAAAATTGGAGATCAGTTCCTTCAATATAACAATTACAACGGATGGTGTAAATTCTTGCGGAGCCCGTTGTAATAAGAGTTTCTTCGACATTGATTTTGCGGACTTAGGGTTTACGATCTCCGGCTGGGACTCGAAATATAAAGAGTATCTTTTCTTGGAAAACCTATCCGAATATGCAGACCTTCAATATTTGGAGGTATACGCAACTTCTTGGTGGTACGATGAGGATAAATACAAAATAAATGGTGATGAGGTCACTTTTGTAAAGGGAAGTTCGGGAGAATATTTTGTGAACATCAGAGACGCAAAGATCTACCCCGATAAAATTCGCACAAAACATCGCATTTATGAGATGAACCAAATGAATTTCTCATTGCAGAGAAAAGAAATAGTTCAGGCGGAGGTCGATAAATTAGAAAAGGAGAAACGGATCCGCGCGATTTGATAGATTCGAAGCGATTTTGGATCAGCACCCTGAATTGTGTAAAAGCAGTTCGGGGTGCTCTTTTATATTTTTTGAAAGGAGAAAAGTATGTCGATCTGTGACAGCTGCACCCATGAGAAGGTGTGTGCACTTAAAGAGTGGACTCGAAAAATGGAGGAGAAGATTCCTTCCTTACACGTTCCCGTTGATCAAAATACTGTGATAGCAATTAACACCACCGAACATCTCTCCGTCGAAGTGAACTGCAAATTCCGAGAGGATAAGACGAAGCCGGTGAACTGGCGGATGAAGGGCCGTTCGCCCGATTTGGAGGAAGGTGTTGCGAAGTGAACATCTGGAAAGGGAAGGAGCTTGCTGACCAGATCTTGGGCGAGACAAAGGCCCGCCTTGAGGCTGAAGACGCTTACGGCTGGCTCAATGTGATAGTCGCCGACAAAGAGGATCCCTACTATAAAGGGATCTTAAAGGACGCCTACCACAATCGGACAGTCATTCATACATACACCGAGGCGCCTGAAACCTACAGGGGCGCTTTCATCTCGCTTGACCCCATGGTCGCGGTGCCCGATAATAATAATATGGACGGGGGAAATACGATACCCTGTACGGCCGAAGCCATCGTCCGTATGCTCCAGTGGAAGGGATTCCGCACAGAGAGCGCGGATGTGGTCATAATTGGCCGCTCTAAACGCGTAGGAGCCCCTCTGGCGCATCTTTTGACCGACCTGGACTCCACGGTCACCCTTGCCCACAGCTTAACGTCTGGCTACTCTCTGTGGCATCATATCGCCAATGCGGATCTGGTCGTCTCCTGTGTGGGGAATGCCGGATTCAGTGAGAAGTATAAGCAGTTCAAGCCCGGGGCGACTTTGATCGATGTGGGTGGGGACTTCGTTGGCGATATTCCCACGAACGTTGGAAACTTTGTCCCACATATCGGAGGTATCGGGCCTATCACCCGTGCTGTCCTGCTGGACCATACGGCTCAGCCGCGAATCACAGGATGGAACAGCTGGACTTTGAACCCATCTGTTTTCTAATTCTTAATAAAGGAGAAGAATAATGCTTGATATAAGGAGGAGAATAATGCTTGATATATTGTTCTGCGTTACTTATTTATTGACAGAGTTGACGCTGTTGTGGCTGCTGCCTGGGGTTTCGTTTGTACGAGTCCTGGTCAGCAGCTTTGTCTTTAATAGCATTGCGTGGTTCCCGGCCTTTGTCACTTACTGCGCCATCCGTGGGAAAGAGGCGGAGGAGAAGGAATGAGCCTGAACGTAAGATATTTGACCAATGGGAAGAAGGCTCTCTACTGTGTGATAAACCCTGGAGTCAGCCCGGCGAGCTATGAAGTGTATGGCTCCATGCTTCAGATGAACGTGGATAAGCTGCGTGCGAGGTATCCTGATGGGTTCGATTCAGAGCATAGCACCCACCGGAAAAAGGGTGATATTTGATGCCGTTTGTCCGGAGATGTCAGGGGAGACCTGCTGTAAAAGACCCCAAAAACCAGTTCGTGAAGTTCAGGACGAATACGGACGACCGGAGAAAAATTGCCTTTTTGAAGGACAAAACGGGTATGACGACCACTGATATTTTGCGAAGAGGAATTGAAATGCAGTACCAAATTGCCAAAATTCAGGATTAAATGTGGCCACAATAAATAAGCTTTTCTGTGGCCACAAAAAGTCGCAAATGTTTTATGTGGCCACGAAAATTGTCCGATTTGGCCACTTTCTGCCCACTTTTGAAACGCAAAGTGGCCACAAAGAATCCTCATATATCAAGGGTTTGAGGGCTGCTTGGCCACTTTCCCACTTTCATACCCTTAAGTAAATGCGATAAAAAATATATAGTTTTATATAGTAATAGGGGTCATAAAAGTGGGGTTTTGGCCAAATTATTGTGGCCACAATAAATAGGGGGTGATCTTCTGTCAAACAACAAGATCACATGGCGGATGGTCTTCGAGGATTTTAAGGCCCACCTCCCGACTTTAGCGAAGGAGGTCGTTGATTATCGTCCGCATGGATATTTGGAGATCCAAGTGTGGCTGAAGGATGGGACCACTATGTCATGGGATTACCTTCAGAAGAAGGCCGCTATTATCAAAGCTATATGAGCGAATAAGAGTCTGTGTTGAACAAAACACGGGCTCTTATTTTTTTACCCGCGAAAAAAACATGCCCTTTTATGAAGAGAGAGACATAACGTGACCAACATCACTGTGTCTTTTGATTTTGCTCATAAATGGCAGAGAGGAGGCTGTTATCTATGAGGAGCGCAAAATTAGAGAGCGGATTTCAGGACCAGCTTATTCGCGACCTGAAAAGAATGTTCCCGGGCTGCATGGTCTTCAAGATGGACCAAAAGCAGGGAATCCCCGATCTCTTGGTTTTGTATCGCGATAAATGGGCCACCCTTGAATGTAAGAAGTTCGCGGGCGCCAGCCGACAAGCCAACCAAAGCGATTATGTCGGAATGATGGACCACATGTCGTTTTCCAGGTTCATCGAACCGTCAAATAAGGAGGAAGTATTGCGTGAACTTCAACAGGCATTCAAACCTTGAGGGGCGGCACGCCTTTTTGGGGGCCAGCACATACCATTGGCTGAATTACGACCGAAACAAACTGATCCAGAGCTACAACAATGCCCGGGCAAAAGAAAGAGGGACTGTTCTTCATGCCTTTGCGGCACAGTGCATCCTTCTGGGGCAGAAGCTGCCGAAGTCTTCCAAGACTTTGAACATGTATGTAAATGACGCTATCGGCTACCGGATGACCCCTGAGCAGATCCTGTATTATTCGGACAACTGTTTTGGGACTGCCGACACCATTGGCTTCAAGAAAAACTTTCTGAGGGTCCACGACCTGAAGAGCGGTGTCATTCCGGCTCATATGGAGCAGCTTCGTATTTATTCTGCGCTCTTCTGTTTGGAGTACGATATGAAGCCCGAAGAACTGGATGGCATCGAGCATCGGATCTATCAGAATGACAGCATCGTTTCTGAAAATCCGGAGCCAGAACTCATCAGGAGCATCATGAATAAGATCATTTTTGCGGATGAAGTGATAGAGAAGCTCAAACTGGAGGAGGCGTGACAATGGAAGAGAATGATATTTTGATGCATTATGGCACGCCCCGTCATTCCGGAAGATACCCCTGGGGGTCGGGCAAGAATCCGTTCCAGAGCAGCGGCGACTTCATGAGCCGTGTGGATGAACTTAGAAAACAGGGCTTTACATACACCGACGAGGATGGCAAGACCTGGACCGGCGATACCGCCATCGCCAAGTATCTGGATCTGAGCACCACGCAGTTCAGAACTCAGCTGAGTCTGGCCAAGGATGAACGCCGGAGTCTGGACGTGGCCACCGCAAAGAGTCTTCGCGACCGCGGATACTCTCTGAATGAGATCGCCGAGAAGATGGGATTTGCAAATGACTCCTCTGTTCGTTCGCTGCTGAATGCCAACTCTGAGGCCCGCATGAACCAGGCCAAAGCCACCGCTGAGATCCTGAAGAAGGAACTTGAAGCAAAAGGGATGCTGGATGTCGGTGTTGGTGTTGAGCGAGAACTTGGTATCTCCAAGGAGAAGCTGAAACAGGCCCTTTATATTCTGGAGATGGAGGGCTATGAGGTCTATGGCGGCGGTGTGCCACAGGCCACAAACCCCGGCAAGCAGACCAACATCACAGTCCTTACCCAGCCAGGGACTGAGCACAAAGATATTTATGAGGCTTTCAAAAGCAACGGTGTTGCCAGCGTGACCGATTATGAGTCCCACGATGGGGGAGAGACCTATGACCCGAAGTGGGTCTACCCGAAGAGCATGGACTCTAAGCGTATGATGGTCCGCTATGCCGAAGAAGGCGGCCTCCAGAAGGATGGTGTCGTTGAGATCCGCTGTGGAGTTGACGACCTGTCCCTTGGTGAGTCTCATTACGCTCAGGTCCGTATCCTTGTGGATGGGACCCACTACATCAAAGGCATGGCAGTCTACTCTGATGGCAAGGATATGCCGGATGGGGTGGATGTCATCTTCAACACCAACAAGAAGCAGGGGACCCCTCTCAAGGATGTTCTGAAGAAGATCAAGAATGACCCCGACAACCCCTTCGGCTCTCTGATCAAAGATGGCATCAATGACCCTGATGACCCAGAGTCTGGCACGCGCGGGGGACAGAGTTACTATTATGACAAGAATGGCAAGAAGCAGCTGTCTTTGATCAACAAGCGCGCCGAAGAAGGGGACTGGGGGGAGTGGAGCGATCATCTCCCCTCCCAGTTCTTGTCCAAACAAAGTATGCAGATGATCAACAAGCAGCTGGACCTGGCTGCCGCGGACAAGCAGGCTGAGTTTGATGAGATCTGCTCCCTGACCAATCCGACTGTAAAGAAGGTCATGCTGAACTCCTTTGCTGATGACTGCGATGCTGCGGCCGTCCATTTGAAAGCCGCGGCTCTACCTCGGCAGAAGTATCAGGTGATCCTTCCGCTCACGTCCATCAAAGACGATGAAGTCTATGCCCCGAACTACGTTGATGGCGAGAAGGTGGCGCTGATCCGTTATCCCCATGGGGGCACCTTCGAAATTCCGATCCTCACGGTGAATAACCGGCAGGCCGAGGGGAAGAAAGTCCTTGGCACCACGCCGGCTGATGCGGTGGGCATCAATGCCAAGGTGGCTGAGCGGCTGTCGGGCGCGGACTTCGATGGGGACACTGTCATGGTCATCCCCACATCCGGCAATGGACGCAACACCAAGGTCAAGATCACCTCGACATCCCCGTTGACGGGGCTTGAAGGCTTTGACCCTAAAATGGATTACGGCGCTGAACGGTCAGAGACCGATGCGGATGGCACGACCCACTATTACCGAAACGGGAAAGAGTACAAGCTCATGCGGAATACTCAGACCGAGATGGGGAAGGTATCCAATCTGATCACTGACATGACACTGAAGGGTGCGACTGACGATGAGAAAGCTCGGGCAGTCCGACACTCCATGGTCGTCATTGACGCTGAGAAGCATCATCTGGACTACAAGCAGAGCGAACAGGACAACGGTATTGCTTCTCTGAAAAAGAAGTATCAGGGAACTTATGACGAAGATGGCAAGTATCATGAAGGCGCCGCCACTCTGATCTCTCGCGCCAAGTCGGAGACCTCTGTGCTGAAACGCAAGGGGAGTCCCCGTATCGACCCCGAGACAGGGGAGAAGACCTATAAAGAAGTTTACGAGGAGTATGTTGGAAAAGACGGGAAAACTCACGTCAGGACTCAGAAGAGCACCAAGATGGCGGAGACCCGGGATGCCCGTACCCTGTCCTCTGGTACTCACCAGGAGGAGGCCTATGCCAATTACGCCAATAAGATGAAGTCTTTGGCGAACCGGGCGCGGAAAGAGATGCTGTCCACCGGAAAGATCGACTACTCCCCATCCGCGAAGGAGACCTATAAGACGGAGGTCAACTCCCTGCTGGCCGACCTGAACATCGCTCTCAAGAACGCCCCTCGTGAACGCCAGGCTCAGATAATGGCTAACAGCACTGTCGACGCAAAGAAGAAGGCTAATCCTGATATGACAAAGGGGGAGATCAAGAAGGCGTCTCAGAAGGCCCTCAGTGCTGCACGTCAGAAGGTCGGCGCCAAGCGATACACAGTCAAGCTGGATGATAAGAAGTGGGAAGCCATTCAAGCTGGCGCTATCAGTGAGAATCAGCTTTACCAGATCATCAACAATGTGGACAAAGATGAGCTTCGTCGTCGCGCGACTCCAAGAACAACTACAACACTGAGTTCTGCCCAAATCGCCAAGATCAAGAGCATGAGCAACTCCGGGTACACCACATCCCAGATAGCGGAAGCACTTGGTCGTTCCTCTTCTACGATTTCTAAGTATTTGAACGGAAAGGAGTGAATTCTGTAAGTGGATTCTGAATTTGCCATTACAACGTTTGACAATCCGTTTGATCCTTTTACCGACTTCATTCATTGGTTCTTATATGATGAGGAGAAGGGGTATCACACCTGTGCCTATCTCGGAAGGATCGCCCGAACCTCCAATGAACTCTCGGATCAGGAGAACAATGAAGAAATCGAGCGAGCGATCGACGAGATAATCAAGTATGATTTCATGAACATCTACAAGAAAGTAAGAAGAGTCAAAGCTACCGCGTAACTGGATATAAAACAGATAGGGGAGGGGTATCAAAAATACACCCCCTACCC
>ERZ1034878.137-NODE-137-length-39247-cov-26.727623_pt1 | contig 39247 bp, 60 predicted proteins | sample MGYA00520593_ERZ1034878 | MGnify/ENA primary metagenome ERZ1034878 (study PRJEB33766, sample SAMN09781724) | gut metagenome | biome: gut microbiome | host: Homo sapiens | place: Madagascar | study: EMG produced TPA metagenomics assembly of the PRJNA485056 data...
GGAAAATCCAAAACCGAAAATTGGAAGCGATATTTGGAGCGGGAATTTTGATTTATGGAATTTATATTTGGAAATTTGTTCCTGAAAATCAAAGCCAAAAAATTGAAACCGAAATCGAACCACAAAATTCAATTTCAGAAAGTTTTGATTGGTTTTTTGATTCTGATGAAAAGGTCAGAACGATGTTTCAGATTGAAAAAACGAATTATAAAATCGAAAAGCAAAATCTTGAAGTTGAAAAATGGCATCCATTTTTTGAAATCAGTAATAATGATAGATATATTATTCAATGTATTGTGGCCGGAGAAGCTGGGTACGAGCCTATAGAAGGTAAAATGGCCGTTGCGCAATGCTTATTGAATAGTATGAAGAAAGAAAATTGTAATGCAAAACAAGCAAGAAAAATTTATCAATATTCTGGTTGGAAAATAAATCTAAGTTCTGAAAGCCCTGAAATGTGGGCCGAAGTAAAAGAAGCTGTAGACAAAGTTTTTGATAACGGTGAATTCGTATCAGAGAATCCAATTCTATTTTTTTATGCGCCAAAGTATTCCAGTGGTAAATTTCATCGAACTTTACCACACGACCAAATTATTGGAGGGCATTCATTTCATTATCTTGAAGAAGATGTGAATGCGGATTGGTTTAAGGAGTTGCAAAAATGAGTTTGGTTTTGTATTGTGTTACTTTGTTTATGCTTGGGATGATTTCACTTTGGAGCCTTTTCTATATATGGATTTCATTACAAGTATCATATTATCTAAATACCATATTTGGTTCAATCTTAACTATAGTATCTGCTATTTTATTTTTTAAAATGATTTTGTGAGAGGTATAAAATGAAAAGAAAATTTTTTGTTGCAATGTATGCGTCTGCTTTATCATTTTTGTTGTCTACTGCATTTTATAGTTTGTATAAATCAATTATGAATCTTTGTTGTGGAAACATCATTATTGGACTAGTTTGGTTAATTTCAGCCGTATTTTTTGGGACGTTGGGCTGGGAAATGACCGATGTTTAAGGAGTGTAAGAATGGGAATTAAAATGGATGGTAAGGCTTTGGCTGATAAAATCTGTATCGACTTAAAGCAACGATGTGAAAAATTGAAAAGCAAGAACCTAATTCCAACTATTGATATTTATACAACCGACGATGACCCTATTGCCAATATGTATTTGCGTAGTAAATTAAATCGTTGTCAAGAAATTGGAATTGAAACCGTAGTAAAAAATTGCAGCGAATACGATACTTTGGGCATTATTAGGAGTATAGCAAATTCTATAAATCCTGTGATTATTGAAGAGCCGGTTCCTTCTGCTATTGATAAACAAACACTCTGTGAAATTCTGGTATCTCATAGAGACCTAGACGGTTGGTCTATGTGGAACAGAGCAAAATTATATTCTAATACAAAGCCGAATTTTTATCCATGTACCCCCAAGGGAATTATGCGTTTGCTTAAAGAATATAATGTAGAATTTGAAGGTAAAAATGCTCTTGTAATTGGCCGTAGTGATATTGTTGGTCATCCTATTGCGTGGATGTTAAGCCAGCAGGGCTGTACTGTTACAATGGCGCATAGCAAAACAAATGAATCCGACCTTACCAATTACGCTATTAGTGCAGATATTATTGTTTCTGCTGTTGGCAAGCCAAACATTATTGATTTTAATGAGTTTAATGATGAATGTTTTGGAATGGGTGAAAAAATACTTTCTGACAAAGTAATTGTTGACGTTGGTATGAATTTCCAAGACGGGATTCTAGTTGGCGATTTTACTGAAAATTTTAAATCTAAAGCTGCGCTATGGAATTCTGTCCGAGGATGCATTGGGCCAATGACAACGATTTCTCTTTGTGAGAATGTATTAGAATTTTATGAAAAGAGGTTGATGATTGATGGCATTAACTTACGAGCCATTTGATACAATTACAGTTAGCAAAGTAAATGAAAAACTGGGGGGGCGTAGAAAAACTTAATCAGGAACTTAGTGATTTAGAAGATAAAATTCCTAAAAGTATCAATGAAAATTTGCTTGTTAATGGTTACCTTGTAAATCCTGTTCGCACTTTTGGTTTGACAAGTCAAACAGTTAGTGATGCAATACAAGCAGTATTAAATGGCTGGACAATAGCGGGTTCTGCAAGGTTTTTATTTTCTAGTTCTTTGGGCTATGTAAATGTCACTTCAACCGCTGATGGCACTGAATTTTATAATGTAACTGGCGGTATTAGTGTGATAAAAGGAAAAACTTATACTTTTTCAATGTTAGTATCAGGTGATTATAGCGGCGTAAAAATTTTGTCTACGTTCACAGATACTGCATCAACTAGCACTAATTATGATAACGGTTTGTATACTTTAACTTTTATCGCTGAAAATAATACGGGATATGTCGGTATATCCATTCCAAATGGTACAGGTATAAGCATTTATGGCGCAAAGCTAGAGGAAAGTTCTACTCAAACTTTATGCTATAAAGATTCTTCTGGAAACTGGGTACAACATATTCCTAATAAAGCAGATGAATTTGCTAGATGTGCTCAATGGAATACTATTAATAATTATATTGGAAGCATTTCACTGGCTTTATCTGGTGGGACTATGACTGGGTCTATTAATATGGGTAATCAAAAAATTACAAGGCTGGCTGATGGTACAAATGATGTGGATGCGGTTAATTTGAGGCAGCTAAGAAAAGTGTTGCAGCGAGGAACTGTAAAATTACGACGCTTGACTGCATTCGGGGAACAAATTATTTCTGGTCTTTATAAGATATACGATGTCAATTATCAGTCCGCTCAACTTGAAGACGAATCAGGAAACTCATATGATTTAAATCAAATTATTACTATAATTCCATTAAGCGTTAGTTCTAGTGTAAAGCCATTAACTTTGCCAACTATGAATTTGACTTATGATGGTGTTTTACAGAATATTTCTTGGCTTGCAAAAGATGGCTCTGTTCCTGAACGTATGGATATAGAGTGTCTTTTTGTTTCATATTAATTAGAAATCAAAAATTTTTGATAAAAATTCTCAGACCCCTTGACAACCACCTCGCCTTCTGCTATAATAAAATCATGGAGGCGAGGTAAATGAAAACCAATTATTCTATTGAGTTGGAAACTGATGAAAATAATAAGCCTTTATGGTGTAATGTAAATTACGTTCTTCGATATTATTGTGAAGGTATGACAATAGAACAAGCGATTTCATCTGCAATTTTAGATTATGAAAAACTTGACACAGTAAAAGATGGAGTATATAATAAAGCTGTGTTTTGGCCTGATAAGCTGGTTGAGATGATTAATAAGCAAATGGCTCATCGTTATAAAGTCAGCGCTACTAAGCATTATTTTGATAAATGTAGAATTTTGCATTTGCCTAAGAATTGCTATAAGGCCATGATGTACGGTGAAATTATTGAAGCAGAAGTTAGAAATGGCGCTGTTGTAAAAATTGTTACCCGATTGCCAAATCGTATGTATATGACCGAAGATATCTGTGCAGCAATTTTATTGCATTCTGATGGTTTTTATGATGCTAAAATCAAAACCGTATGGACAAATCAAGCAGACGATAACCATAGCACGATTGATGTTTCAAATTATATAAAAAGTTGAAAAAATGCTTGACAAGTCTTTTAAAGCATGATATACTTATTACAGTAAAACAAAGGAGCGATTGAAATGGCCCGAAAAGAATTGAAATATACATATTCCAGCGTAAAGCCACCTTGTAAAGAATGCTGTGATAGACAAGTTGGTTGTCATGGTTCTTGCGGTGCTTATAAAAACTATCATGATAAGCTAAATCAAATTCGAGCTAAAGAAATTGAATTTAAGAGACTGGAAAATGCTTGTAATTCAATTCTTCATAAGAGCACAATTGCTCAAAATTTTGTTGGACTTTTTTAAAAAGTTCTTGACAAGCAAAAAGATTTATGTTATAATTAAATTAAGGTTGGCGGTCATCCTTTAAAACCGCTCACAACCTCGCACAGCTCAACTGGTCTGAGCATCCGACTTATAATCGGAAGATTGAGTGTTCGAATCACTCTGCGAGGCCCATGAAAGAAAAATAAAAAATCTTTCAAAAAAATGCTTGACAAAGCAAACAAGATGTGATAAACTTAAATCACAAAACAAGAAAGGAAGATTTAAATGAACAACATCGAGAAGAAGAGAGCACAGCTAAAGGATACAGCTTTTAAGCTGGTTTGCAAGCATCCTTACAGTATGGTGCGAACCAAGATTGATAGAATCGGTAGACAGATTCGAGAGCTTGATAATAAATTTAGTAAGACTACTGATTCTGATAAGTAAGGTAATATCAACGTAAGTTGTTATTATACCAGTGTGTGATAAGTAGGGAATGTCCCTTCTCAGGCCAAATCGACTAGTGGGCAAACAACAACTGAGGCTAAGGAGTAAGTCATTATTCCCGGTGACGCTTATTGCATACATCGCAGATTTTGAATAATAATAGCTAACGGCAGTTGTGATTATATCAAGACGGGTCGGGATTAGCAAAGAAAGGCTAATAGGTAGTACAGCGGTAGGTAAGAAATCCGCAAGCTGAAATGAGTCGGAAAAACCGAATGATACGGCTTAGTCCCTTTTAGAGATAATCGACTTTAAAAGGTTGGAAAGAGATTTGAAGTAAAAAGGTAACAACTTTTAACTGCTTTTCGTAATTCGCCATGAAACCGGGCCATAGCTACCATATTATTATTCACGTAGGCCACTACGATAGTGTGGCAAATATTCAGACGTAGCTCAATGGTAGAGCAGGATAGCCGATGTGGTTGTCGTAATATGCGGGTTCGAGTCCTGCTGTCTGCACAATGTCCGACTGATTGTCAGATAACCGGGCAATCTATAATGCGCCTTCATTGGGGTTCTCGCAGTAGGTAGATAAGAGAATAACAAGAATACATTAACGATTAGCTATCGTTAAGCATTAGGCTTACAGTGCATAAGGTGTAAGAAGAAAGCATTATAAGGGTGAAACTTGAATGGTTGGTGTAAGTATAAATCCCCAGCTACCATAGGCCATGTTGGTTATGTTTACGGTCGAACGGTTAGTTCATTACTTAACTGTAAAATTCGTAAAAAACCAGTCGGGTATACACGATGTTCTACGGACGCATGGCAAGTATGGGAAGATATGGTATAAGATAAATTGTTTAACTAGCTCAGTGAAGTTTTTAAATACCTGTCCTTCATGGATATTATTAAAATTATAGTTAAAAGTCTATCTTTAAACAGTTCGAGTCTGTTACTTCCCTTTAAACGCTGGATTAGCTCAGAGGCAGAGCCGTTCACTTGTAATGAAAAGGTCATCCGTTCAATTCGGATATCCAGCTCCAGCCCGCCTATTGGGATTCTCAGCAATCGTAAGTGCTTTAAGCCGCTAAGTCATTGACCCACAATGATGAAATGAGAATTAGGGCTGCGTGGGGTCAGGAGTACGCTGAAAGTAGGATAATATATGCTCTTGGTAAATCTACCGTTATAAATAGTAGTTGACAGATGCCAACACGGCAGCGAAGCCCTGCCAACGGCTAGAGAGGGTACTGATAGGTGAATAGCCTAGTCCTATCAACAATTTAATAGGCAATATCTATAAAAGCGTCCTAAGAATTAGAAACGCCAAATGATGTTGCTAATAACAAACCGAGGAGAAACATAAAGTAAATTATGGGCGGAAGGGCGAAAGGTCTCGAAGGCCAAGAGTGTGTAGGTTTGTTAATCTTTAAAGAGGAGATGATTCCAATGCAGTATCAAGATTTTGAAGAGATGCTTTATGGTACTAATTACAATGTGCATTCTACCAAGTAAGGGCATTAGCCCTCTATATGGGCTGATTAAGTAAATCTTATGAAGCCCCACCTCCTCCCTCCTAAATCTGGATAAAAAAGAAGTATAATCCTCATACTCACTACCTGTAATGGGTTGGATGAATAAAGGTGAGACTATGCCCCCCAGTGCCGCAGCTAGACGAGACGGGACGGTCCCAAAAACCGTTACATTAGAAACATCGCGGGCGCGCATCCCGCTTGGGGGACCAGCAAATAAGGGTAGCATTGGCTTAATTACCCAGTGAGTAACATTGCTCCTTCAATGAGCCTTATTTGAATAATAAATAATATCTAAGGAGAGATATTTATATGTATGAAAAGTGTATTGTTGGTATTAACGGCTATGAAGAATATCAGTGTGATACCGAAGGTATTATCTATGGGAAAAATGGCAAGCCATTAAAACCAAATACAAATAGTCGCGGATACAAATATGTTGTATTTTGTGTTAATGGTAAGTGCAAAACCATGATGGTACATAGAATAATTGCTTGTACTTTTGTATCAAATCCAAGAGATGTTAATGTAATCAATCATAAAGATGGTATAAAAACCAATAATAAAGCAGAGAATCTTGAATGGTGTACAGCAGCAGAAAATACCGTACACGCTAGAGATGTTTTAGGCTATTTCATAGGCAGTAAAAATCCATGTGCAAAGCCAATTATTGGTATGGATAAAAATACAAAAGAGATTATTTATTCATTCGATTGTTTAGCCGATGCCGCAAGATATTTTTCTCCCGATGACGATAAAAAAGCAAGGCATATTCAAAATATTATTTCACAAGTCACAAAACAAAAGAATCATCATAAGTCTTATAAACGTTGCATTTGGCAGTATGTTGAAATTTAAACGGCTTCTAGAGGGTTGAGTCTATCAGCCCTATTCCAAATACACTATTGATTTTTAATAATGGGTATATATTTGAGGATATATACTTATCAATAGTGTGTAACTAAAAGGCCAACACAATTCCATAAAACAACTTCCTTTCTATACCTCCTAAAATTACCTCCTTCTGTTCTTGCTTGCTGAGTGTTGGCCTTCTATAAAATCCCGAATTTGTTAATAGCGAGTTCGGGATTTTATTTTCTAAAAATTTAATTTTCTTATTGACACAATAGAAAAATAGTGATATACTTAAATTAAAGTTAAGGAGGTAATAAATATGATTAACGCTTATGTGAATTATATGAGGTCTGAAAAGATGTCTGAGAACACCATGCGTGGCTATACTAATCATATCAATCAGATGCTCAAAATGGTAAATAAGCCTGAGTCTGATATTACCTATCTTGACCTGGTAAACTGGAAAGCTGAGATTTCTAATTTGGCTAGTGCTACAGTGGCTAACAAAGTGGCAGCTATTAAAAGTTATTTTGGCTTTCTTGCGAATGCTAAGATTATTAACGATGACCCTAGCGTGAATCTTAGCCGCCCTACAAATATCAAAAACAAAGAAAAGCCTTATGTGAGCGAAGATGACGCTAAGATGCTGGTTAAGTATGCTCGGACTCCTCGTGATAAGGCCATGTTTAAATTCTTGCTTTCTACTGGTGTTCGATTCTGTGAGATGGCGAGTATTACCATTGAACAGTATAATCAAGCTATGCAGTCTGATAGAACTATTGGCCTGATTGTAACCAAGGGTAACAAAGGTGGTAAGATTTTTATTAACGATTCTACTAAGGCCGCTATTGATACTTACCTTCGTATTCGAGACGATGAATGTCCTTATTTGTTTGCTTCTGAAAGAGCACATAAATTAAGTGACAACTCTGTATCTCATACTATTAAGGTTACGGCTAGACGCGCTGGTTTGCCTTATTGGAACGACTTGAATTGCCATGGCCTTAGAGCCGCTTGTGCTACTATTATGAATGATAAAAATGTGCCTGTTGGTACTATTAGTAAGGTCTTACGTCATAGTTCTTTAAGCGTAACCACAAGATATATTAAGTCTAGCCAGAATAATATCAATAATGCTACGGCATTGATGGAGTTTTGAAAATGAAAGAAAAAATTATGCAAGTGATTTATGATTATTTTGATTGGATAGGCTGTGCTAGTTGCCGATTTTACGAACAAAAGTTCAGCGAAAATGATGATATTTGTGACGGTTGTACGGATGCATTTCTAAATTGGGCTATTAGTAAAGATGTTGCGGAATCTTTTGCTAATAAAATTATGAAAATTATTAAGGAGGAAAAGCAATGAATAATAAAGCAAAGAAGTGGCAAGAGGGCGAATATGTTGTCCGTGTGGTAGGTAATCATGTTACAGCCACTAAGCTCATCCAAGAACAAAAGAATTTTATGAATACTACTTTCGATGTAACAAAGGCATATAAGAGAATTGCCGCTTGCGACCCCCAAGATGAATTTGATTTGGGCGAAGGAGTTAAGATAGCTATGAACCGTTTAAATCTGTTGCTAAATGATAAGTTTAGTAATGAAATTAAGGTTGGCGATACTGTAAAAATCGTCAATTTTGGAAAGTTTTATACTACTTATTGTGTTTGGGTTGACAAGCACGTGACTTCCGGTTATGATAAGTGTAGATACGCTTTTAAGCAGACTCCTAACAATAATATTGGTAAGGTTCTATATATGGCAAAGCATGGAGCACAGGATACGATGCTTGCTTTTATTGAAGTTAAGGCCGCTGAAGGTTATACTGACCCTTGTTATCTTATCAGTGTAGAGGGACTAAAGAAGCTATGAAACAATCATGGAATGGCTGGAGTTATCCTAAGATGATGCCTGAAATCATTGAAGCTGTCGAAACACATTTCTGTGATGAAAAAGATGTGATTGTTGACTGTATGTTATATCTTAGAAATGCGACTGCCAGAGTTGAAGATGTGAATACAGTCAATAAATGGTTTGATGATAACAATAGATGTCGAGTTTGTGGTTGTGAACTTGAGGCAGTTACAACAAAAGAGCCTCATTTTGAACTTGGACCCGATGTGTATGAAAATCTGGTAGACTATTATTGCCCTAATTGTGTTGGATTTTTTGACGAACGGAGATGATAAGATGGATAAGAGAACTAAAGCAAAGCTAGAGCGTGAAAAGCTGAATGAGATGATTAAATCTAGCCCAAAACTAAAGGCTTTTCTTGACGCAGCCACAGATGAAACCGGAAATCAAGACCTTAAAGATTTGATTCAACCTGTTCTTGTGGATACTTTTGATAAAATTCGTCTGCAAGGCATTAATATTGGTTGGCACGCACACGCTATGCAATGTAAAAAGAAAATTGAATCTTGCGATACACTAGAGCAAGCTATTGAACTTATGGGTAAAGAAGTCCAAGAAACTGCTGATAAGCTAGGGATTAAGGTGGAAGAAAATGGCGGGGATGATGAATAAAGTGGCGATAAGATAAGATAAGTTATAATTATAAATGAAGCTATCAAATTAAGGAAGGAAGCAGAAGAAAAATATTATGGAGAATTTAGAAGAAAAGAATAAGAAAATGACTCCATTATCTCAAATCCATAGATTTTGTATTGATTGCCTAGGTGGCCAACCTAGACTCGTTAAAGGCTGTACTGCTAAGAATTGTCCTTTATATCCTTACAGAACAGGCCATAATACCAATTCTAAACGTACAATGACAGAGGAACAGCGTCAGTTAGCAGCAGAGCGACTAAAACAAGCCAGAGAAGCTAAGAAAACTCTATAAATAATCAATGTTTTGTATTCCAGAACCGTTTTGATTCTGTTTTGAATATAAGTAGATAGGCTAATATTCACGCCTTTCTGCGCTAAAAATTATAATAAAAAATAAGAGGTAAATTAAATGGAAACTGTACTAAACAAGAGTAAGAATTTTTATCGTTGTATTGGTAGCGTCTATGAAAATGCGCTGAAGCGTGAAAGCTGTGAAGTCGAACTATGGGAGAATGGCAAAAAGACAGGTCAGAAAGTCAAGGCCGAATGCGTAAAGGGCAAACTGGCTGTTCGAGCTGGTGAAGGTATTATTACATTTGGTATCTATTTTGCGTCCAAGGGGCTAGATGGTAAAGATTCCCGTCAGTGGAAGATGGCAACTGATATGTTGGAGCTAAAGCCCGAAGTTGGCGGTGATGGCTCTGCGCCTTCTGTTGTGGCAGTTGAAGGTCGTATTGAGAATAATCTGTTTATGAGCCGTGATGGCAAGGAAGTCAAGGAATCTCCTCAATTCCGTGTAAGCAAGGTAAGCACCAGTGCGGTTAAGGAGCAAGAAGAATTTGGTGTCACCATTCAGCTAACTGGCTGTATGGCTAAGAATGTACCTGAAACTAAGATGGTCGATGATGAAGCTGAAGAAACTGGTCGTAGTGTTATGACTGTTTATATTGCAAATAATAAGGGCGAAGTATTCCCCGTAAGTATTTATGTCCCTGAAGAATTTGTTGACGACGTAAACGATGTTGTAGAGAATGGCTGTAGTGTTGACGCTACTGTTGACGTGAACATGATTACGTTTGGTGGTGTTGCTAAGAAGCACAGTATTGGCCGCGCTGGTAAGATTGATACTAGTAATGTTTCTACTCGAATTGAATTTGTTCTAGCTGGTATGGATATTATTGAAGAGCCTGATGAGCTGTATGTAGAGGATGAAGATGGTAACCAGACACCTGTTAAAACTTTCTGGATGAACCCTGAAACCGTTAAAAAGGCTATTAAGCAATATAATATGCGCAAAGATGAGTTTGCTAAGAATGGTGGTAACAAAGCCAGTTCTGGTAGCAGTCTAAAGGATAAGAAAGCTGCTTATAAGGCAAAGCGTAGCGTTGGCAAAAAGGCTGATTTTGGTGGCTTCGACGATAATGATGACATGAGTCTGTTCCCTGCGGCAAATGATGTTGACCCCGAGGATGATTTTTAAGGGGTGATTGAAGATGGCTAAAATCAATCTGCTAGAACTTGAAGAGACGGGTATGACGGGAAGCCTTGCGGGGCAAAAAGCTCTAATTTTTGGTGGAAATTCTCTTGGCAAGACATTTCAGTCTGCTAAAATGCCCAAGCCCTTGCTTCTAATGACTGAAGCGGGCGGTAATGGTGTTAAGTGTAAGAAGCTGCCTGTAAATAAGTGGGCTACATTCAAGGATGTTGTAAAGCAACTTACAGATGAAAAGACTCTTGACCAGATGAAAGAAGAGTATTTTACCATTATTATTGATACACTTGAAAATCTGGTTGGCCTTGCTGAACAATCGGTTTGTACGGAATTCGGCGTTCGTGATTTGAGCGAGATTTCTGGTAAACAGAACGGATATTCTATTTATCGTAAAGATTTTAAGACACAAGTTAATAAGCTCTGTAGTTGTGGTTACTTTGTCTTGTTTATTGACCATGAAGAGACTGTAGAACTTGAGGACCCCATTAGTGGAGACAAGTATAACTTTGTTCAGCCTAAGGGCAGTGGCAATATTAAGTCCTCTACTCGTTTCGTTCGTGATATGTGTGATTTTACATTCTACGCCTTTGGCGGCGAAATGGATGAGAATGGTGATGCTATTCCTTCTACTCTACTATGTAAGCAAACTAAGCACGCTTTTGCTCGTAGCCGTTACGCAATTCAAACTTTCGTAAAGCCTTTTACTGCTAAGAATCTTGAGGATGCTATTATTAAAGCTATTGAAAAGTCTGCCAATGATGAAGGCGCAAATCTTTCTGATTGGAAGCCTAGCACTACGGATTATACAGCTCAAGATTGGATTGATATGATTAAGCCTTATTATAAGGCCATTTATAAGAAGGATAGCGAGAAGGCTAAAGCTATTGTAGAGAATGAGCTTGGGCCTGGTGCTAAGATTTCTGAGGCTACAGATGAGCAAAAGATGGAACTTGAAAACATCTATAACCAAATGGTAACTCATGCTTGTGACATAGGGCTAGTAGTAGAATAAACCAAACCAAAGACGGCTGGCCTATGCTGGCCGTCTTTTTCAATAAAGGAGAAAAATATGAATCTTTTTAAACGCACCTATCATTATTATATTGTTTTTACTTATGAAGTTGATGGCCTAACTAAGACAGCAGCCTCTTATTATGAGCTAAATTGCAAACTAAATACTCAAGAGGCCCTAAAATCTGCTATCGGCTATCTAAATAAAAAAATGGACGTAGATAATGTTATCCTTATGAATATTGTTTATCTAAAAAAGTAATATGGTTAAATTATCTGAGCAAGAAATTAAAGATAGACGTAAAGTTACAGACTTGATTCAATCTATGTGGGGCGAAGATGCTAACTGGAAATTACTAACAGCCCAACTTAGAAACATCATGAAGGAATATAAACTTACTCATAAAGATGTTTATTATGTATTAAAGTATTGTAAAGATTATGAACAAGTTGTAATTGATGAAGAATATGGGCTATATCAATTATTCCCAAAGTACATTGATACTACACAGATGTTCAGGGATAAGTTGGCTGAAGCCAAAGAAAGGGCAGATGAAATAGGTACAATTCTACCTATTAAGGTCAAAAAATATCGACCTCAAAGAAAGATTAAAGATGACTTGACTTTTGATTGAGATAGTGATATAATCAATCTAAAGGAGGAATCTTTATGACAGTAAAACGGCTCAAAGAAGCCCTATCTAAATATCCAGATGATATGGAGGTTAAAGTCAATATCGACCGTGAACTTAGAAAGCTGGACGATATATCGTGGGGCGTGGATATGGATACCAATGTTACTTATGTCTGGTTGATTGGCAAGGAGAAAAAGTGATGAAGGTACTGTATTATGTTGTATATATTGAAGGTATACCATATTACTTTAGTCCTGACGAACTTGCTAAAGCAATCGAGCTTTCTGAAGACTATTGGCTAATTCAAATGGCTTATATTGATACTGACAGAAATTTGTGGTATAGAGACTATGATAGACAGAGGAGTGAGTTTGTAGACTGATGTTATATAATAGCAATCTATCAAGTTTATTGTTAGGCTGTCTAATGAATAACACCCAACTTTTGTTTAATCCATCCTACCCCCTAACCAAAACCGACTTTGACCCAGAACCTGTACATCGTATCATCTTTATCGCCACTTGTAAACTTGCCGAAGCTGGGGCTGGTAATGTCAGTGAAGTTGAGATTGATAATTATGTTAAGGACTACCCAGCACAATACGAAACACTAAACGATAGCAACTTTCTTGACTTTGTGCCCACTGTAAAAGAGCTATGTTCGGTTGAGAGTTTTGAGTTATATTATACCACCTTACGTAAGTTTAGCTTATTGCGTGAGCTTAAAGAGGATGGGTATAACATCGCTGATTACTATGATGAAATGCTTGATGAAACAGAGCAAATGGCCAAGTTGAACAAATGGACTATTGGCGAGATTCTTACTGACATTGAGTTTAAGTCGGCAAAGCTGAGAACTAAGTACGATGTTAAGTATGTGCGGAATGAAATCAAGGCTGGTGAGAATGTAGCTGAAAGGTTGGCGGGTTTTAAGGAGCAACCGTCATTTGGTGCTTTGTTTCAGAGCGGATATTTGAGTACAATCTGGAATGGTTGGTGTAGGGGGCACTTAGGTTTGCGTGGTTCCCCGTCAGGGGTGGGCAAGAGTCGCTTGGGTGTTGCTGATTTGACTAAAGTTGGGGCAAAAGAAATCTGGTGCCCTGAAATCAACGATTTTATTATCAATGACAATTACCAATCGCCCACATTATTCATTGCCACAGAACAAGATATTGAAACAGAAGTCGAGCCTATGTTTTGGTCGGCTGTATCTGGGGTTGAATATAGGTCAATTAAAAATGGTCTATGTACGCCAGAAGAAGAACAAAGAGTTATTCGCGCTGGTGAAATTATTGCCGAGTCAAATCTTCATATTACTTCAATGCCCAATTTTAATACTAAATCTTTAAATCGCAAGATTAAAGAGATGGTTGAATGTGAAGGCATTGGATATTGTGTATTTGACTACATGGAACAACAGGGCGATATTAGTCAAGAGTATAAAGAAATAGTTGGCAGTGCTGGTAGACAAGACCAAGTGTTGCTTTATCTTGCTACTGAGTTAAAAGTCATGGCTGAAGATATGAATGTTGGTATTTTAACAAGCCAACAATTAAACGATAGTTGGAAAACATTAAATTTTATTGATGAAACGGCATTGCTGGGTTCTAAGCAAAGCAAAAATAAAATTGATTTTGGCTCTATTGTTATCCCAGTTTCATATCTTCGCAAAGACTTAAAGCAAATTGAGCCATATCTAAAACGCAGGGGTGTTGGCGAAAACCGTCAACCTGTGCCTAATATCTGTGAATTTATCTTTAAGTCACGATATGGTATTTATGGTGACAAACGCTTAAAGCTATGGTCATACTTTGACCGTGGCACATTCCAACGCCATGATTATTTCGTGACAGATGATGAAAATAATGTACTGGACGATATTCAACCTAGCGAATTGGGGGAATTTTAATGAGAGATGATAAAAATGGCCTAAGTCATGTGTTCGTAGCTATGGGAGCTATTGCTTTTTTTGTAGCAGCTGTTCCTACACTTGACGCTTTCAGTACATGGATGGCAAATTGGTTTGGCCTTAAATCAGTTAAACTAAATCATGAGGCTTCAAAATTTACAGAAGATTCCCCACAAGAAAATACCCATGCCATTGGATTTGCTATTCCTTCTGAGGAAGAAGAGGAGTATATTGAAGATGAGTAAAAGGATTTCTTGTCTTGCTGAAAGTCCATGCTATCAATGCGGTGTTGGAGACAAATGTTTGGCAAAAGTTGCAAGGTGTCAAGTATTAGGTGATATTGTTGATTATATTATGCCTAATGCCGAATTTGATTATCATGATTGTTCTATTTATAAGTCTTTGATTATGGAGGAATCCTATGACAAATAAGGGTACTGCAAAGCCCTATGTAAAGTGTATCGGGGCCTCTTCAGTTGGTGTTACTCAGTCTTGTTATATTGTTCGATTCCAAAAATTTGTTATTATGCTAGACTGCGGAATTTACCAGGAAAGTGATATTTTAACAAATTATAGAAAGAATCAAGAACTTTTAAAGAAAATCAAGCCAAAAGAAATTGATTATATTATTCTACACGAAGCTCACGCTGACCATACGTGTTTAATTCCTGCTTTGTATGCTAGAGGTTGTCACGCCCATATTTTTGTGCCGTCTGGAACGACACAGTTACTTAAAATTTTATGGGAAGATTCTTGTAAAATTATGACACAAGATTGTCAAAAGATTAACAATAAGCATGGTTTGAAAATCACACCATTGTATGAACCAGTTGATATTGAAAACGCTTTAAATCGTTGTATTGAGATTGATATTAAAACACGATATCAATTCGCTCCAGGTCTGGCGCTGACTTATTATCCTTCTAATCATATTATTCATGCTTGCCAACTCTCTTTAGAAATGGCACAGGGCTACCAAAAGAAAGTATTAAATTTTACTGGTGATATTGGTGGCAAATGGGAGCAACCTTATGTATTGCCTAGAGAAGATTTGCCTTGGGGCGATGTTGTTTTAGGTGAAAATACATATAATGCAGAAGGCCGAAACAACAAACATGGTGATAGAAAACGAGATTTAGAGAAAATTAGTACAGTGCTGAATCAAGCCCAAAGAGTCTTGATACCCGTATTTGCTCTGGGTCGTTGCCAAATTATGTTAACTATTTTATATCTGCTTTGGAAGAATGGAAAGATTCCAAAGGATGTAAATGTTTGGGTTGACTCTCCCATGGCAAAAAAGATTTGTGATATTTATCCAAAAGATAATCCTTTGTGGGATTTAGTTTATAATTGGGAGAATCTTAGTTTTGTTTCTGATTATGTGGAGACTTTAAGATTACAAAATTCTAAGCGGCCTATATGTGTACTTAGTTCGGCTGGTATGCTGTCGGGAGGAAAGAGTGTGTCTTGGGCAAAAGCCTTTGCGCCCGACCCAAATGCTCATATTATCTTTTGTGGTTATAGTTCAGAAAGCACATTAGCTTCTAAGATTCGATTTGGTGACAGAATATTATCTATTGAAGGCGAAATGGTAGAGAATAACGCAAATATTACTGAACTTGTATCTTTTTCATCTCACGCTTCGAGAGAGGAATTGATTGATTATTATATCAACACTCTAAGATTTAATAAACTTTTGCTTGTTCATGGCGACTTTGACAACAAAGTAACATTCGCACAAGAATTGCAAGACAAACTCGCTTCTCAAGGCAAATCTAGTCGTGTGATTGCGGTCAATATGGATACGAAGGTGTATATTTAATGAAAAGATTATTTATTTCCTAGCCTATGCGTGGTAAGACCAGTGAAGAAATTGAATTTGAGCGGGATAAAGCTATTGAGGCCGCTAGTAAGGAACTAAACGAAGATGTAGAAATGATTGATAGCTTTTTTAAGGATAGCCCTGTCTTAACTAATCCGCTGCTATATCTTGCAAAATCTCTTGAACTATTAGCAACTGCTGATATTACCTATTTTGCAAACGGATGGGAGCAAGCCAGAGGCTGTAGAATTGAACGCCTATGTGCAGAAGAATATAATATTCCAGTAATTAACAATTAAATTTATCTTGACAAACCTCCTTTTTTATGGTATAGTTATTATATGAATTAAAGGAGGTTTGTTTTATGGATGAGAAGTATGCTATTCAGGTTATTTTTGATGAGCCTAACAGGAAGAATCAGGTTGGCTATTTGTGTTTTACTTGGCTGACGAAACGGTATTTCCTTGCTTATGATTTACTTGACTGCAACCTTTATTTCCAGCTCAAAGAAACGGCGGTAGAAGAGATTAAGGAGTGGAAGGAAATCATTACCAGTGACATAGAGTTCCTTTATGATAGGAGAATTGTTACTATGCGCATTGTTCGAGTAAAAGCGGAAATTGCTGAGTATTGTTCGTCAAATTTGCTAGAGGGAGGTTAATATGAACAAATTTCAAGAAGGAGAAAAAGTTAAATTTGTAGGCTACAAAAGTGTATGGAGTCCGCCAAAAGGAACCATTGGCAAAGTAATCCGTGTGGATAAAGAAGATAATACTTATTTTTGTGATTTTGGCGATTTCTTTATCCCAATGTCTAAGGCTAAAATTGATAAGCTATTTTGGTACAATGAAGATGAGCTTGAAAAAGTTGATGAATCTCCGGTTGATTGCTTAAAGGCTTATATGAATTTCTTTTGGGAGTATGCTAGGAGTGATGTAAATTGATTGTAAAGACAGTTTTGTTTTTGCTTTATATTCTCTTGGGTATTTTATTTGCCGAATGGATTATGAAAGATTCAAGATTTACAAAAGATGAAAAATTGATTACTTATACAACAATGATTCTAATTTGGCCTTTGGGAATTTTAACTGCAATTTGTGTCATAGAATATATTTTATTTACAGAAAGGTGATTATTATGAAGTTTGTGCTTGGAATTTTTCTACTTATTTGTGCTCTTGCTGATAGTTATTACGGTATTGTCAGCTATCAAGAAGGGAACCGTAAATGGGCATATTTTGATTTTTGCCTTGCTGTTGTTTGTGCTATTATCGGAGTAGTTGATATTATCTGTGTTGTAAGGGGGTAAAATAAAAAATGCGAGGTAATAAACCAGTGTTTCTTGACTATGCTTCGACCTGTCCAGTAGTTAAATATCCTCAACAGTTATATCGTAATGTGTTGGGCGAAGGCTATTTCTTTAATCCCAACGCTAACTATGCTTACAAGGAAAAACGCCTACTATCTGAAGCAGAGAACAGAGTAAAGAAGGCTATTGGCGCTAAGAGTGGCAAGGTTATTTTTGGTGGTACAAGTAGTCAGTTGATTGAGAATTTGATGAACGCTATCGGCTATGAACGACTTGGCTATGAAGTTGTGTGCTCACACTATGAACATGACAGCTTTTACAGGTATAGAGATAGAGACATTTTTAGTCTCAGTGATTTGAAGTTTGAGTTAGATACGGCGGATGATGGTGTTAAGTCTATTGTAATGTGGCAAGCTGTTCAAAATATTACAGGTGAAATTTTTCCAACTAAACAAATTGGTGAACTCATTCATCAATATCACGGCTTTTATATTTGCGACGGTACAGCACAGATTGGGCACACGCCTATTGAACCCAATATTGATGATTGGTGTGATTTTTACGTTTTTTCGGGACACAAATTGGGGACAGAATTAGGCATTGGCTGTTGTTGGATTAGCGACCGTTTAGACGAATGGTTCAATAGTTTTAAGCTACATGGTACACCCAACCTTGCTGGTGCATTGGCTATGGCCCGGGCTGTTGAAGATGTTTGTGACAAATGGCTTTTGTATGAACGAATTTGGCATTATGCTGATTTAGCTAATTGCCTAAGTGATGAATTGATTCGGAATAATATTGAATTTAATATTGTTCCCGAATATCCTGATAACGATGAACCACCTTTTGCCTACGCAATCAACGCCATTCGTCTACCTGGCATTGATGCCAATGCTCTCCAACAGTATCTTGCTTCTAAACGAATTTATATTGGGGTTGGCCATAGCTCATGCGCAGATAGTAAAGATTATCGAATTTTGCAATATGGTTACAATTTAAGTGAAAAAGAAGCGAGTGAAGTTATCAGAGTTAGCTTCGGCGAAAATAGTAACAGTGAAGATATTAGAATTCTTGTTCAAAGTATTAAAGAATTTAAGGAGAAATTTGTATGAGAATTATCACCCCTGCGACAAGTTCAGAATGGCCCAAACGTCACACTTGTTTGCAGTGCAAAGCAGAGCTTGAATATGAAAAAGATGATGTTTATGTTGGCGTTCATGGGCTAGAATATATTGAATGCCTTAACTGTGGCACCGAAAATGTGGTAAATGAAAAGCGTATTGCTCCTCCAGATTGGCCAATGACCTTTGAGGCGCAAGGTGGCGAAGGTTGCGTAAACAATAATTCTGTAACGGTACAAAAATTAATTGACAATGTTGTCAATGAACTAGAATCTGGTACGATTAAACCAGGTGAATTTTATTCTATGGAGCAAAGCGGTATTCTTGTCGCCGGATTTAGATTTGAAGATGAATATGAAATTATTGTGACAGGCGATTATTGGATTGATTATACGGAATCGGATTTTGTTAAAAGAGATTATAACAACGATTAAATGAGGTTTTATGATGAGCAAGATTGATGTAAAAAAATTAAAAAAATCTTTATCGCTTGCTCATCATAAACAAATTATGCAAGCTCTTGGTATTCCTGCGTTCAGCGAGAATAAAGAGCAGATTATTTATTATACTGGAGATAGAAACAAAGAAGCTCTAAAAGGTTCGCCTAAACTTTACTTCTATAAAGATAGCCAAATATACTTCGGGTATACCAGCGCGAGAAGTTATGATATCATAGCGCTTGTCCAAACGCGCCTAAATCTACTTGGTCAAACTTGTTCATTCCTTGATGCTTGCAATTGGATTCTTGAAAAAATTGGTCTTGACCCAACTAAGATAACCAAGCCTCTTACAAACAGCCATGTCTATGACTGGTCTGAGCTTGAGCGGTTTGTTAGGGTAAGAAAGTATGGTAATCAACTACCTGAGTACAATCGCAACATCATCGACACTCTACCCCAACTATACCCCCAAGCATGGATAAATGAGGGTATAAGCGAAGAAACAATGGCCAAATATCAGATACGATATTATGAGCGTTGTAACCAGACTGTGATACCATGCTTTGATGATGAGGCGAGGTTAATTGGGGTTAGAGTGAGGAATTGGGATAAGGATAGGGTTGAACAGGCCAAATATATGCCGTTGATTACACTGGATGGGCAGTGTTATAAGTTCAATACTAATCAAGTGTTTTATGGGATTAACTATAATAAGCCAGAAATAGAGAGAACTGGTAAAGTCATTATTGTAGAATCCGAAAAGGCGGTAATGAAATTAGACACTTATATGGGTAGGCATAACATAGCTCTCGGTATGTATGGTAGTAATCTCGGTATTCAACGGCGCAATCAACTAATCAAGATGGGTGTTAATACGGTTTCTTATGTTGTTGATAATGATTTTATAGGCCAAGACGATGAGTTTTTTGAACAATGGCGAGAAAAGATACAACGCTTTATTAAGTTGTGGGGTGGGTTTTGTCGGATAGAAATAGTGTGGGATAATTTAGGGTTGCTTGGGCCAAAGGAAAACGCAACAGACAGAACTAAAGAAGTTTGGGAACGACTTTGGGAAAATAGAGAAATAATTGAATAAAAATACTTGACAAACAAGCGAATATGTGATATAATCTATGGTATATGGGGAGCACAGGAGTAATTAACCTATGAGTAATGATGCCTTTATCATCAAGCCATATACTATATAATATTATAAAGGAGTATTATAATGAGTAGAGAAAAAGATTTAACCGGGCAAAGATTTGGACGTTTGGTAGCAATAAAGAAAACTGGCCGTTATGTATCTCCACATGGCACGACGGCCACTATTTGGCTGTGTCAATGTGATTGTGGGAATACAAAAGAAGTTATTACCAGTGGATTAACCACTGGGCATGTAAAAAGTTGTGGCTGTTATCAAATTGAGGCACGATTTACCCACAAATTAATTCACCATAAATTATATTGGGTTTATCAAGGTATGAAAGACCGCTGTTATAGAATAAACAATAAACACTTTAGTGACTATGGCGGTCGTGGAATCAAAGTCTGTGACGAATGGCTTGAAGATTTTGTAAATTTTTATAATTGGGCTGTTGATAATGGTTATCAAGAGGGATTGGAAATTGATAGAATCGAAGTTAATGGAAATTATGAACCATCTAATTGTAGATGGATAACTCACAAAGAACAACAGTTTAACAAACGAAATAACAAAAAATTTTTTCATGATGGTAAAAATTTGACGTTGCCAGAGTGGAGCGAAATTCTTCATATTAGTCTTGATACATTGGTTTCAAGAATTTATACCCGTGGTTGGGACACTGAAAGAGCACTGACAGAGCCGGTGCATACAGGGAATCGTAATAAAAAAGCTAAATATGTATAACGCAAGTGATAGAGATAAAGAAACATGGGATAAATTGTGGGAGAGTAGAGAGAGGTATTTATGAAAATGTTTTTGTTAGGCTTTTTGGCCTGTTACGTTATTGCTTCTTTGTTAATTTATAATGACGATGATGAATGGCTTGATAGATTTATCACTCCGTTTTGCGCGGTTGGTATCGTTGTTTTAATTATCCCCTCTTTTATCTGGCGATTTGTGCGTCTTTGCTTCAAACCAGTAAGACCGGATGTTATGGATTACTTAAAAGACGTTTATGTTAAACGTCTATTTGGTAATATTTACTTTTGCCATGATAAAAAAGCTAAGAATTGGCTGAATAAAATTTTCTTGTTTAGATATAAAAATTTAAAATAACCCTTGACAAAAGCCTTTTAGTGTGGTATTATCATTACATCAAAAGGCTTAGCCTATTATGAGGAGGAATAAAAATGGATACTGCTAAGAAAAATTATACTACTGTTAACAACTGGGTTAAGACTATGAGAAGTCTGTGTGGACTCAATATTATGTTTAAGATTAGTGTTTATAACACACTATCTTTTAATGTGGATGACTGTTGTTTTGAAGTAGTAACGAGTTTGGAAAATATTGAAACTCATTTTGGTGAATATTTTATTTATTGTGCAAAAATCGATAGATACGGTGAAACGAATACTTCTTGTCTTAGTCTATTGGTTTGTAAAAATCGTCCTGACGAGAAGTATTGGGTTGAACATATGGTTGAATATGTGAAGGAGATTAAACATTAAGGAGGAAATACCATGAAAAAAGTAACTGGCTGTATTGATGTTCGTGCATTGGGTCATTACGATTGGGTGTTTTATGTGGAAGATGATGCTACTGATGAAGAAATTAAAAAGCAAGTAGATGAAGTTTGCAATTATTATATTAGCTATGATGTAGAAGATGGGTATGAAACCTATACAAAAACTTGTTATCGTAAGAAAGGAAGTCGGTTTTGATGTATGAACAGTATACTGATAAGCAGATTGTTGAGATGTTGGGAAACAAACTGAGAAAGTTGGGGTATAGCACTTTCGCTGATAATTCCAAGTATTATCCAGATATTTGTAAGTTAATTTCAATCATTTATAAGAGCGGCTATATTCGGGGTCAGCTTGGTCGGAGTTTTATTATTGGCGAGAAGAAGGAAAAGACCGATAAAACTGGACGTTGGGTTCCTGTAAACGACGATGGTAGTAACGTCAAGAAAGGCGATTTTGTGCGCTATGCTGGGAAGCATGGACACAAAAACAACCCTGAATATTTTCCTGCTAAAGATGCGGTTGGCAAGGTAATTAAAGTTTGTAGTAACCAAACTTGTTCTGTCCAGTGGCCTAAAGGGTCTATCAGTAGTGACGATAAGTGGTATGCCCCTTGGAATAATCTTGAAGTGTTGGTAGATGGGCCTGTAAAGGTCGAAAAGTGGGTTTCTGCAACAAAGGATAATCTCAACAAAGGCGTTAAAGTACGTTATCTCAATGCTAAACTTCACGCAGAGAATCCTGAATTTTATCCTGAACCGGGTATAATTGGTGAGGTAAAACGTGTTTGTAGTGATAAGATTTGTTTTGTGCTATGGCCCTGTTTTGATGTTGTTTGGTGTGCAAAATGGGATGACCTTGAGGTGCTACTATGCGAGTAAAGCCACTATTATCTAAAATCAACTCAGATACATTTATTGAAGATTATCTACAGGCTCATGGGGTTGGGCAAACTGCTCTATACCTAAACCCAGAAAAAGGATGCTTAGACAATCCTCGATTCTATCCTAATATGGATAAAGGGGCTGAATTGCTGAAGCAAGCGGTTGATAATGATTGGTCTATCGGTCTGTTGGTTGATGTTGACTGTGATGGTATGTGTTCTGCAACCATCGTTCGTCAGTTCCTTAATACTCAGTACAATATTGACCCCATTATCTACATCCGTAAGGGCAAGGCTCACGGTCTAAGAAAGTCGGCCTCAGATGACGTTGTACCTAAGATTATTGAGGATGGCTGTCAACTGCTGATTGTGCCGGATGCGGGAAGTAATGATGTTGATGAGTGTCAAGACTTGTTAATGCACAGATGTCATACCTTGGTTTTAGACCATCACAAGATTGAGATTAACAACCCTTGGGCTATTGCCATCAATCATCATTTGGGAGAAGGGCTGAACACGGCTCTATCTGGTACAGGTGTAACGGCCAAGTTTATTGAGTATTACTGTCAGAAATATGGCTTGTTTATCCCCTATGTAGATGACCTTGTGGCTATGTCTATTATCTCTGATAGTTGTGACCTGACGGCCTTAGAGAATAGATATTATGTCCATAATGGGCTACACAATGTCCAAAATCCCCTAATCCAAGCCATGTTGCCCTCAGCAGTTAAGCGTTATGGACTAACGCCCACTGGTTACAGTTGGGCTATGATTCCGTTAATCAACGCTGTATGCCGCAAGGAAGAAACAGATGAAAAACATAAGCTGTTCGATGCTTTTAGCGGCCATGGTGATATTGAGTCTGCTCTAAAGATGTGCCGTTCAGCACACCGCTTACAAACAAAGACAGTGAAACAGGCCGTAGAGGATGTTGAACCTACTCTTGACCTCGACCATAGGGTGATTATTGGGTTCTGTGATAGTGGATTGGCTAATCAAATTGGCCTGATTGCTAACAAGTTCCAAGGCAAATACAACAAGCCTACCATCCTACTACGTCAAGCAAACTCTACTACATGGTCTGGTAGTCTAAGAAGCCCTGTAGATTTGACTGATGTGGTTAATGAATCTGGTTTGGCTAAGGCCATGGGCCACAATCAAGCTGCTGGCGTGTTGGTTCGCAAGTCTAATCTTAATCGCCTGATTGCTTATCTTGATGAGGCTGATTTCCCGCTTGAGCCTGAGATTGATGTAGCTGGGTATATCAACCCTAAGCAAATCAATAACAAGCTATGTAGGTCTTGTGAGGATAATGCTGAGTTGTGGGGTCAAGGGCTGAGAGAACCCACTTTCTACATCGACGCAGAGATTAACGAAACCAACGTACAAGTCTTTGAAAAGTGTACTACAACAGTAAAAATTACAATAAATGGCGTTGATTTTCTGCTGTTTATGGCTACCCCTGAACAAGTAGACAAGTTGACACAAAAAGGCAAGAAAAGTCTATCTTTGATTGTAACTTTATCTACAAATGAATGGAATGGTGTGGTCAAGCCTCAAGGTAAGATTAAGCAGTTCGAGGTTGGCAAGGTTGAGGATAAGGAAAAAAGTTGGGAGGATGATTTTTAAGTGAAACTAAATGAGCTTTATAAGCAGGCTGATTATAAAGATAAAGCGGGTATGATGTTTAATGCTGATTGTCTTAACATTATGAGTAAAATGGAAAATGGGTCGGTAGATTTTACTCTTACTGACATCCCTTATGATGCTGTTAATTGAGAGAGTAATGGCCTAAGAAATCTTGACAAGGGCAACGCTGATATTATTACTTTCACCTTCGATGAGTTTCTTGAACAGGTATTAAGAGTTACTTCCAATTCTGTTTGTATCTTCTGTGGTAAAGAACAATTCAGTCAAATTTATAAATTTTTTGCCGATATTGGTAAAGGTACAGTACGTCCTATTATTTGGGAAAAGACAAATCCAAGTCCTATGAACGGTCAGTATATTTATTTGAGCGGCGTTGAGATGTGCGTATGGTATAAGAAGCAAGGGGCCAAAACATTTAACGCTCATTGTAAGAACACCGTGTTTCATTATCCAAACGGTCGGAGTAAGTTGCATCCCACTGAGAAGAATCACGCTTTGCTTGAAGATTTAATTAAGGACAATACAAACGAAGGTCAGACTGTATTTGACCCTTGTTGTGGTAGCGGCAGCCACTGTTTTGTGGCAAAGAATCTTGGTCGTAAATATATTGGCATTGAACTGGACAAGGATTACTTTGATGTGGCTGTTAAAAGGATGGGAGGATGATTGTTGATGGGTTGGAGCACTGATATTAACCCAACAAAAACCGGTTGGTACTTTTGTACTGTTGAGGATATTGGTGAGCGCTTTGTAGTACCACTTTTCCGTTATGAATATCTTACTAATATTTTTCGTTGGAAAGATGAATTGCCGGGTGAGATTATTGCCGTTTGTCCATTCCCAGAGCCTTACAGCGGATATTCAAAGAAGGAGATTACTGAAGATATTAATAAAATTTTTGGTGGTGATTTTTGATGAAATACGAATTTCATATAGGCGATTATGTTGAGACTAAGGATGGAAGAGTTGGTTATATTACACAAGTAGCCTTTTCTAACGAAGTTAAACGCTGGTGCTCCATGCGTATTATGTGTAGACAAAATGACTTTATTATTAGTTTTGAAAGATACGAAGATTTAATTCCTGATAAATTTAACCGCATCGGCCAGTATGATTTTACCAAGAAGGTTAAAGGTGAGATTGAGCCTTTGAAGAAATCTTGGACACTAACGGATGACATTGACAGTAAGGGTGAGTATTACTTTGATTCTCGTGAGATTATTAAGAAAATCAACGAACTTGTCGAGGTCGTGAATCGGTTGAAGGAGAAAATCAATGACAATTAAAGAGTTCAAAAAAGTTCTTGACGAATATATCGAGTTGCTAGATGACTGTGGATGTACAGCAGATTGTCTTCTTGGTGCTGAAATGATGGTAAGATATGTTGTTAGTGTATTATCCACACATAAAACAGTGGAGGAATCAATAAATGATATGGTATAAAGTTGAGGATTATCCGGTTGGGTCGGATGAGTATGTGTTGGTGTCTTCCAAATGGAATAATAAAAGATTTGTCTCAGATTGCTTTATAGCAAAAAAGCATGGTGAATATTGGCTGGCTAATAATGAAGAATATTATATTGACTCTACAGACCGTTGGTGTCATATTGATTTACCGGAGGATTAAAATGACTTACTTAGAATTTCTCGAAGAAATAGTAAATGAACTTTCTAAAATTGTAAAAGGCTCAGTCAAATTAGAACTCCCTGTAACTTCTTTTGAACAACCTAATTATCCAGAAGGAGCATATATCAAAATCACATTTAGCAAAGCGAATATTTCTATATGTTTTGATTGTGGTATTCACAGTGAAGCCAATGTTTATTATCGTCAGGTGTGTAAATATGGGGACGCAGAATCTTATATTGGTTACTGTGTAGAATGGCTACAAAATTGCTTAGAGTATCAAATTTTGAAACTTTTTATGAAAGAGGATTAAAATGAAAAGACTTAAATATCATCCACGGGTAAGTGAAAATCATGGTAAAAACAAGATTAAAGAAGAATGGCTAAAAGAACAATTCGGTAAACAGTATGAGTTAGTTTGGAATGGGCATAGTCATTTTGCTTTGAATAAAGACACAGGTGAATATTTCTACATCTTCAAAACGTTGGGATACCTATATCCAATTAGTGAATTTTGGCAATATAAGAGACTTGGGCGCAAGTCCCCTGTTAAGGAGTAAAATATGGCATATGATTTATGAAAATTTTCTTGACCGAGTTGTAGAGCAATTAAAACTAAAAGTTAATGGTAGAGTGCAGGCTGTGCCAACTCGATATAGCTATGATATTGTAATTAAGTTTGATATGGTTGATTTCATATTCAAGTTTAGTTGTGCGGCAAACTATGGCAATGAAATTTGGTGTTGGTATCAAAGATATAAATCTCACCCCAAAAAAATAAATGAATACATTGAGCAATGTGTTACTTACCTTTTATGTGAACTGCGAGGCAACATCCTAAAACTCTTTTTTAAATAAACTGAACAAACCTATTGACAACTCCTCTGTTTTGTGCTATAGTATAGACACTAAAACAAAGAAGTTGTTTTTATGGTTAAAGGAGCTAAAATGTTCTGGATGTTTGGATGTTGGTTGGCTAAAGATTTATCTACTGCACAGTTGGTGTTTTCAGGCACACTTTTAGTAGTTTGCTTTGTTTTTTGCTTCGGGTGGTTCATATGCTGGGCCAATGATATTGAAGTTAAGACTCAAGTAAAATATATCATAAAGTTTACGCTCGTTTGTGGCCTAGGATTTTATGGTATTGTTCTTATTTTGGGAATTCGGCTAATTCGATTTGCACTTAGACTGATAGTGTATTATAAAGAATTTAATGCCCATTCTAGTATTTTTGACAACGTAAAACTTAATTTTGAAACTTTTAAAAACTTGTACACGGTGTCAAAGAAAAAATTCAAATTTAGCAAAGAATGGTCTATAGACGCTGTGTTTGGTCAACTTTTTTATACTGTGGACGAAGGTGACTTTGGGAAACAGTACCGTATTCTTATTCCGAATGTCGTAGACTTCGTAAAATTTTACTTTTGGTACAAAAATGCTTTAAAGGAATGTGCAAAACGAAAAAAGGTTAAAGAACGTATCAAAGAAAACAAGGCCATGGAAGATATTTTAAATCAGGCTCAGAAAGATATTGATGCTTTACGTAAGCGTTCTGAGGATGAAATCAAAGAAGCAATGGATACAATAAAAGATGTTGGGGAGAGATTGAGAAATGAGTAAAATAATTTATCCACTTTCAGAAACCGAAGGCACTCGCTATCTTATAGACCATCCCGAAGGATACATCCAAGGAGAATTTTATTAAGATGGAGAAGTCCTTCATTGTGTGTGGCCATTTCCAGACAATGATAGAATAGCTTATCATTTAATAGCAAAATTTGATGAATATGGCGAATTGCATGACTACCCGTTAAATCAATTAAGCAAACGCCGTCCGAAAGAACGATTTAGAATTATAAAAGATATAGGTGATGCTTTTAGACGTTAAAAACTCTTGACATATTAAACTAAATATGCTATAATTAAACCGTGGAGAAATCTACGGTTTAATTTTTAAGAGGTTTTGTTATGTCTAAATTATATCCAACTATTGATGAGTTTCAGTGCCCAGATTATAGATGCAAAGATTGTAAATATTTCAAGTTTGTATCGCCTAAAAATCCTCATGGATGTACACATAGGTTTGACCATGCCATAATGGAATACGCTCATCCTTGGTTTGTTAATGTACCGGAAGAACGTGGGTATCCTTGTTCTGATTTTGAACCAGATGGTTCCTATCCTGCTGCACTTCCTTATTGGCACGGGTTTGAGCATTGGCGTGAATGGATGAATAGACAGAATCGTGAGGATGACCCAAGACCGCAAGATATGATTGATAGATTGAATCAAAATGTTGTTCCTTATATCTCTTTTAAGTTCAAAGGCGATAAAGAAAAAGTTCGTTATCGTGTGGCTCTTAAAGATTACATCTATGGTACAATGTTTGATGGGAATAACCTGAAGGTGTATGAGAAGCATTATTATAAAAGAACTAGAGAAGGCTTTGGGTATAAGTTGGTTAGAGAAAAGATTGATGGTGTTGTAATGAGTGAAATCATTTAGGAATTGCAGAGGAAAGGTTGATGGGGATTGAGTAAATTTCAAGATTTAACAGGACAGCGTTTTGGTCGGCTTGTTGTTATAGAAAGAGCAGAAGATTATGTCCGGCCTAACGGTCATACGCAAGTTCAATGGAAATGTAAATGTGATTGTGGTAACGAAAAGATTACTGTTGCTTATAGCCTAACTCATGGGTTGTGTACGTCTTGTGGATGTATTCGTAATGAAAATAATCTTGCTCGTAACGGATTGAATTTAATTGGGCAAAAATTTGGGCTTTTAACCGTCATTGAATATAATGGCTCAAATGGTACACAAAGTACTTGGGAATGTCGATGCGATTGCGGCAATATTACTATTGCGTCCACAAGTAGCTTGACACAAGGCAAGAAAAAATCCTGTGGATGTTTATCTAAGTACCACGCTCAAATGTTGGGACAGTGCACAAAGAAATATAATATTTATGAAGAGCATGAAGATTGCTATTATGGGTATAGTTTAGTTTGCCCAGATAAATTTTTCATTATTGACAAAGACGATTATGAAAAGGTTCTTCCTTATTGTTGGGCTATCGGAAAAGATGGATATTGGGGCACGACAGTATTTAATGAAGATGGAAGTAAATTTACCTTAAAATTACATCAGTTAATTATGGGGACTTCTGGTCGTAAACAAGTACCTGACCATGAGGACAGAGATGGGTCTAATAATAGAAAGAACAATCTTAGAATTGCGTCGTGTAGACAAAATGCTATCAACCGTTCTCTATCCCCTCTTAATACGTCTGGCATAACAGGAGTAGAATGGAGAAAAAGTGAGAATAAATGGTGCGCTAAAATAAGTAAAGAAAAAGGTAAACAGCGTATTATTGGTCGTTTCAATACTAAAGAAGAAGCTATTAAAGCAAGACTTGAGGCCGAAAAAGAATATTATGGTGAATTTGCACCACAGCGCCACTTATTTGCTCAATATGGGGTGACGGAAAATGAATGATACTCAACTTCATTGTCATACACATGGCTCTAATCTGCGTATGCTTGATTGCATTGTAAAAACAAAAGATTTGATTGATTATGCGGTTGAGCTTGGTATGAAGGCTGTAGCCATTACAGACCATGCCTCTATCAGTGAACATATTAACGCTATTCAATACAGCAAAAAACTAAAAGAAAAGGGCGTTGATATAAAAGTTCTCTTGGGCGATGAAATTTATCTGGTAGATGATGTTGTTGACGTTAAAGAAAACTATGTCCCAAGACAAACTCAATTCTATCACTTTATCTTAATTGCTAAAGATAAGTTTGGATATGACCAACTTAGAGAAATTAACGCTGTTGGCTGGCAGTCCAGTTTCTTTACAGGTAAAATGAGGCGTGTTCCCAACGATAAACGTCAAATTGAGAAAATTATTGGGGATAATAAAGGTCACTTGCTTGCAAGTACGGCGTGTATTGGCGGTGAATTGGCCAAATCTTTCTTTAATAAAAACAAACAACAACTTACCTCGTTTATTAGTTGGTGTATATCAACTTTCGGTAAAGAAAATTTCGCTGTTGAGATTCAACCCTCTGGTAATCCTGAACAAATCTCCTTTAATAAGTGGGCTAAAGATTATGCTTGGAAACATGGTTTAAAGTGTATTTCTACTTGCGATGTTCATTATCTCAAAAAAGAACATCATGATATTCATAAGGCTTTTCTTACAAGCCGTGAGGCCGATAGAGGTGAATCAGAAGATTTCTATGCTACCACTTATATGATGCCAACAGAAGAAAAACGAGGTTATATGCCTTATTTTTCTGATGAAGATTATGAACAAATTGTGAATGATGGATGGGAATTTGTCAAAGATGTTGAGTTTATTGACATGGAGCATATTACCATTATTCCCGAAAGAAGCCTAAAAGGGTTGGATTGTCAAGTCCGACATATCTTTAAGGATTGGTATGACACATATCCCTATATTAAGAATTTTGCTTATAGTAAATATGACCAAGACACCTATTTTCTACGCATGGTAGAAGATGGGTTTATAAGTAAAAAACAAGAATTTAATGACACAAATATTGGACGTATTGCTTGGGAGCTTGAACAGTTATGGTTGATTAGCGATAAACTTGGAGCCAGAATGTCAGCCTATTATAATCTGGTTGATTATATTGTTGATATTTGTTGGGAGATTGGATTTATTGGTGTCAGCCGGGGCAGTGTGACAGGGTATTATACTGCTTATCTCATTGATATGCAGCAAATGAATCCTTTACAATGGAATCTTCCTGCATATAGACATCTAAATGCCGAAAGAGTTAGTTGGCCTAAACAGACATTGGGCCTTGACGGTGAACTTTGCTAAAAGGTGTACAATTAACGCATAGTAGCAGTAGGAAATGACTGTTAATAATTGTGCTAACAGGGGAAGCCTAAACCCAAAGGGCATGGTAATCCTGTGCTAAATCTTTAACTTAAATAATAATTTTATTAAAAAGGTGGTGAGAGTTAGTGTTTGTTTTATGGGAAGAACAGTTCAAAGAATTGATAGAGTATCAGGGATATGCAATAGGGAGTAAAGGAACATTTTTATCAAACAAGAACAAAAACAAAGAATGGCGTAAAATGATTCCTTATACTGGAACAACCAGCCCTTATTTGCAAATAACTATTTGTAACAAAGGAAAGAAAAAGCACCTTCAAATACATAGATTGGTAGCGCAATATTTTGTTAACGGATATTTTGAAGGCGCTGTTGTTGGACACAAAGATGCAAATCCGCACAACAACGATTACAATAATCTAAAGTGGATGACTCAAAAAGACAATATTCATCAAAGCTATCAAGATAGTGGAGTGTGCGCTGTTAGAAATTATAAGCTATATATAATTTCCACAAAAGAGGGTGTAATTTCTCCAATTTTGAAGGGTGGTTCTAAAGTTAAATTGTTTATAAATGATAATAACCTGGACACCTCTTATTCTTCTTTGATGAAATATGGACGTTCTAAAGATTATTATTTGTCTGTTATCTAATTATTTAAGTTAAAGAAAAGTCAAACGACTATTCCGTAAGGAAGTACCCATAGAGATTAGCACTATGGGGAAGTGCCGTCTTACCTTTATGGTAGAGATATAGTCTAATCCGACACTTGAGACAAAGTGTGTTAAAGTATTGGGAAACCAACGGTATAAAATGGATGTAGACCTTGATTCTTCAGCTCGTAACCGGCCAAAGATTATTCAGCGTCTTAAAGAGGTGTTTGGTGAAGATAATATTCTTAACATCTGCACTTTTAAGACAGAAACAAGTAAATCCGCACTTAAAACAGCCTGTCGAGGATTAGGGTTATCTAATGATGAAGCAAGTTATCTTTCTTCTCTTGTCCCGGTAGAACGAGGCAAGCAGTGGCCTCTAAAAGATTGCTTTTATGGTAACAAAGAAAAAGACCGAAAACCTGTTGGAGAACTCGTAAAAGAGATTAAACTACAGTCTGAAGCCAATAATGTCAACCTTGAACATTGTGCTTTGATGATTGAGGGCTTGATTTCTGGATTAAGCCTTCACGCCTCTGGTATCTATATCTTTAAGGACGGCTATCTTAAACAAAACAGCCTTATGAAAACGCCTCGTGGCGATGATGTGACTTGTTGGGATATGCCCTGTTCTGATTATTGCGGAGGGTTAAAATATGACAGTTTAACAACTGAATGTCAGGATAAACTTGAAGTTTGCATAGAACTATTGTTAAAATATAACAAAATAAAATGGCAAGGCAGCATTAGAGCTACTTACAATCAATATCTCCATCCAGATAAATTAGACTATACGACCAAAGAAATGTGGGATGATTGTTCCGAGGGCAAAATTACTGATTTGTTCCAGTTTATTACTCCTGTTGGGGGCAAGTGTATTAGAAAAATTCAGCCCCACAGCCTTGAGGAAATGGCCAACGCTAACTCTCTTATGCGTATTACTGTTGAGGATGGTATTCAGCCAGTAGATAAATTTCTTGCCTATAAACAAGATAGAAGTCTATGGTACAAAGAATTTGGCCAATATGGTGTAACTAATCCAGATGAAATTAAAGCCCTTGAAAAAGTGCTTAATTATTGTTATGGTTGCCCTTCTATGCAAGAGGATGTAATGGAACTTTGTATGGCCCCTGAGATTGCTGGATTTAGCTTGGCATCTGCCGATAAAGCTAGAAAAATTATAGCCAAGAAAAAATCAGAAGATGTGGCAGAACTAAAAGAGCAATTTTATTCTTCTGTTAAAAAACTTGGCAATTCAATCAATGTAGCTAATTATGTGTGGGAAGAATGTATTAAACCACAGCTTGCTTATAGCTTTTCCAGAAACCATGTTCTTCCGTATAGTGCAGAAGCTCTACAAGAAATGAATCTATTTTATCATTATCCTTCTGTATACTGGAATTGCGCCACAATGATTGTAAATGCTGGATTGGCCGATAATACAAATAATAGTAATTTTGAATCTTCTTTTAAAACAACAGATTATGGGAAAATTGCCAAATCTATTTATAGAGCAAAAAATGTTGGAATTAGTATCAAAGCACCTTCAATCAACAATTCTGAACAAATTTTTACTCCCAGAGAGCAAAACAACACCATTCTATTTGGCCTAGGCGCAATTTCAGGCATCAATAGTGATATTGTTTCTCAAATCCTCTCTAATCGCCCTTATACATCCTTCACCGACTTCTACAACAAAAACGCCTACAAAGGCTCACTCGTCACTAAATCCAAATTTATCCAACTAATCAAGGCCGGATGTTTTGATGAGTTTGAGCCTGACAGACGTATTGTGATGAGACAATATTTTATCCTTTTCACCCCTAACGTCACGTCTCTTGCCATGAACAACATAGGCCAAATCAAGGCTGTAAAAGTGCCTATTCCTAAATCTATCATTGCTCCATATAATTTTAAAAAGTATGTATGTAATAAGAGATTTAAATATGGAAATCACCCCAAATTCAAATCTAAGACTTTATACTGGCTAGACCAAAAAGCCTTAAATTACTTTGAAAATCATTGTAAAAGCTCTATGGTAGAAGGCGTAGATTATTGGTTTGAAGATGATAGATGGATAGTTGTCGATAAAAGCCTTGAAAAATTACTTGCACCGTCCATTGAAACGCTAAAAACTTATATCAATACGCCTGAATTTCTTAAAGAATTTAACCAAAAACGAGCTAAACAAGAAATGCTTCAAAGCGTAGAAAATATGGATGTAAATAAATGGGCTTTTTCTGCAATTAGTTTTTATCCAGATGAACATGAACTCGCTCGTCTTGACAGAAAACGATATAACATTAGCCTATTTGATGAGCTACCCGAAGAGCCTGAATTTGTTGCAAGGAAAGCAGGAAAGCGTGAATGGAAACAATATGTTTTGTCTCAAATCGCAGGAACAGTTCTCGATAAAAATGACAATCATCACTCACTGACGATTTTGGACATAAACAATAATGTTGTTCAATGCAAGTTTAATGCAGAAGATTATAGCTATTATAAAGCACAACTTTCTGTAATGAATCCTGATGGCAGCAAAACCATTATGGATAAGCCATGGTTTAAACGTGGCCAACCTCTTATTTTAACTGGTGTTAGAATGGGCGTAGATGATTTTAGAGTTAAGTCTTATAAAAACTCAATTTTTAATCGTAAAGTGTATCGTATTGATTCTATTGACAATAATACAGGTGAGATTGGGTTTACAATTTATCGCTATGGAGAGGAAGTAGAATAATGGCTCATATTGTTACACTGAATAATGGTAAAAAAGTCACTATATCCGTTGCTACAGATGAGAGTCTATGGTTTGATTTGTCTTACTATATCTGCAAGGAAATGGGCGAAGAGTTTTATAGCTACTTAACTTCGTATATGGAGTCTTTTATGGAAAAGGAGCCGGACAAAGAATGAAAGAAGGATGGATTTGCCCAAGATGTGGTAAAATCAACGCACCGTTTGTAGGACAGTGTACTTGTAATAGCAACACCCGTGATAACAATTATTACTATTATCCAAATGGTTTTTGCGACCATATATGGGGGCTTACTAGTTTCATGCGTGATACAGCAGGAAGATTTTGTTATCAGTGCTGTAAATGTGGTAGAACAATTTATTCCGTAAGCGCCCCCAATTTTAATGAAAACTTCTAAATAATCTCTTGACAAGCCTCTTTGCTTATGCTATATTATAGTTACAAAGCAAGGAGGTTTGTTTTATGTATAAGATTTGTAAATACGGCGAGGTAAATGAATATGTGGTCTCTGTAAACGCTAAAAACGGTGTTACTACTATTATTCATTGCCCAGCTTTTAAAGATGGCACCAGTTTTGAAAATCGCGAAGCTGTTCGTCTTTGTGAAGAGCTGAATGAAATTTATAGCAATTATGGTGTTGTGTTGGGAGGATACGAATAAAATGAAGATGCAACTGTTGCCTTTTAATAAAGCATATAAGATTGCTAAAAAAATTGAGCCTGAAGTATGTGAAAAACGCTGTATCTATGGCCTTAGTGATGATGCCATTCCTTGGGGCGAATTAGTTGACGCTGATTTTAGAAAAAACGATACTTACAGAGTTGGTGACTTTTTTGTTCCTGAGTATTGCTTTGAAGAAAGATACGAAGAAATTATGGAAAACCTTTTGCGTTATGGTAATTTCCTTAAAATTGATTTTCATTACGAACTTGACGTGACTAAAATTCGCCCTGCTATCGTTCGATTGATTTCTTATAAAGGCGATATTTTTTATTATAAAATGTTTGACGATACTGGAGAAGTTGTAGAGTGCGAAAAAGTAGGTAAAGCCGATGAGTCTTAAAGTAAAACTTGTCCCTGTCAGAGAGATTTATTTTAATCAATCTAACGGCTTTAGAGTTCTAAGTTGTGAGCCCGTTGGCGATTACCCCAACTTAATGCTTAATCAATACAACAACTTTACCTTGGCCGGAACCAACCTTGGCATGGTTGATGTGGGTGATGAGTATGAGCTTGAAATCAGAGAAAACCAAAGGGCTAAATACCCAGCAAGCTATGTTTTGGTTGGTTTTGCTGATATTGATGTTAGTGCTGATGGCATTAAAATCACACCTGAGCAAGAGCTAAAAATCTTGCGCCATATCTGTGATGGTAACCAACCCCAGTATGTGTATAAAGCCTATCCTGATTTTGTTCAGATGGTGCTTGATGGACGTGAAGAAGAAATCGACCACAAGAAAATTTACAATGTTGGCCCCGTTCGGTTTGAAGAATATGTGAATAAAATCAAAGGCTATTTCACTACTATTCAGTTCTTACCCCTTACCTCTGATTGGGGCATTGAAAATGATAGCGATGTCAGTAAGTTGATTGATGTTTTTGCTACACCAGAAGAGTTAAATCAAGCCCTTGAGTCAAGCCCTTATCACATCTTTTTTGATTTGCTTAATTATTCTTTTGATAAGTCTGATAGATACGTCTTAGACAAACGGCCTGATTTGATTGATTCTAAGGAACGTTGCGAGTTCGCTTGTCTTGAAATTCTTAGAGAAAATGAGCTTGAAGGCGATACAAGAATTTATACAGAATTGCTTGAGGATTTAGCTAAAGATAAAGCACCTGAATGTGCTCAGTATGTAGAAGAAGTTATCAAAAGCAGTGAAAGAATTTTTTACGATGAAGAAAAGCAATATTTTAGCAACAAAGAAACTTATAATGCAGAAGTTAATATCGCTGAAAATATTAAAGATAGACTTCAATACGAAGATAATCTTGGTATGAATATTGACAACTTTACTACGATTGACGGCTTTCAATGCACGGACGAGCAAAAACAGATTCTTGAGCTTGCAAACAGATATAAAGTTTGTATGTTAAGGGGTTATGGAGGCAGCGGCAAATCGACGGTAATGAAATCTTTAGTTCTTATGCTTGAAGCTCATCATAAGTCTTATTGTCAATTAGCCCCAACCGGGAAAGCTGCCAAGAGATTAAGAGAAACAACGGGCCGTGAAGCTAGCACAATTCATATGCTTTTGGCTTGCACAGACAAAGTAGATGATGATTTTGTTATACTAGACGAATTTTCAATGGTGGGCGTTCATTTGCTGTCTTTGTTGTTTAATATCTGTAGCAAAAACACCCGATTTGTTTTTGTTTGCGATGAAGCACAACTTGCCTCTATTTCTTGCGGAAATGTAACACAAGATATTATTGATTCAAATGTTGTCCCTGCTGCAGCTTTGACCAAGATTTTCCGTTATGGAACTTCTGGTCTTGCTACAATCGCCACAGATACCCGAAATGGTGAACTAGGTCCGAGACAGAATAGCACGTTTTCAGATTATCAATTTATTCCTATCAATGACAAGCCTATCAAACAAATTCTTGATTCCTATCAAACGCTCCTTGACAAGTACAACAAAGATGATATAATGATATTGTCCCCGTTCAACAAAGGCCCTATTGGCACAGTAGCAATTAACAAAGCTATTCAATCCAGATACAACCCTAATCCTGATACCAAGGCCATTCGTAAAGTTTCGTCTGGCGAAGAAATCATGTTTAAGATTGGAGATAAAGTTATCAATACTCATAACGAGTATAGAATGCCTTGTTTCCTTACGGATGATGATGGAAGTTTGGTTGAAAGCACAGATAGAACAATTTCCGTAATGAATGGTGATATCGGTTATGTAAGATATATCAAAGGAACCGATAGGGGGATTGTCATGGCAGTTGAATTTGATACTGGTATGGCAAGAATTTATGGGCCTTATATGAATAACCTACTGCTTGGGTATGTTATTAGTATCCACAAATCGCAGGGCAGTCAAAGTAAAGCTGTTATTGTAATTACAAGCCCCATACATAAGCGACTTCTATCATCAAATTTACTTTATGTGGCTGATAGCCGCGCAGAGAAAGAATTGATTGAAATTGGTAATATTGAAACAATCAAAGAGGGCCTTAAACGGCATGAAAACAAAGAAAGAGAGACTTGGCTATGTGAGTTATTAAAGGAGGATTAAAATTTGAAGTACAAACCGCTTGACCCTGGAATGTACATTGTACAGTTCCATAAAAATATAAGTACGGAAAATATTGCTCATATTATTAGCAATCTTAACTTCTGTGGCGAAAAATATGGGATTGAGTTTATCCCAGAACGGACAGAGCTATATCAAATCGTAAGGAGTGAAGAATAATATGATTGTCCGTATGTGTGACGTTTGTCAAAATAAAATCCCTGATGGGCAAATAGCATATCGAATGAGTTTATTTAACCCAAACACAGTTAGGGCACAGCTCAACTCTGATAAATATGATATTAGCTATTCAGAAGTGTGCGAACATTGTGTACAACAAATCCACAGTTATCTGCGGGAGTTAGGGAAGAAGGAGGTGAAATAAGCATGAAACGTTTCTGTGTAAAAGAGACCGTCAATCACTATCACATGGTAGAAATTGATGACGAACTAAGCATTGACGATATTATATCGCTTGCCAGACAGCATCTAAAAGATAATACTGGCTTTGGAGCAATCAATCAAATTTTGTCAGGTATTGAACATAAGTATGGTTTTGATTATTCTGTCAAGCCTAATTATTGTGGTACTACAGCAGAAGCCCTTGAAGTAATGGGGTGTGATGACGACAGTCCTGAACTTGATTAAAGTTCATAAAATGTTTACAATTTATTCATATGATTGTAACATTTTTATGATATAATATAATCCCACTTGAAAGAGTGGGATATTTTTTAAGGAGTGATGTTGATTGATTAAAGTTACCAAAAAAAATGGAGCTATTGTCCCTTTTGATGGTGATAAAATCAAGAAGGCTATCCGAAAGAGTGCCGAACGTGTGTGTGTTGTTTTGACAGAAAAAGACGAGAATAAAGTAGTTAACTCTGTGAAGAAGCAACTACAATATAATGAACTTCCTATTCATGTTAATACTGTCCACAATATGGTAGAATGTGCTCTTGACCAAGTAGAACCAAGAGTAGCAAAGTCTTACCGCGAATACAGAGACAATAAAAGCACTTTTGCTGCAATGCTAGACAAAGTATACAATAAAAAGTTGTCTTTGTCCTTTATTGGCGATAGAAGCAACGCCAATGCTGACAGCGCCCTTGTTACAACGCAGAAAGCTATTGTTTATAACGAGTTGAATAGCGAACTGTATAAAAAATTCTTCCTTACTATTGAAGAAGAAAAAGCGATGAGCGAAGGATATATTTATATCCATGACAGAGGTAGCAGACTTGACACAATAAATTGTTGCTTGTTCGATATGAAATCCGTTCTTGCTGGCGGTTTTGAAATGGGCAATCTTGACTATCAAGAACCTAAATCTCTTGACGTAGCTTTCGACCTTGTAGCAGATGTAGCTATCAATGCGGCGGCTTGTAATTATGGTGGATTTACTATCAGTGAAATTGATAAGCTATTGGCTCCTTATGCGAAAAAGAGCTATGACATCTATCTAAAAGAATATTATGACATTAAGCCTAGCGCTACATACAAGGAAGCAGATGAATGGGCTTTTAATAAAACCAAACGTGAAGCAGGACAGGGTTTTCAGGGCTGGGAAATGAAGTTTAATTCTGTTGCTTCTAGCCGTGGTGATTACCCTAAAAGTGTTGGGGCCTGATATGGCGACATATCAGTAAACTTCTTGTTAAGCATTATTTAATGCGTGTGTCTTTGTACATTAGGTATTTCGATTGGAGGTAAAATAATGTACATCTATAAAATTACCAATAATATTACTAATCAGTCTTATGTCGGACAAACTATTGATTACAAAAAGCGTTGGAACAATCATAAAGACTTATATAAATTTCCACATATTAAAGGTGGAAACAGACCTTTATATAAAGCTATGCGTTCTTATGG
>ERZ1034878.140-NODE-140-length-38827-cov-6.223847_pt1 | contig 38827 bp, 50 predicted proteins | sample MGYA00520593_ERZ1034878 | MGnify/ENA primary metagenome ERZ1034878 (study PRJEB33766, sample SAMN09781724) | gut metagenome | biome: gut microbiome | host: Homo sapiens | place: Madagascar | study: EMG produced TPA metagenomics assembly of the PRJNA485056 data set...
ACGTGACGCCGAGCGTCACCATCGGTGAAATCCGCGCCGGCCTCGGCAACGCTATCGCTACCACGCTTCCGTCTGACGCTTCTGTCAACGTCGAGTTTACGGCTGCCGACTTCAACCTGTGGGCCAAGGCTGCCCAGATGGGCGCGATGCTCCGTCACAACGCTCCGGTCATGGTTTGCCAGACCGTTACTGCTGCCGGCACGTCGCTTTCCATCGACATCACCGAGGGTACGCCTGTCGCACAGAAGGGCTTCTCCAAGATCTTCTGCTACGTGCAGGAAGTCGGCGCTCCGTCTCCCATCGCGACTGGCGGCGTGTCCTACGACCTGAACCCCACCACCGGTGCAGTTACCGGCTTCACCGCGACGTCCGGCAAGACTTACAAGGTCTTCTACTTCGTCAACAAGGCCACTGCTCAGATCGCGACCATCACCACGGCGATGGACCCGAAGGTCGTTCACTTCATCGCGACGGTTGCGGTCTTCTCCACTGCTTCCGGCTCCGCACAGAACGAGGGCACTCGCGTCGGTACGCTGTACATCATCATCCCGTCTCTGAAGTTCGGCGCGAACGGCGGCATCACCGGCGACCAGACCAGCAACGACACCACATCTCTGTCCGGTCAGGCAATCGCGTATGACCCGGATGTCATCACTGACGGCTGCGATGAATGCACCGGCGCAGGCAGCGACCTTGCGTACTACATCTACCAGCCGTGCGGCTCTGGAGAGGAAGAAATTGAGGGCGTTGTTGCCAGCATCGGCGGCATTTCTCTCCCTGCCTCTACCACCTACCAGATGCAGCCGCGTCTCGCCATGAAGAACGGCGAGCTCGTCAAGGGCGATGCTGCGACGTTCACCTACACCGCGACTGGCGCTCCGTCCGGTACGACTGTCGGTGAGAATACTGGCCTGATTACCGCAGGCGCTACCGCTGGCGATTTCACCATTGAGGTCAGCTATGCGGCAGGTGAAACCACGTTCAAGGATACCTGTGAAGTCGAGGTTACTTCGACCTAAACAAACCGTTGCCCGGAGGGGAGAAATCCCTTCCGGGGAATGCGCGAGTCCATCAGCTAAAACATGGCGGATTGGCGCATTTTTCGCATTCAGGAGGCAGATATGTCGATTGAAAATTTTGTGAACAGATTTAATGCGGCGCTCGATGAGTCTATCCGCAAAGCAATGGAAGGGCCTGTAACTGACGGCGTGAAGGCTGCAATCGTCGAGGCTGTGCAGACAGAAGTCTATGACGCCTATGAGCGCGGTGACTATATGCCGTATGTGCGCCGTGATGAAGTAGGAAAACCGGGAGGTCTTCAAGATTGGAGCGTTATGGAATCGAAATACGATCCCGCGACTATGACATTGGAAGTGCAGGACAAGAGCCGCGATGACACAACAGGCCGCTTGATTGCGCCGGTTGTAGAAAGCGGCAAGGGCTATCAATGGAAGAAGTCAGAGATTTACAAGTCGAAACAGGCACGTCCTTTCCACGAAGAAGCCCAACGAATCGTAATGCGTGAAAACTTGATGTCCGACGCGCTTCGATACCAGTTAAAAAACGATGGATTTGACCCTGTGTAACTAGGAGGAAAAAACGATGGCAGATTTTGAAAAGGTTCAACTTCAAGTAGAAGTCGTTCGGACGCAGCTTGATTCGCTGATTAAGGACGTAAATAACTTGAAGGCCCAGAAACTGAATTTCACCGTTGATTCCTCTGGCTTGGACGCAATTAACCGTTTTAATAACTCCGTGCAGGCCATGACGCAAAATGTTGATGGCCTGAGCGGAAAATTCACGCGGATATGGGCAGGCGCGGCGGACGGCGCACCGACCCGAACGATTGAAACCGTCAACGAAGGGCTTGGCCGGACTACTGAGATCATTCGTACTCTGGACGAAGAAACGCAGCAATACACGACGGTTCAGACGAAAGCTACCACCAATTACAATGAGATGGCGAAAGCGGCGCAAAAAGCCGCTGAAAAGGCCGAAAAGGCCGCGAAGGAACAAGCAAAAGAGACAGAGAACGCCGCATCCAAGGTCGATACGCTCCGCAAGGGGTTTGCTGACCTCGGTATGCAGATGAAATCCGCAGGGGAGAAGTATCCGGCCGGTACGTTTTCTGACATTGAATCAGACGCAAAACAGGCGAGTGCTGCACTCGAAAATCTGTATAGCAGTTGGAAAAGCGGTGCTATCAGCGATCAGGAATTTGTCGCTGGTGTAAAGGACGCTTCCGGTTCGCTCAAAAACCTGCGTGCAAACTATGCGCAGACCCGTAACGAGACGGACAAGCTTACAAACTCCACCAACGTCCTTGGTGATACGTTCAGTCATATCGTCGGAAAAATTACCGTTTGGCAGGTCGTAAACGCGGCTGTCGCAAAAGTGAAGCGGTCGTTCACGGAAGCTATCGACACGATGAAGCAGGTCGATACGGAAATGACGGCTATCCAGAAGGTCACGGGCAATACTGCCGCCGAGATGGAGAGGCTTGGCGACACGGCCTATGAAGCTGCATCCAAGTACGGCGTTGCTGTCACCGACTATCTGGAATCTGTCGGCACGTTTGCGAAAGCCGGATACAAGGATATGTCGGAGGATATGGCAGAGCTTGCAACGAAGACGCAGCTCGTCGGCGATGTAACTTCCGGTATTGCGAACCAATTCCTCCTTTCGGCTGATGCTGCTTTCAAATTTGAAGGCAACGTTACTGCACTCAATACCGTTCTCGACAAGGCTAACGAAATTGAAAACAACTACGCCACGTCCATTCAGAAGATGGCAGAAGGTTTCCCAATTGTTGCGAACGTTGCATCGATGGCGAATATGTCCATTGATGAATTGATGGCGGCACTTGGCACAATCACTGCCGTCACGCAGGAGTCCGGTACAAAGGCTGCGACGGCTCTCCGTGCGCTGATTCTGAACATCATCGGTGACACCGAGACAGAAATCGAAGACGGTGTTTCGTGGACGAAGGAGGAAATAAACAGCCTCAACGATGCTCTCTGGATTTACGCTGAAGATGCAATGAAGGCCGCGCAGGCATCCGGTAAGCTTGTAGACCCGATGCAGGCCATTGCAAGTCTTTCAAAGGCTTACAAAGATGGTCTTCTGAGCCAATCGGAATTGGCTGAACTGGAATCCAAACTCGGCGGCAAACTCCGCACAAACCAGCTCGACGCACTTATCCAGAACTATGATATGTACGCCGAAATGCTGGACAAGGTAGCGAACTCCGCTGGCAGCGCCGACAAGGAAGTCGACGTCATGCTGACGAGCTGGGATGCCAAGGCAAAAATCCTCAATAACACATGGACGAAATTTATTGCCGACACGGTTGATTCCAACTGGGCCAAGGCTTCCCTCGATATGCTTACCTGGCTGATCGATGGTTTTGGAAATCTAGGCAATGCAATTCTTGTTACAGGTGGCATTCTTGCAACTATAAAGCTGCCATCGATCATTTCGATGTTCTCAAAGCTTGGCGCAGGCATCTCAGTTCTGGCTCAGAAATTTGTACTGCTTACGACAAACACTACAGCCTATAAGTTAGTAACCGACACTGCAACGGCCTCAGTCAATTTGATGCAGGTTGCCATGGGAGCACTGACAGCTGCTATCGCAATCGGTATTGTTGCCTACAATAAATACAACCAGAAAATTCAGGAAACTCGACAAGCCGCGATTGATGCAGGTGAAGCAGCAACAAAAGAAGCAGAAGAAATTACGTCCCTGTATGGCGAATACAAAGAATACAACGACGCACTTAAAGACAGTGCGGACTACAAGGGCGAAATCAGCGGAAAAACAGAAAACCTGATTGAAAAGCTCGGACTGGAGAGAGATGAACTCGGGAAGCTCGTAAGAAAATATGGGGATCTGGAAACCGCTATCAATAAAGCCGCAGAAGCAAAACTGTCTTCCAACCTATACGATGCGAAAGACGCAACTGCAGCCGCAAAAGCGAACTTAGAAGATCAGTTCCAATCTAGGTATGTGGGAAGTGAACGACTTGAAGCGGAAGAAGTAGTCGCTTTCTACAATGAGCTGATTGATCGAAGAAATAAGCTGATAGACTCTAACCAGCAGGAGAGCTATTTGTACAAAACGACTGCTGAACAGATTGCACTTCTCAAACCGCTGGTCGACGAATACAACTCCGCAGTTGAAGATCAGACTTACTTGGAAGGCGCACTCAAAGCTGCGCAGGACGGCACACTTGACAGCTACCTAAAATCAGAAGATGCCGTCAATGATTACTCGGATGCGCTAGATAATGCGGCGCAGACTGAAAAGACGACAGTCGAAACGCTCCAAGAATACGCAAAGACGCTGAAGCAGCAGGAAAGTGACCTGACAACCGCATCGCAGGCGCTTGCTGAGTACCAACAAAACGGCCGAGTCTCTGCATCTACGATGAAGTCACTTATCTCCATGAGTGACCAATATGTAAATGCGCTGACAGACGAAAACGGCAAACTCGATGTATCAGAGAAAAAACTGCGTGACCTCGTAGACGCAATTTTAGACGATGTTGACGCGACGAATGACCTCATCGGTGTCACGAAGAAGTCCAGTGGAGCAATGGGGAGCTTCGTCACCGGCCTGAAAAATGCAGCGAAGCAGTCCGGCGTGACGGACGATGCTATAGACGGTGTTGTTGCGCAGATGATTATATTCAACAACACTGCACTGTCTGTGTCAGACAAAATCGCCGCGCTGCAAGCCCTTGCACTGCAAGCAGGCGTGACGCAATCTGCGATTGCCGGCATTAGCCTGAACAACATCGGCCGAGACGCTGGCATGACTGCCGAGGAAGCCCAGAAAAAATACGGCATGTCTGCGACAGAAGCGCAGCGATATGTCAAGAGCCAAGCGGAAAAAGCCAAAAACAACGATCAGGCACTGATTGACTATTGGAATTCTCTCGCCTCGAAAATTCCAGAAACAAAGACTTCTTCCGGTGGTGGCGGAAGTTCTTCCGACGCAAACCTCGACGCACACAAGCAGAAGGTCGAGCTTCTGAAATCCGAGTTGACTTTGCTGCAAAAGCAGAATGCAAGCGAGGACACACAGAAGGACAAAATGCGGCAGATCCAGCAGGCGCTCCATGCACAGGCGCAGTATCTGCGGTCTATCGGCGGCAGTCAGTCGGATATCAACGCACTTTCCGCCGAATGGTGGGAGTGGCAGGAGAAGATCAACGGTTCACTGAAGAGCACAGATGATCTGCTGAGCGAGCTGCAAGGTGTTATGTCGGATAAGCTTTCCGACCTTTCCGACCAGCGGCAGAACGAACTCGATGCGATTGACGCACAGATCGATGCACTCAAACAGCAGAAGGATACCCGCGACGAGCAGCTTGACCTTGAAGAAAAAATCCTTGCTGTCCAACAGGCGCAGGCAAAGCTTGCCAACGCGCAGAATGAGCGCACGGTTCGGCAGTATAATGCCCGCACCGGCCAATGGGAGTGGGTGGCCGACCAGAAGGAAGTCGACAGCGCGCAGGAAGCATTGGACGATGCCAAGAAAGACCTCGAAGATTTCAAGGCGAACATGGCCTACGAGGCTGCACTTGCCGAGCTCGAAGCGAGGAAGGACGCGATAAACGCCCAATATAATGCGCTTGAAAAGAACTACAACAACTTCCTGAAATCTCTCAAGGAGAAGACACGCGGAATCGGTGAAATCTTGCAGGATATCTGGAAGAATGCCACGCCGGAGCTTCGTCAGATCATTTTGGAAAATGCAGAGCTTTTCCGGCAGTTCGGCATTGATGTCTCTCAGCTCTCCGATGCGGTCAATGACACGGTTCATAAAATCGTCAGAGTCGGCGCAGGCGGGAAGGCTCCTTCCGGCTTGAGCGTCGGAGACCGCGTTGTCACAGGCGGCGGTACGTATGAGATCACCGGAGTCAATCCGGACGGAAGCTATACGTCCAAGCTCGTTGATGCGAACCAGACAATTTGGAACTATGACGGGCAGTATGACACTGTTTCAGGAAATAATTCTGGAAATACGACGGGCGGCGGTCAAAAATACAGCGGAACCGTCTGGGCGAAACGGAATGACGGCAACGGCGTAGACTACAAAATATCCAGTGCAAGGGGCCTTGATTTCCTGAACAACGAACTGGCCGGTGCGACTATGACCGGCAGCGATGGCTCGTATTGGGTTAAGAATGCGGACGGAACGACTTCCATCACAAACAAGCACGGCGTCGGTTTTACGGTCTACGATAAGGGCGGTATCCTGCATGGCATGGGCGGCATTAAGGCCACGATGCAGGATGAAGGAGTTACACCGCCGGATGTAACAGCACTGCTCAGAAAGCGGCTGCTGACGCCTGCAAGGGATGAGAACTTCAACCAAAACATGGATGCCCTGAGATGGATGCTGTCTGAGAGGGGAATCGACTCCAATGCCGTCTCGAACGCGTCCTATGACAACCACAGCATCGGGACTCAGCACAACGGGAACATGTACCAATTTGGAAGCATCACCATCAACGAACCGCAGGCAAGTTCCATGAGCGTCAAGCACCTTGCAGAGCTCGCGCGTGGCCTTGGAAATTTCAGCTAATCGAACGGAGGAAGAAACATGCTTTATCAGCCTACCAATGTTATCCCAAGCTTGACCGGCGCACTCGGCAATGGCGTTGTCGACGCTTATTACGATCTCACTGTCAGATGGCAAGTCAACGGCAGCTCCAAGATGACTGCATTTCAAATCGATATCTTCAGAAACAATTCCAACTCAACGCTGCTTCTGTCCACCGGACGTCTCACCGATAACTGCCCGTTCAGTGGAACCAATTATAAGGGAGAGGCGCAGACGTTCAGCTATGTGATATCCGCCTCTGCTCTTAAAAATGCGGGAATCGTAAATGGCGGGGAATATAAGCTGACAATCAAGCAGTGGTGGGGGGATACGGATTTCGTTTTGCAAACGTCTGCAAGTGCGTTTATTACGCGCGGCACACCAAGCGTAATTGTAAATCAATTCCCCATTCCACTGGCCGAAAGAAAGTATACTTTCACCGCGAATAGCTACCAGAGCGAAGGAGACACGCTGAACTGGGTCCGATGGCAAACGTCCATAGTCAGTCCCAACGGGGATCGTGAGATTATTGATGATACCGGCCGTATCTATGGAACGTCCGATCTCCAGTACACTTTCGATGGATTTGCTTCGGGAGTCTTCGATGGATTTAACACCGGAACCGCGTATGCAATCAAGTGTAGCGTCCAAACGGAAAATGGCGTTGAAGCTGAAACAGGCTGGATTCATGTTTGGGTTTCCTACACACCACAGTCAATCAGCGGTACGCTGCAAGCCTGCGGAAGCAGGCTCGGAAGCGGGGTAAAGCTTATGCTGCCGGAAATGAAAAACATTCCAGCAAAATCATATGATAAGCACTCCGGCCCAGGTGTTGTGTACTCTATTTCGGACAGTTACATCAAAATTGATCCAGATGGTGTAGTTTATTGGAGCAGGGAAGACGAAAAGCAGCTGAATATCGAGCCAAATAGTGAGTCTGGAAACTTGAGTGTCGCTTGGCGTGGAAAGACTGCATCTAATGGGGAACTCCTGCAGGTGACAGGTGCACTGCTTGATGGTGGGGCTGACGGTAAACTCTATTTTGACGTTAGAACAAGTGATATTTCGTTGCAAGCCATTGCGAATCTTCCATTTTCAACATCGCTTCAGCTGAGTTTGTGCGTCGGAAACGGCATATACCTAGTCGGTGATACATCTGGTGTCTTTTATACAGAGGATGGAACCGCATGGACGCAGGCGGCGATGCCAGCTAAAAGCGATAGCGCATCGTGGAAGGTTTGTTACGGACGCCTCTATGGTCAAGATACTTACCTTGCGGTGGGTGGAACAACCATTGCAAGGTCGTTTGACGGTAAAACGTGGGACCTTACTGGTAGCACCGAAGCCGAGATAGCTACGATCTCTTTTGCGAATAATAAATTCTTTTGTACAGATGGCGACGGACTTCACTACTCTGAAAATGGGACAAACTGGAACAATGCCGCAACAGAATATACGGGAGCCTCATATGGCACAGTTACTTACGGAAACGGAGTTTACGTTACGATATGCGGTCGTTACGCCTCGTATTCATATGACGGAATAACATGGTCTACCGTTTTTGCTCCAAAGTATTCCTTTGCAAACGTATGCTTTGGAAACGGAGTATTTGTGGCTGCAGAATGCAATACAGCAAATGGTACGGAAATCACGTACTCCTACGATGGAATCAGCTGGAATCTTATAACGCTTCCAACGCCTCGGGCAATGGCCGGAATCAGCTACATTGGCGGCATGTTTGTCCTGGCCTATAAAGGAGGGCTTGCAACATCATATGACGGAATAACCTGGGAAGAAGCTTCCAACACGAGTGGTTCGTGGACGGCAATTGCATCTTCAAGTTCCAAAATTATAGTTGCGTCCAATGTAAACTGGATCGTCAAAACCTCCAATGAGATTGAAAAGAAGCTGTATATATCTGCCACTGGAAGTTCTGAACAGTTTACACAGATAGCAAATTCCGGAGAACTTTCCGTGTTCAGCGATGGAGAATCCGTATACGTTGCGTCCGACCTCGGAAAATATACTTGGGAGTACGTCACAACAAACATAAACTACGTGAAAAACCTTAGAATTCCTGCCCTCATGTTTGGCAATGGAAGATACGTTGTTCCAGTAGGTGGAAATGCTAGTTCCTTATACAGTGATGATGGCGTTACATGGAAGGAAAGTGAAAAATACAGCAGTTCTGTTTCCAACGCAATGACGCATGCAAACACAGGAATCTATGCAAATGGGGCATTTTATGTCTTCACATATGACGAAAGTGCACAATCTCAGAAGGGCGCAATCCTATCGGGAGACGGGACAAACTGGAACATTCAATATGCGGCAAATTCGGATGACGTAAATGTTTATGCTGCTGCGTATTCTGAAAAGGAGTTTGTCGCATTAACCCCGCAGGGAGCGGTTTATTCACTCGATTCAACAAGCGGCACGCCGGTTTGGGAGTTCAAGTCTAATTGTCCAATCACCGCTGGGCAGTTCATGTCTATTCTTTACCTGGATGGTGTTTATGTCGTTGTAAGTGACGCGTCCGCAAACTGCGCATACACAACTGATTTGGTGAACTGGTCAACATCCACGATAAGTTCAGACACCATTGCGATTCAAGATGCGAAAGTCCTGAATGGATTGTTTGTTGTGACCGGCACGTATTCTTCTGGTGATACCAGCATAAAGGTTTTTGTAAGCGCAAGTAATAACGGAAGAACATGGACCGCATATCCAATCCAAAATCCGGAGGTTGCATCTAAGCATGCCCGTGTTGCATTCGCAAACGGAGAGTTTGCTGTTTGCAATGAAAGCGTAATGTGGCATAGCAAGTATTTGTACGACTGGGAGAGAACTGCATTAGAACCTGGTGCTACACGATACGTCACCGGCGGTGATACAGGATTTGTGTCATGTCGGCCAGGAGGAACCTCAAGTGGATTTATAATGTGTTTCACCACTGGCGCTAGGCAAATCACAAAGTTTGACGTTCCGGTTCATTGGGCATCTGTAAATGACATTCAGATGGAAGGCTATCAGGAATGCGATTATGTGGTTGTCGGGGATACCGAAGCATTATCTAGCGCAAAAAACAGAATACTTTGTGATATGTCCTACCACCCAAACGATGTCAAAAGCGAATTTTACGCCGACTTTATTTCCAGCGCAAACGCGGGCGGCGTTGGAAATACCGGGTTTACAGACTTTGCTATTTACAGGCAAACACCCGGTGATTCTGTGCTGACTCATGTGTTTGACATTTCGCCGGAAGACGGGGGCACTATCATCGACACCAGCGCAGTGACGAACACCCAATACATTTACTACGCATATGGAATCGGGAGCGTTTCTTCGCAGGCGATTCAAAGCAATCAGGTTACGATGTGCCTGTGGGACTGGGCAATTATTTCCTGCACAAAGGATGAATCCGGCACGTACAGACCTGAAAGCATCTTCCTGTTCGGAAAGAACCTTTCAAGCGGTGCAATCGGAAACAACAATACGCCGAATATCCTGCAAAACTTTACGCAGTATCCCACTTTGCAGCCAGCTCCATGGAATTACCGAAGCGGCACGCTCTCCAGCCTCATTGGCGTGATCTCAGATGGAGTATACTCCGATACCGTGGAAATGCAGAAACGGATATACGCTCTGTCAACGACGTCAAACGAACTTTTCCTGAAGGACAGAAAGGGAAATCTCATCAGAATCAAGATCAGCGGCCAAATTGAGATGAGTACCATGGACGGCACTCCGCAGCAAGCGCAAAATGTCAAAATCCCATGGGTAGAAAGCGGAAGCACAGACGGGATCAAGATCAAGCTGACGAAGAATGACGGCGCGTGGCCGTACTAAGTGACAGGGAGGAACGCTTATGTCATTTGCAGCAACATCCGGGAAGCAAGCAAATGCTGTGCCAGAAAGTGCCTTGCGAGCGCAGGATTACTTCGATCAGCTACGGACTCCGTTCACAAAGCTTTGTCGGCTTCGCTTCCTGCAGCCAGATGGGTCTACAGCGTTTGCTTTGGACAATAATCCGCTCGGATTTCGCAACGGCACATTTATCCAAGAAGGGAACATCACGTGCAACCTGCAAAATGGACAGCGGAGGACGGCAAGCGTAACGCTTTCCAACATTGACGCGGAGTACGACTACAACGTCAACAACATATGGTTTGGACAGCAGATCGCTCTCGATGAGGGCCTTGTCCTGTCTGACGGTTCGGAGTATTACATCCAGCAGGGCATATTTTATATTGCAGACCCACAGGAGACATTAAACCCGAATCTACGAACCATGACCTATCCGCTCGTTGACAAGTGGTCATACCTTGACGGAAGCTTGTTTGGCCGGCTTGAATCTACCTATGAGGTTCCGGTTGGCACGAACATATTTGCACCGATAGTGGCAATCTTGCAGCTTGACAGAGGGAACGGAACCGTTGTCGATCATGTGACACCAATATTCACAAACTACTACAATGGCATGTCACAGACACTCCCTGATGGGACATCGGCGCTGCTGACTGCGGCTCCGTATACACTGCGGGTCGACAGCGACGATGGAACATACGCTGATGTCGTGCTTGGACTTGCAGAAATGCTGAATGCCTGGGTCGGATATGACCAAGCTGGTGCGCTTCGGATAGATCCTTCACAGGATGACATCGTTGACACGAACAAGCCTGTCCTATGGCGTTTTTCAACGGAAGAAGCTCAACTGCTCGGAGCAACATACACAATGAAAAACACGGAAGTCTTCAACGATTATATTGTCCTTGGGGAGCAAGCAGACGATAACCCACAGGCCGCAGGGAGAGCGCAGAATCTTGACCCAAGCAGCGATACAAACGTCAACATCATTGGTCGAAAAACGTACCGGGAAACTGCATCTGGTTATTACACATCGACGCAGTGCCGCGATTTGGCGGAATGGAAGTTGAAACGCACGACGGTTTTACAAAAGGCAGTATCAATTTCTTGCATACAGATGATGCACATATTTGAGAACAACCTTGTTGAAATCGTCCGAACGGACAAACCGGGAGCCCCGGTAGAACGGCATCTGATTCAAGGCTATACCCGGCCTCTTGCGACTAACGGAGCAATGACAATTAACGCCGTGTCCGTCGCAGATTTTCCAGTTGCTACGATTACGAGCTGGCCGGAGTGAGAAAGGAGGTGCATACAGATGGCAGAAAAGAAGGCTCCGCAATGCGTCCTCAAGCTCAAAACCGGGGAAACGTTCGACGTGATAGGGGAGACACCTCGTTATTGGCTGTGCAAGGGGACACAATTTAAGAAGACAAGCCGACAGATTGAGAGCGTCAAGCGGCGCACGGCAAGAAAGGACACAGACGATGATTGACAAATGGTTGATTCGCAGATGGCTTGACTCTATCAGTAACGAAACAAAATTGTGCAAAGCCTCTATTGAATCTGCAAACGGGATCAGCACCTGCATCCATTTCTTCTGCGGTAAATGGATTCCGCCTCCCATTGTGAAATAAAACAGAATCATGTCCCGCACCAAAAGAGCGGTGCGGAAGGGCCGAGGAGGGCTGTGAGCAAAGCGAAAGAGAGCTGCGCTCGCGGCTCTCTTTTGTTTTGCCAATACAGTAAACGATTGGAGAAAAGCAATGGAAATTTTCAAGGATATCGTGACCATCTTCGGCGGCCTTACTACGATTGGTGCTGTGCTGGTGGTTCTCGTTAAACCGATTCGTGAGTGGGCTATGGGTGACAGCGCAATCAAGGCAGGGATGAAGTGCCAGCTTCGTTCGGACATGCTGCACACTTATTATAAGAACAAGGATGCACAGAAAATCCGGCAGTACGAAGCTGAAAACTTCGAGTATTCGTACAAGGCTTATAAAGCGCTCAAAGGTAATTCATTCATCGACAAGATCAAAAAGGAAGTGGACGAGTGGGAAGTGGTGACGTGACATGGAATGGAGCAAAAAAATCTTAATTTTCTCATACCTGATGCTGGGTGTCTTCATAATCATCTTTTTGGCTGTTGAAGACAAAACAGCTGCTGCAACTGTTCTTTGTGGTTGGATTGTAGAATGCGGCGGAGCTACCGGGTTCTATTTCTGGAAGGCAAAGAACGAAAACAGGAGCAAGTACGCATTAAAATTCGTCCGGGAACTGGCCGACAAGTACGGCCTCGACGCAACGGCACGAATTATTGAGTCAGTTCTTAAAGACTGAGAAAGGAAACTATTATGAACAACAACTGGTGGCAAACTGTCGTCGAAAACTTATTCAAGGTCAAATCTCTCGTTACAATCTTGCTTACCACAGCATTCGTCGTAATGGCGCTCAAGGGCGGAGTGGAACCGAAAGATTTCTATTCTATCATCGTTATGGTACTCACGTTCTACTTTGGATACCAAAGCGCAAAGAGCGAAGACAAGAACAACCCAAAACACGATGACCAAGAATAATCGCTGCATCCGCATGGAAGGAGGAACGTTAAAATGACGATTCAGGATGCACAAAAGAAACTTATCTCCGTAGCAGAGGCCGAAGAAGGGTATTTGGAAAAAGCTTCGAATGCGCAGCTTGATGATAAGACGGCGAATGCCGGCTGGAACAATTACACGAAATATGCCCGCGATCATGCGAAATGGGGGACGTATCATGCTCCAAAACAAGGACTTGCTTGGTGTGATATGTTCGTTGACTGGTGCTTCATCACGGCGTTTGGATTCGACATTGGCATGAAAATGACATGTCAACCGAAGGGCGCGTATGGTGCAGGCTGTACGGAATCGTACAACTACTACCGGTCTTCCGGTCGAGCTGTCACTCTCGCGAATGTGCAGCCGGGCGATCAGATTTTTTTCGGAAAGCCCGGAAACATGACACATACCGGACTTGTGTACAAGGTGGATAGCACGAAAATCTATACCGTCGAAGGAAACACAGGAGCTGGAAGCAATGTCGTGATTGCGAATGGCGGGGGAGTATTCAAAAAGTGGTATTTCCGCAATTCTTCGGCTATCGGCGGCGTTGGAAGGCCGAAATGGGAACTCGTCACAAACACGGCGCAGAACGTGACACCATCGTCAAAACCGGAATCTGCATCTGTGACCTACGCAGAGTTCCAAGGCGGCATTTTTGCAGAAATCCCATTTTCCTGCATCGACCGAATCGAACACATCAAAATGGACGATGCACGCGGTGAGACCACAGGAAGCGTAGCGATTCGCGCACAATGGAATGGCCGGTATCCAGACATCGTTATCAACGCCGAGCTGTTCAACTATGGCAAATACACGCCGGCCTCTGGTGTCAAGCACAAGGGAACCATGGAATATCAGGGGTGGCAACCGTTCATTGGATTTAGGAACTTCAAAACACCCGTTCAGGAGCCGCGTGGAGCCGTCACGTCGCCCGATGCCGTAGGAGGCTATCCTGCTATGGTTCAAAGCGGCAAGAAGGATTTTAACGTCCCCAGAGGGCTGGAGGGCAACAAGTACCGGACAGCAATGGGCCTGAGAGGTAAAACGCTCGGTATCATCGTCACAGAAAAGCCTGTACCGATGGATGTTGTTGCAAACAAGTTCGTTACGGAGAAGTACGAATTTGCAATCAACCTTGATGGAGGATCGTCCAGTAGCTATGTTACTCCGACGAAGGTATGGGCGCGTCCCAACAAACTGCGCGGATTTGTGGCAATCTGGCTGAAGGGCGGCAGCGGAAACTATCTGAGCAAACGGCAGTACGGGACGAACCCGATTCAATCTAAGCCTGTAAAGTCTGAAGGCTGGACTGAAACAGATAAGTCGGCGTCAAAAGGTGTGAGGTTTAAAGTCACGGCAAGCGAATTGAACCTTCGCGCCGCTGCGTCGACCAGCAGTGAAATCCGATTTGTCCTGAAGTTTGGCGAAATAGTCACCTGGTACGGATACCAGACAAAAAACTGGTATTACGTGAAGACGGCTTCAGGAAAAGAAGGATATGTAAGCAAACAGTACGTCAAAAGGACGTGACGAAGGAGGGGAGCTGCAATGGATGAAAATCAGGACATGAAACGATTCGCAGACCAACTATGGGACTACTTTAAACCGAGGATTGAAGAACTCACGAGGTCTGGAATTTGGTATTTCCGCGCACAGGTCGCAAAAGAAGCTGAGAACGGGAAAATCACTGTGCAGCGTCCGTTTGATGGTGAAATTGCGCTCCCCTATGTATCAAGCATGGCAAATGCCGCTGTTGGAAGTCAGGTCACTGTGTTTGTGTTCGGCTCTAGCATGACCAACGCAGTCATTTGCGGAAACGGCTCGTTGAGTATCCTCGGCGGAACGCCGAATTCGGGCGGCGGAGGCGGCGATCCGGCAAATGCCGTTCTATACACTGCACAAATACTGAATTCTTCACAGCAGACACAAGCCAGAACCAACATCGGGGCTGGTACAAGCTCATTCAGCGGCGCATATTCCGATCTGCGCGGTGCTCCTGACGTTCCAACGAAGACCAGCGATCTTATAAACGACAGCGGGTTTGTCACTGCATCGGCGATCCCGGCTCCATATACGCTGCCTGTTGCGTCCGCAAACGTCCTTGGCGGTATAAAGGTTGGCGCTGGATTAACAATCAGTCAGCAAGGAACACTGTCAGCAACCGGAAGCGGCGGTGTGGCGGATTCAGTCGAGTGGGACAATGTGCTTGATACGCCTACGACTGTAAAAGGATATGGGATAACAGACGCAATGGAAAAGATCCATGTTACCGCAGATGATGACGGGAAGTTTATGCGCGTAGCCAATGGACAATGGGCGGCAGCCGATGTTGCCAACGCAAACGGAGAGAGTTTCTGAACAAAAGAGAACCGGGGGATAATTGAATCCCTCGGTTCTTCGCATATTATTCGTGTTCGTCATCAAAATACATGACACCATCTTCAACGGAATCGAAGATTATTCTGTATCCAAAATAGACGATTTCTTTTTGGCGATCCCAACTTTCACCAAATGTTGTACCAAACAAACCGTATTCTTCTTCAAGCCAACGGAGTGTGTTTGGCGTTGTGTGAATTGGGCCAGTGAGATTTCCACCGCATAGAAGCAGAAGGGCCTGCCCAACACCATAAGTTGGTGTCATTTCGGTCCCGCTGCCTCTTGCTTTAATTTGCCCGTTTGGCCTTTCAACAAAAAGTCTCCTCATTGCATCCCCTCCAATCTCAGCCCGTGCAGTCTTCTTCTGACATCAGGACTGAACAGAATCGGTCTTCCGGAAGCTTTAACGCTGCTGCATCTACGCTTTCTGCCTCGACGGTAATGAACTCAGCATCTTTTTCCCGGTACATCACGTGGAATGTATAGCGCTTGTTGATTACGTTCGTGCGGAGTTTACCTTCCATACGTTCACTCCCTTTTGTTTTCTATGTATTGCTGAAACAGACGCAGAATTTCATTGCATACATCTTCGTGATTAACCATGATAGAGAAGTCGCGTTTTTCCTCTGGTTCGTAGAAATAGTCCCCTGGATTATCGTCATAGGCAAACGTCCTTGCCACGACCGAATCCGGCCACACACCAAACATGAAATCATTCCACGAGATTACGGGTGGATCACAGATTCCGCAAACATCTTTCACCAACGGACGCGGATAGGCTTTGATGAAATCATAAAACTCAGCCTTACTCACAGATTTCATTTCGTGCTTGACTGTGGAATTCTTTCGGACAAATTCTGATATTCTATCGTCAACCTTTACGCCGTTTACCCTCATTGCAAATTACCTCCACGCTAATGCTTTTGCGGCGATGGCTTACTCCTTCCAAACATTTGCGACCGTGAAAGTCATGCGCAGCCGGCAGTTGACATCCGCGAACGTTACCATGTCGGCCAGCTTGTACATTTCGGAAATGCGGTCCCGGATGCTGTCATTGAGGATACTGACCGGGAGGGGGAAGTCAACGTAGACAAACGTATTCTGCTCACGCAGCTCCAGATCATCCGCGTGCCACGGGGTGCGCATCACCTTGGAAATCGCTGCCGCGTGTTCCTTGAGTTTGTTGTATACCTCGACCTTCTCCGGAACCTTCTCGTTCCCACGGAATGCCTCGTTCTTCGCTGCCATTGCAGCCACCATATCCTGAATATCCATTGCCATTTGTTTTTCCTCCTATAATTTTTGATGTGCCCGTGAGGGCTTACAGTTATGATTCTACCGGGAAATCAGATTTGTCCCGCCCAGATTAAAGAATTTTTATCGGACGGAATTTCTGAATGTGCATCAAGCGGTCTGCTGCTTCTGCTATCCACATCACATCTTCTGATTCCAGAAGACTATTCAACGCGTCTCGTGATGAAGAACGCCGGAGGGCGGTAAGGATGTCATCGTCATCGTGAGATTCAGTTGAAATCCTTGCCAGATTCTCAGCAGCTTTCCCAGAAATGCCGAGTGTAGCAGCTGCAACTTGAATGTTTTGCTCAACGCTTTCAATATTTGTTACACCTAGCAGCCAGTCCGTAGATACGCTGAAGTATTCTGCGATTTTTGCGATATTCTCCCAACTGGGCTGTCCAGAACCGTCACAGTATGCAGATACAGACTGCCTTGCCTTCAGGCCGAGATAATCCGCTAATTCTTGCTGCGATACAGTTCTGTTGATTTTCCCTGCGTCCCCACGCATGAGCCTACGAAGACGATTGGGGAATGGCTTGTAATAGTTGTCTGTGTAATTGAGTTTTTTGCGCGGCATATTACATATCCCTTCTTTCACAAACGCAGATTTTCATTTTGATGCAAGTCCTGTTATGCAAAGTTTGGTAACGAGGTCGGCAATCGTCATAACGTTGTCTGATTCAAGAATTGCATTTATGCAGGCCATGCCATGGTTGTATAAAAGCGGACTTTCTTTTCTGAAACTTTCAAGTTTTGCGAGATTCTCAGCCGCTTTCCAAGAAAGGCCAAATGTAGCAACTGCAACCTGAACGTTTGGATTAACACTCGGAACATTTGAAGTTCCAAGAATATAATTGACCGAGACATCGTAGAAATCTGCCAATGTGCGTAATTTGGAAATGCTCATTCCATCTACCAAATCAGATTTTTCATAATTCATCAGCGTTTGCCTATTGATGCTCACGCCGTACTGATCTTCAATTTCAGCAGACAGTTTATCATGTGATAATTTTTTCGACTCTCGGAGTTTCTTCAACCGCTCGGCGGTTTTTCTACAATCGTAATTCACAAACAAACCTCCACAAACTGCGTTTCTATATTTCCCGCATTTCCCGCACATTCCGTGCCACGATTTTTACTGCTTCGTCGATAATTTTAATATCTCGTTCGAGGTTCAGTCCGTAGTTGTATTCCATGTCGTTTGCGCTTGGGTCAAGTTTGTAATCGAAACTGAAGCGGATAGCTGACCAAGCACGTTCTTCAGAATAGCCAGATGCAAGAAGCACACGGGACGGTGCGTTATCACCGCTGGAACACGCTGCACCGGATGAAACCATCAGTCCATCAGCCGAAAGCCGCAGAACAAGCGCATGATTTTCAATTCCGGGGAAAGAAATGTTTGCGATATATGGAGACTGTTCCAACTGATGGCCAAAGCATTCCAAACCGTTGAGCTGCGCATCTGGTATTTCATTCATAATACCATCGATCAAGTGGTCATGCAACACCCTCGTTGTTTCTGCGAACCAGTCCAGATGATTTGTGCGGAATTCCAATGCGACAACAAACGCAGCGGCAAGCGGAGCGGATGGCGTTGCAAAATGGAAGTTCTCTGTGACTTCATCCGGATTTCGTGCAATTAACACACCGATTCCAATCGGAGTGCCGAATTTGTGACCCGCGCCGCATATGAAATCTATTCCGCTTTCACGGAAATTGATTTTTTGTTTCCCCATGGCTGCGGTACAGTCAGAGAACGTCAAATCATACCCTGAAAAGGCACTTCTCAAATCATATATTTCACCGGTTTCGTTGTTTGTGTGGATATGAGATATACCGCGTAGTTTGTTTCCAATACGGCTTATTGGAATCATGCGGTCTGTAATGCTTGTCACTGCTGCGTGCTCCGCACTGCTCGCAGAAATACCCGTGCATTTGTCATTCATAATCGTGAGCGCAATCCTGCACGCTTCCGTTGCGGACGAAACAAAGAAAACTTGGTCCGGCTCACAGCCCAAGCACAGCGCTACGCCCTTGCGGGATGCTTCAAATGCCTTCCTGGTAGCTTGCCCGAAGGAATGTATAGAATTTGGGTTCCCCCATACCGGCACCTGCGCCCCTACGAATGTTCCAAGTGCGCCTTTGAGTGGGGGAGAAGTAGCTGCGTGGTCTAAGTAAATCATGTGCCCACCTCAACAACTTTCGGCCAACGTGGCAACGCAGCGGCACAGATTTTTTCGTAGATTTCCTTCTGGGCAAGCAGCGTATCGCGTTCGTTCTGGATCGCGCGATATGCGTCTTCTAAGCCGAATGGCTCGTTGAGTGGAACACGGATCTTTTCTGACTCTGACGCTTGAGAGGCAGCTACAATGCCAGTAGGGGGGGCGGTAAGCCCCAAGGAGACGAGAACGGCTTGGCCAACGAGTTTCATTTCATCGGATGTCAACGTACAGTAGTAGTTCTCCAGACGTTCCTTATCGACCGTGTAGATAGCCTCGCAAAGCGCAGTAGACTGCTTGCCCATCGTTTCAATGGAAACGTGTGTAGGCATTGGCTTTTTCTCGGCAGTCGTGAGATAAACAATCTCTACAGTGCCGGAATATGTATTGTTTTTTTCATTACTGACAATAATCGCGGGGCGATTCTTTCTCGCTTCTGAGCCGACAGCAGCATAGTCCTGACGAACCCAGAAAATGTCGCCCCGATGGATTCTTATATCCTGCATAGAAGTGTATCCTTTCTGTATTTTTCAATATGTATAGGGGCTGTGAAGCCCCATGAATTACTTTGCAACTGCGTTTTTCAGAATGCTGCTCGGCGAGAATTTGACCGAAAAACGGGCTGGAACCTTGATGTTTTCGCCGGTCTTCGGGTTCCGCGCATCTCTGGCCTTCTGGTACTTCGCAGCAAACTTGCCGAAGCCAGCGATAGAGACATCTTCGTGCGAAACGAGGGATTCTTCAATCGCTTCAAACACGGCATCGATGGCTTCCAGGCTGGCGGTCTTCGGCATATTGGTCTTGATGGCAACTGCCTGAACGAGTTCTTCTTTGTTCATGTGTAATCCTCCTTTCTCAAGAATGAATGGTGGGCCGTCTCGGAGTCGAACCGAGATTTTACCAGTTATGAGCTGGTCGCTCTAGCCTTTGAGATAACGGCCCATCTATAACCGGCTTGACGTACCGGCCGTGAGGTCTTGCGCGCAGACCAACGGCAAATTCAGGCGGTTGCACACCGGCGCTTGTGTGTCAGCAGTCTTGTAAGCGTTCCCCCAAAGGCACTGCAGAGCTTGTGGTTATTATCCTCGTCCCCAAGCGCAACGAGCGGTGATGGCGGATTCATCCGAATTGGCCGTGCACGGGCTTTCTTCGGCAAGCTGAACAGGACTGCTCAAAATGCAGAGCTTGTACTGTTCTACGAAGGTCTATATCCGCCTGACCTTTACGTTGATGATGGCTGTTCGTCAAACTCCACTTAGCCGTTTCGCAACACAGTGTCCCTGTGAATGCGGCACCATCATATATTGCAGCGTAGCCGTTATCCCGCTTTCGGCTCATATAGCTGCATTTTTGCCTTGTTCTCCTTGGGCGCTATGGGTTAGCACCTTTAGCCGGTGGACCTGCGGCATGCCAAATGCCGGCCAGCGGCGGGCCTGCTGTGCAGGTCTATCATCCACCTTGTTATTGTCTTGCGCGGAGAACCCCAACGGGCGGCTGGCAGGGGTAGCAGGATTTGAACCTGCGAATATGGGAGTCAAAGTCCCATGCCTTAGACCGCTTGGCGATACCCCTTTGCTGCCGGTCTTTCCCGGCTGTCAGAGTGCTTACATTCCCGAAGAACTCGTCCGTGGTATCGGCTATATCAACCCGACGACACCGCTGCCAGATGCGGAAGTTTCATTCCAACTCCGGTTTAACGAGTAACCACCTCGTATGTTGGCGGGCATGGTGCGAAGCGCCTTATCTGCGTCATTATAACGGCGTTTTCTCTACATCGGCCGTAGCAGCTGATACTAACCATGCAGATTTGCAGACTTCGCTGGTGCGGCTCGGCAGAATCGAACTGCCTCGGGCCAGTTGCTCGTCGCTGCCCTTTACCAAATGCCGCGTGTTGCCACACTGACGCAGTGGCCGCGGAGGGTTGAACTTTATTTGTAGAAAGCGCCACGACTCCCACAAAAGGGCGCTTTGGTGGATGCGGCGAGGATTTGAACCCCGCATGGTGCAGGCAGTATGCGACGAGCTTTATTCCCGTCCGAGGTGGCTGCTTCAACCCCATTGACACTTCCCGTGGAAAAACAGGGGATTCTCGGTTCAGCGACCGTTGCGCCGTAGTTGCGTCTTACATGGTCTCCGCGAGCGTATAGGTTCGGGCGTGTCCCGCCCTACCGTATGTTTGGGCTAGGCCATCAGGCGCATTCCTTCGTGCAAAATGTTCTTCGCAGCGTTTATATCCCGGTCATGGCGCGTCCCGCATTCAGGACACGTCCAATCCCGCACCGCTAGATTCTTCGTATCGGTATTCCGATACCCGCAGCAGGAGCATAGCTGACTGGATGGGAAGAAACGGTCTATCTCTATGACTTTCTTCCCATACCACGCGGCTTTGTACTCTAGCTGCCGCCTGAATTCACCCCACGATGCGTCTCTGATAGACTTCGCAAGGCGATGGTTCTTGACCATGTTCTTCGGTGCTAAGTCTTCGATGCAGACTACATCGTTCTCCCGGATTAGTTGCGTTGACAGTTTGTGCATCATGTCGCTGCGCTGGTTTGCGATGTGCTCATGCAACCGTGCCACCTGAATCCTCGCTTTCTCGCGTCGGCTGCTCCCCTTTGATTTTCGGGAGAGCTGCCGTTGCAGTCTGGCAAGTTTCTTTTGTTTCTCGTCTAAATAGCGCGGGTTCGGGTATTCCGTCCCTTCGGACGTGATTGCGAACGCTTTCAGTCCCAAATCAACGCCGATCACAGCACCGGTCTTCGGCAATGATTTAAACTCAACATCGGTACAGCAGAGCGATACAAAGTATTTTCCGCTGGGATTCTGCGATACCGTAGCTGATAGGATGCGGCCTTTGACTTCTTTTGAAACCCGACATTTGACACGCCCCAGTTTCGGAAGCTGGACGGCATCTTCAAAAACTTTTATACCGCCTTTTGATTTATAACTCTGCCTATGCTCACGTTTGCTCTTAAATCGCGGAAATCCGGGTGGCATTCCATTCTTGACGCGGCGAAAAAAATTCTGATATGCGTCATCCAAATCCTTCAGCGATGATTGGAGCGCTGTAGAATCGGCAACTCGAAGCCAAGGAAGAAACTTTTTTAGTTGCGTCATATCCGCGGAACATTCACAATAGTTCATCATCTTTGAATCTTGTTCATATGCGTTTTGCCTCATGCTGAGATAGTAATTCCAAATGAACCGACAGCATCCGAATATCTGTTGAATCAGACAGGTTTGGGAATACGAAGGATATATTCGGAATTTATAACTGTACTCCATTATCTCTCCTTGCATATTTTTTATGATTTCCATGGAAATGTGTGCCGCGCTTTCCTGCACCGCATACCCTTGCTGCCTTTTCCATTCGGCCACGCATCCGTATATTTCTATTCGTTGTTGCTTTTTGACACTAGGTACATAGCGTAAGAAATGCGTTCACTGAACCTTACCGGATATTTTTCCATGAGATATTCCATGAGTTCATCCAGATCCAACGCATGTACCGAACCTTCCAGTTCTGGATATTTCCCGATGATGCCGCGCTCCCCAATATCCCAAGGATCACGCCACCCGATTTCGTAGCACTGTTTCAGAATATCCGACAGATCGTATTTGTCCAATTCCTCTACAGCTTTCTTTGCTTCCTGGCAATAGTCAAACACCGGCGTTCTCCCTTCATCCTTTGGCCGTCTTCCAGCTTAGATTTTCACACGCTACCGGCAACTACGGTCCGAAGATCCGCAGCCCCTATTCCGTCAGGTCAAACCGGTCTTGACGCATCAAGACAAGCGCAGTTTTCAGCGGGCATTTTCGTTCTCTGTGTGGCTCGACGGTCGCGCACACATCATCCGGGAGCGACCCGGCAACTGGTGGAACCGACCAGGCTCGAACTGGTGGCCTCCTGATCCCAAATCAGGCGCGCTACCAACTGCGCTACGGCTCCATATTGGCGGCAGATGGAGGTGTCGATCCCCACGGCTTTCGCCGCGCACTGTTTTCAAGACAGGCTCCGAGGCCGCTCGAATTCATCTGCCGTATTGGCTGGAGGTTTTGCACCATGCACGATCAGGAGTCGAACCTGACCGTTTGTGGACTCAAACCCCGCTGCACCTCCAAGGATGACCGTCACCCTATGTTGCGCGGAATAGGCCATCACCACGCTATGAGCCTCTGCCGATATCGCTCTTTGGGCGGTACGATGCCCCGCCTCGCAACCTTGACATGACTAGTATTGCCAAGGGTTTCTGCCCGCGCTGTTGTGTTTGGCGTACCAGCGCAACGAGGACTTTCATGGGTTCCAATTTTCTACACAGCGGAACGCTTGTGCGAACTAGCCAAACTCGGATGGTATCTCAACACCTTTCGGCGATGAAATCTTTCAATACTTTTTCTGCAAATTCAAGCTTCGACCGGATGCGTTCATAGTGGCCTGAATACAAGATTGTTTTGATACAGCATACGCTATCGATTGCATCCCGCACGTCCTTGTCGGTACTGTCAAGTGCCGCATAGACCGGCAGATTGTCTTTCTGAATTACATCACGATACCATGTGTTGAAACCAGTGTGTATGTCTGTACACCGGGAATATCCGGCTCCAAAGCCTGCACTGTACACCTCAAACAGGAGCGATTTAAACTGCGCGTCGCTGAAATCAACCGACCTGATATCGTTCATGCTCCTGACCCCGTGTACCTGTACTTGCACGTTTTCCACGGCTCGACGCACGATTCAAATATGCAAACAGCACCTGAATATCCGGGCTTTCTGCAGTATTCGCACATCAGTTCTGGATACAGCACCTTCATTGCGAAAAAGAGCCTCGCTCCGTCAGGCCCGACAAACATCGGCTTTCCTTCGGGAGCATAGTGCCGGATCTGAACCGGAATCTCATCCCGCGTGTCGTAGTAGTTGACAGAAACCGGGCGCGATGCACTGTCTACAACAACGTAGACGTTTTTTGTGCCGTTGGTTAAGTAACGAATATCAAGACTCATGATTTACCTCCATTTGAACCTATCTTGTGTCTGAGCTTTTGTCTCGCTTCCTCGAACGCTTTAACCCTGGAATCAACATTTGAATCGTTGATTTCTGGGACGTAGATGGGTTCCCAACATTTCGCGCAATGCGCTTCTTGCTCAATATATTTGAAACGAACCCCACAGATGTCCATCGTCACGAGCTGAACATTTATCGAATACTCTGTTTTCTTACCACACTCGATGCAGTACGCTGTGCCATTATCACTCATCTTTTGTCCACCTCTACACATCTACGAACGATTTCTATGTACCTTTTGGTTGCTCGTTCGATATCCTTCAACGCAGACTCTTGCAGTTTCCCGGCATCTTCACTCATGCCCTTTATGATGGCAAGTTTTGAAATGTCAGAGAATTCGCAAAGACGTTGATCGCGGCGTTTTTTTGCAAACCTTCTGCATCGAATGACGTCTCTGACACGAAGAAACGTGACCTTTTTCCGGATGAAATCTTCCCCTCTGTTGTAATACAGCGAATCCGGATCGATATCCCATTTGTTTGGGGAAATGAGATAGTAAGCGTAGAATTCTTCAAAAGTCAGGTGTGCATGGCCGTCGTGCTCGTCACCGAAAACATCACATTTGATTTCGAATTCCACATAAAGGACAAGTGGAAGTACAAAGAAGAGACTTCCAAGAAGAACAACAGGAATTATTTCTCCGTTCATAAGTTTCCTCCATTTTGCCACAGTCATCCGCTCTTGGCTCCAGAGCCGCTATTACTCAACGCCTAGACTCGGCATTGCGCCGTTGGTCTGCGTCGCCACACCAGTTTTTCTTCCATCTTTCACGCCTCACAGCGAACCGTCTGGAAGCCAAGAGGGATTGACTACGGAACTTTTCAGCCCTGCGCCGGTGCATCGGTCGCATCCGTTCCTTTTTACACACATTAAGCCGGAGCCAGCTAATTAGATTCGCAATCTGTCGTACTCGCACTACTTACAGATTGAGCGGATGGCCGGATATATCGTTTCACCGAACCTTTGAAACTTCAAAACTTTTCCTGAGTCCGCCGCAATACCCATGTGGTTGCGATAGAGTGCTCGGCCGCGCATGACCGAAGAAATGATACAGTCCATAGCTACCTTCAGCGAGTGTAATTTTTCGGGCACACCGGTTGCAAATCCGGTGGACGGCCTATCCTCGCTACTTCTTGTGAAATTTCTTTGCGCTACACTCTACCGCATGGACCAGCATACGAGACTCGAACTCGCGCTCTCAGTTTGGAAGACTGATGTGCTACCGCTACACCAATGCTGGGTATTGCACCCCGTTTTACACGGCTTCGGGTGCGCTCTTGACCGAAACCCACAGCTGATCTTCTCAAATCAGAGCACCGGAATCTCCGAAATGTTCCGGCGAGCGCCTGCGCTTACGTGGGTGACGCTTTTCTTCATTAGAAAGGAGGCCATATGCCGTGCCGCAGAAAAATCGAAAAAACTGCGGAATTGTGGTGGAAATCGGATTTGAACCGATACCGAGCGGATTATGAACCAACCAGTGCGCCATTGTTCCACCATGTATCCAGGCTTGTTTCAAGCCCAGATAACTCTAGTTTTCTTGGTTTTTCTTCCCGACATTCTTGTTCCCGGAGCCTTTAGTTTTCTTGGTTTTTATCACGCTATTCCCGGCTGTGGTATTTGTTTCAACCGGAGTGTTCCGAAAAAATCATCGCCGGCAGCCTCCAATTTGTCAATGTTTCTCCGCGCCTGACGTTCTTTTTCATCCTGCACGACTTTTGTTAAGCGTCTGTTTTTTCGACTCGTCAGTTTTCCGGAATAAACTTGCGTCGTAGACACCGACTCGTGTCCAAGCTTTGCCTGCAATTCCTCGAAGGTCATTCCGCTGTTCAGATCGAGCCTTGCTCCGACATGCCGCAGATCGTGGGAACGGATCATGTCTACACCAGTGACAGCCTTTACATGCCTCCGAACGATGTCTGACAGCCATTGCCGAGTCCCTGCGTGCCATTCTTCACCTTTGTTGTCACCTTTGAATTCAAATGTTGCCTCTGTCCCAAAAAGCGGATCTGTGCTATCGACAGTCACTGGCCGGATTCCACTGTTCAGATACATACGAATGGCAGTCTGGGCGATGATAGGAAAGTCCACTTGACGGAATTTGTCTCCTTTTCCGTGTTCGACGGTCAACTCTGCGTTTTCCCAATCGAGATCGTTCGGAGTTAGCGCCAGAAGTTCACTGTTCCTGATTTCTGTTGTCAGGAGCAAAATAACAATGGCATAGTTTCTCGGCCAGAGATATGGACGCTTGAGTCCTTTCGGTGGATTATTCCTCCATAGCAGCAAAACCTGTTCATCGGTCAGAAGCTGGTCATACGGGCGTTTCTCCAATTTCCTTGTGTCTGGCATCAGGAGTTTTGAAACTGGGTTTCTGTCATACCAGCGGTTTTCACCGAGTTCTTCGGAGCTGGCGAAATTGTACAGGGCAGAAAGAACGGTCAGATATTGCTTGATTGTAGTCGGTTTCTTGCCATCCCTGCGCAGCTGATCTCGCCATGCTTGAATGTCCGTGAAGCTTTCTTCGCGTCTGCCCCATAATTTGTTTTCCAACATGAAATCGGAAAACATTTTGAACACAAACTCTTCGTTTTGAATTGTTGTTTCAGAACGGCCTATCGCTCGAAGGTTTTCTTCGTATGCAATCATTGCTGACCGGAATTTTTCATAGGCGCTTGGAAATCCCATATGAAATCCTCCTTACATTTTTCATTATACACCTGGGGGCAAATGTTTTTTTACATTCTTATGTCAACCAGCCTCTCCTTTGCTTTGCCCCGCTTTGATTCGCAACGCATATCCTTTTCACCGCCCCTCGCAGCAATGCTCTTCCTTTGCATTTCGCTGCTTGACGTAGCCAACCTGCACCACTTCAATGCCGCACAACTCAAAACAATTCCTTGCCTTGCCGTTTCACCGCGTAACGACTCAATCCGTAGCACCGCCCAGCCGTCGCAGACCAAATCTATACTATGCCTTTGCTGTTCCAACCGCTGCCGTGCCTTGCGAAGCAGCCCAGCGCAAGAGACTTCACCTTGCCTTTTCATAGTTCTGCTTAACTCCGCTCCGCCGTTCCATGGCTACCCGTTGCTCAACTAATCCGCCGCTCTGCTTGACTGCTCGATACACTTCCATTGCTTTTCAACGGTGTTCTCAACTATCCTTTGCCGTCGCTATGATTATCAGGTCGATACACTTCCGTTGCTGTGCCATGCGAATCCGTGCAATTCCATCGCCATTTCAACGCAAGACAGCGCTTCGCGTTTCCGTTTCTGACCAGCGCATTTCCTTACTGTTCCCTTGCTTTGCCATGCGTTGCCCTGCGTCTCGCCTCATTGCCTTTGCTTCCCGTCACTAACCCGCGCATCGCCCTTGCGTTTCTGTGCGCGGCGACTCTTTACTTTGCCATTCCATCTCGATACGTAGCGGGGCCCGTCCATGCCGTTGCTTTTCCAGGCGCATCGAGGCGACTCGTTCCGATGCCCAGCCATCGCGTGTCACTGCTTCTCAATACTTCGCCTTCACTATGCGAAACATCTCCCAGCCGCTCCGTTGCAGCGCTACGCCAGTCTCCGCTTTTCCTTTGCGTTGCAGAGATACGCATCGCCCCGCAAAGCCTCTGCTGTTCTTCTGGTCCCAAAACAGAATTCAGCCGGGCCTATGCAGTTCTTGACTGTGCGGCGCTCCACCTCTCCGCTGCTGTGCTTTTCAACTCTCTGCCGTTCCTTTGCTGTGCCCAGCAAAACTCAGCTTCTCCTTTGCTTGCCTCTGCTCCGCCGCTGCGATTCAAAGCAGTGCAGAACCATTGCGATCCTTGGCTTACCTCAGCTTCTCGATGCCATTGCCCCGTTCGGCGGGCCTATCAGCCCGCCTTTTCCTCCGGGAAGAAGTTCGCCTCCTGCATCATGTAACCGAATTTCTCTGCCGTGCCGCCGAGGTTGTTGCCTTCCTCGTCGAGCATCTTGTAGACGAATCGTCCCTTGCCGGAGTTACGCCACTGACCGAGACCACGGAAGAATCCATTGTCGAGCCACTCCATCAGCAGTGCTTCGTGCGCCGGGTCTGCGAGTGTTACGCCGAACTGAATCGTGCTTCCAGCCGGGATTTCCTCGGAGTTTGCGAGGCTCACGCGCTCACCCTGCGCAGTCTGCGCACGGAGCGGACGCTGGCATTCGCCGATTTCTCCGTTGACGTTGATGGAAATTGCGCGGGGGAAGGGGAAAATCATACCGTCAATGACCTTCTTGAATGCTTTCAGGCCGCTGGACTTTGTGTACTTGGCACGGGCGAGGGCGCTGCAAGTGTCTTTGAAAAAGCCTTTAATCTGGTAATCCCAGAATACGGGCTTGCCATCGACACGGGGGAATACCGTCATTGCCTTATCAGCCACAGCTTCCGCACCGATCGCTGCAACCTCATCTTCGATTGTGTTTGCGTCCGGAGACTTAGACGCGATGAAGTCACGCGCCACATTCTCGTTACTCGGCCAGGTGCCCAGCACCGGCTCGATGAACGTGAGCTTGATGTACCGTCTGATCGCCTTTGTTTCCTGTGCTTCCTTAGTTGCCTTTGCCATTTTGAATTACCTCCATAAAATAATTGTTGTTGTGTGATTGCTTACATTTACTGTTCTACCGAGATTCTGGTTTTGTCCCGGAAAATCTACGCTTTTTGCGGGTATCTTGCGGGAACTTACGGGCATTTTGCGGGTTCACAAGCCTGCTTCGCAAGTTTGTCGAAGGATTCAAACCTTCTTATAATCGGGACGCACGCTGTTTCAGCGTAGAGTGTCCATGAGCTGTCGCAAGTGTTATAAAATACGTCGAAATCCGCTGCTGTCTTTTCTGGATATTTCGGCGTGTACCCGGCACTGTATCCGTTTCTACACTGTGAGAAGTTCCAGTGCTTTGCAACGAAGTTCGGCCAGTAATCGCGGAAGCCTGTACAGAAATCTCTAAATGTCATGTCAGTCTTCCTCCTCAACCTGATTGTGCTCCGCAAGTGTTTTGGATAGCCCCCCCACTTCACACTGAGAAGGGAATTTGTAGTCTGGGTTACAGGCATCTTGCGGAGCACACGCCTGTTCACAAGTGGCTGCGAATGCTGGCCAAAATGCTTGCAGCATATCTTCAGACCAGTTGAACTTTGTACCGCAAACGGGACACTGCTCCGGCATATCCCCAAACTCGTCGCACACGATACTGGAGTGACATTTTGCGCAGAACAGTTCACCGTACTGCTCAAGGAGTTTCCATCTGCTATCCATGTCAGTCTTCCTCCTGAACGGACTTATATCCGTAGTCGTGGTGGACGAACTCTTTCAATTCGCCTGCGGTCATAAGTCTGGCCATCTTATCGATAGCTGCAATGTTGCGGCGGCAGGTGGCTTTTTCAGCCTTCGTCATGGACTCGCAATCCAGCCAGTTCCGACGATCCCATTCCATGTATTCGGCAGCAGACATCGGAGTTTCGCACGCCTTGTCTTCCGTCTTCCGGAACGCATAAGAGATCTTTCCGTCTTTCGTGAAGTCGATGAACAGCTGACCATCGTTATTGTCTTGCCAGTTGAACACGACATCGTTGAAAGGCTTGTCTGGAAAAACGTCCTTCCATTCTTCGATGATCTTGCTCGAAGTCTGGTGGTCCTTGAGGTCGAAGTTTACGTCCAGAATACGGCGCAAATGTTCGACGTTCACGTCGCGGAGAAAAATCCAGTGGCTGTAGTCCTTGACCGAATCGATGCACTCAATGCCGTATCTAGCACGCGAAATCATTCGCTCGGCATAGTTACATTGATAGTAGTTTGCAACGATGAGCTGCCCGGACGCGCGGACATAGATCTGTGAACGCTGTCCCATTTTAGATACCTCCGTACATCAGATCAGCGACGCGAACGTCGAACGTTTCCTCGAACCAGTGCCAAATTTCCTCCCGATTTGTTCCAGCCGGGAACCCGTTCCATGCTTCCTCAATGCACTCCGTTTCCGGGTTCATCGGCACATCGCCGAACTCGTTCCATAATTCCTTGACTTTCTTCATTGTTTTTGGCCTCCTGTATGGTGTTTTGCCTTACACCTATGTTTCTACCGAAAAAATGGATTTGTCCCACTTCCAATTGATAAATTTCCTATCGGAAATCATGCTCAAAGAAGTCTTCACAAGCGCGTTCATGTTTGAGAAGCCCTTCTCTGGACTTTTCGTATAAGGCTCTGGTAAACTCTACTTCACGAGAAAGTTCGCTATCTTCCGGAGAAAAGTCAGCTTTGTCACGCGCAGAATTCAGCTTCTCGCGCAGGAGCTCGCATTCCTTTTCACGGATGTTTTTCTCTTTCTCAAGCAGAGAAGCGATAGTCAAAAGCGTTGCGTATGTCATGTTTTAGTACCCCCAATCTTGAATGACCTTTCCGTCCTTGACGAGCCTCGGGAAGAATTTCCCGCCCGTTGCTTCGTCTCGCTTCCGTGCGGCTTCCCGTGCCTCGTCAACGCTGTCAAACGTACCGACGAGGGCAGGGGAGTCCGGATAACTGTCATACAACTTGTACAACCGCGCGCCTCCATTCAAACCGTCGCAAGCACACCGCTCGTGATGAGTAGCGTGGTGGCTGCGGCAAGCGAGGATACGATGATCACGATGGAAGCAATACAGCGACGCTTGCGTTCCAAATACCGTTTGTAGGCTCGCTGTGCGTTTCTGGCGCGCACAACGTCTGCGTGGTGACATACCAAGTGGCTGAAAACATCTTCTGGGGTGAGTTCCGGCACATAGACCAGATCGGTTGATTTTTTGCTTTTCATTGAAACTTACGTCCTTTCTCTTTCTATTCATGCGTATTTCTACAGTTTGCTATCTACCGAATATCTGTGTTTGTCCCGCTTGACGCGGGATTTTTTATGCCGACATCCTGCGGTCGAGTTCCTTCGCGCACTGATAAACGAACATGACGTTTGTCGGTCTGCCCTTATTCCTGTCTACGACGTTTCCGAAGACCTTGTACAAATACTGCGGATTTGCGTTCAGGAACGCGAACTCAATGGAGTGCCGCATACAACGCTCAACCTTGCTGGCCGTGGTATTGAACTTCTCAGCTACATCTCGATACATGCAGCCGGGTCTTTCCGTCGTGACGCTTCCATATTCGCCCTCATACGCGCTCTTGACAGCTTCACTCATGTACGCATATCCACTTAGATGTGCAGGTATTCCAAGTTCTTTAAACAAATCGTAAACTGCGCATTCAGTTTTTGTCATTTTGATTTCCCTCCTGAATTTTTCCTGATGATTGATGTTTGTGAATCCACCGAGAAACTACTTCTTCGTTCAGTTTCTCGGGGAGATTGCTTGCTTTTTCTCACTGCACCACGCTGCCCAAATCTCCGGCACATCTTCGCCGAGATTCAGCCGTTTGAAACAGAACATCATGAACCGGACAAATTCGTCCATGTCATCGACTTTTCCAAGAAGTTCTCTGAATTCGTTTTCCATGGTATTTTCTCCTTTACTGCTCAAGCGCCTTTTTCGGCGCATATCTGTTGACGAAATATTTCTGGCCTTTCGGCGTTACCTTGGTCGTGCGGTCAATCACGGCTCCCTCTTTGGCAATGCGCGGCGTTTCTTTAACGAAGAACAAGCCAAGCTCCATAGCTCTTTGCGTCGGCATGTTGTAATCGCTTCCGGATTTGATGAGATATCCGTCGCGGCGCAAAACCTCATAGAGCCGATTCCCACCGATATCTGCGCCGTTTTGTGCAAGCAGTTTCGCCATGTCTCGGATGAGGATGTTTGTGTCCGCACCGGTGACAGCTTCGGCGAAGAATACCGCAGGCGCGTCGGCCTTGACCTTTTCTTCCAGCGCTCTACGCTTTTGCTGCTCCATTTTGAGCGTAGTTGCAAGCTGGATGATGTAATCCGGGTCTGTCAGAGTACGCTCGATGACTTCTGGTGTCATGTACGCGCCATGGGTTCTGACTGACGGAAGAATTTCTGCTGTTACCCAACGCTTGAACCGCTTCGCACCCGGCAATTTGCTGGACAAGATAAGTGAATATAGACCGCTTTCGTTTATGACGGTAACGTCACGTTTCTGACCTGCACTGTCAATTTGGCAGACCAGCTTGTCTTCTTCGTCAACGTGCTTTTTCAAGGCACCAAATGCGTCTGCGTATCCAAGCGCCGTCGCTGAATCTTTCCCAACAAACCAGATTGCACCGTTAATCCAAACAGCGCGGATTTCACCAAACTCTGGATTGCGAAAGGTTGTCACTTCAAGCTTCAAAATTATACACTCCTTCGGTTGTTGTCTTGGGGATTTCCTTCTACCTCCAGCATAACAAGCGGTGCAAATGTTTTTTTACATTGTTATGTCTACCTGAAAAAGAGTATAAAAATCCCCGTGAATGTGGTTGACGATTCACGGGAAGTGTAGTAGAATATTTACACTTCGACCGTGAGGTCGTGGCAGCTCCTTCTTTGCGCTCGGTCGCCAAACTAACCGCAAAGGGGGAGTCTTTATTTTTTGTTGTCCAATTCAGCCCGAACAAGAGATATTCCCTTGTTCACAACGTCAGTCCTAGATATTTGCAACTCTTTCGCGCAGCTATCGAGCGTTTCAAGTTCTTCTGCACTCATGCGAAGCTGCAAACTTTTGTCTCGCTTGCTTGGCCCTTTAATTGGACGGCCTTTTGTCGGCAACATTTCATCACTCCTTTATGCCATGGCCTAATTTTATATTATGCAGTGGCAAAAGTCAACCATAAATTTCACAATCTCAGGAAAATTTTCCTTCTATTTTTCTATCTACATGAAATATGTGATTTGTCCCGGAATGCTTAATATTTACTGTATTTCCACAATAGCACACATGTGCGGTCGAAACGTGTCGCAAAGTGTCGAAAAATACATATAGCGTACAAAAGAAAAGCCGCCCGTATGGACGGCTCTCGTTGTTAAATCCGTAACATGGATTCTTTCTTCTTCTGAAATTCTTCTTCTGTTATGATACCTTTTTCTTTCAAACCGTGCAGTTTTTCGAGTTCGTCGTAGATGTTAACCGAATTATTCTGGTTGGGAGATTCAATTTTTAGATGTTTGTCGTTTGATGGCGATGAAGCCGCATTTTCCTTGATGTATGCAAGCAGAGAAGCAACTTCTTTTGCAATACCAGACTTTTCTTTGTATTTGTCAGAACTTCGATCAATCTCTGCTTTCACCAACGGTAGAGTAATATGAGGCATATTCAGATTGTTTACAGTTATATCAATATGCAAGTCGTTGCAGGTCTTCAAAATTTCGCGGCTTGTAGCTGCTCCTGCAATCGCGCCAACTGCACCAAACAGGAATCCACCAATGGCTGCGTCCTTAGCTTTGCTGGACATAACCTCTGCTCCATTATCTACAACATCAAAAGAGATTAAATCCGAAAAGCCGTAAATGAGCGGGATTTCTGAAGTGCTCAAGGCAAGAAGCCATTGTTTACTTTGAGTATTTATTGCCAAGGAAAATTCAGCATCCGGCCCATCCAGCGTTTTCTCTGGAATAAAACTCAGACTGTCGGCGCGTTCAAAAATTTTTGCAATAGCATGTTTATTTTTCTCTGCAAGCGCATTTTCCCTTTCTTTGTCTTCCTCCTCTCTGCTTTTGTTCCCATTTAGAGCACAAAGCATCATTATTCCGACTACCACAATAACAACGAAAATAATTGCTGTTTCCATGACTTTTCCTCCTAAAATTTCTCTTGGTTTATCCTACCATACCATTCCGGTTTTTCAAGCGTTTCCGTCGAAATTTGTAAATTCTGACGGAATATTTCTACTTATTACACTTCATGAAATCCACAGTTTTTCTACATACCCAAACAAAAACCAGAACCGTCCGAACGCGTGCAGTTCTGGTTTTCTTGGTTTTCAACCATTTTCGTGACCTCGCGGAAATGGCAACTTGCGTATAACTTGCTTACAACTTGCTTACAACTTGCTTGTGTTTTTCGTGCGTTTCGCGTGCTATTTTCCCATAGTTGAATGGAGCGTTGCGACCAACTTGCGACCTGCTTGCAATCTATTTCGTGACCTCACGAAGTTGATTCAAATCCGCACAACGGCAGACTTGTACAGTTTCTTCACACCGTTCACGACGACTACCTCGCGGTTCTGCGAAACGATTTCCTTCCCATAGGTTTCGATAGGGGAAATATCATTCGCGTCGCAGGAAGCCTCCAGCGCCACCAAATCGCCGGGTTTCAGCGGCAATCCAGTCGAGGCGGAAATAAATTCGTTTTCTTGGTTTATCCGGTACTCGCCGGCTTTGTAGAACATCGGCATCCCCCCAAATCTCATCCCATTCTAACATGTGGATTCTAAAATTTCTACATGACTTGGAAATTTAGGCTGGATTGCAGAGTGTGTAGCCGTACCGCTTGATGTGGGACAGGGGATAGTACACATTCTCAGTCCGCGAGATCCATACCGGATTCTTGCGGTTGCAGATTCTTCCCTTTTTCGAGCACGATGTTTTGACCACGCTTCTGAACTGTGATTTTCGCACCAAGCGGGAGATTTTGCAGACTGTTCGGGTCTTTCTTGGCAGCTGCCTTTTTCGTCGCATTGTCTCGGCAATCCTCTCGCCATTCCAACGCCCATTCATCGTCGCGATGGGAAAGCAGATTTAGAATGGATACCGGGCAGTCGCGCTCACACGGCCCCATGGATTCATCCATGTCCTTGTAACCAAAGTTGCAGTATTCACGGCTGTCTACGCTCGTCAGGCATACGCAGGCGAAAACGTAGGGTTCCTGGCCGGGTCTGGTTCTCTCACAAGCGCCGTACCACGTCGTGCCCACCATTGCGGACTTCAAAACGCGGCATTTGTCCCCGGTTTCTTCATTGTTCCATGTGTACAGATCGTCGCACTCTGCTTTGCGGTCGATGTTGCCCTTTCTATCGTAGAATTTCGCACACTGCCAAGTCCAGCCCATTTTATGTACCTCCCAATTTTCTTGGTTTTCCTGTTCTGCTTTTGTATCTACCAGAAGCGGGAACTTTGTCCCGCCTCCGGTAGATATTTTTACTTTTCTTCAATGTCCTTGCAGATGTCTGTGGAGTATTCACCGACTGAAATCTTCCATTCCTCTCCGCTGCTCGTCCAACCGATTCGCGGCTTTTTGTTGACAGTCTTACCGGTAGCCTGGTTTTTCAACGTGACGGTTGCAGCCGTGGCTTTAATGACCTCCCACGTGTCCGGCACCCATACACCGGCCTGAAGGGTGCTTACGGTGAATTCCTCGCCGACCTTGAACGGGTGCGTCGGCTTTACCTCTTCCTCGGCTTTGACGATCTCCAAAATCTCAGCGTAGGCGGCAGTCAGATTGAATCCATTCGGGGTGCGAAAGATAATGTTCTTCGGGCCAGTTCGCAGGACGGTGCAGTCGGTGTAATGTTTGATTTTCACGACATAGCCCGGCTTGATGTTTTCCTTGCTGAACTGCACGCCGCCCAGATCGTCGATGCAGGACTGATAATAGCAGAGGCGGGAAATCTCGGATTCCAGACGTTCTTCTGCGTCTTCAATCCAGCGCTCGATCTCTGCACGCTCGATAGGCGTACCATCGAAGCGCTTCTGCTGTTCTCCCATTCCGTCGCATTCCAGCATAGCATGGTAGTGGTCGAGATTTTTCTGGATGGCCTTGATGTTCTTCTGCGCATCTTTCACGCGGCGGTCGCAGAATGCCTTATCCTTGGAATTTTCCAGATTTGCTGTTCTGCGTGCGACTTCCGCCCGCTGCGCATAATACTCGGATTTTTTGAACTCTTCGAATCCACGGTCAAACGCGGCAAACATACGCTCGCGCTGCCGGGTGAACGCGCGGCCTGCGGACGTGTTGATGTTCGGCTGCGTGAAGAACGCGATATCGCCGCGCATATTCTCGACGGGCTTTTGCAGGGCTTCGCCGCGCTGCGCTGCCGCATCGGATCTCGCTTCCGTCCGGTCAGCTCTGGCCGCTGCCCGGTCTGCCTGCCGCTCCATCTTTTCCTCGAAGGTCAGTTCTTCGCCGGTCTTGCCCTGATACTCCGCACCAAGGTCTTTTGCTATGCGCTCAACATAGGAAAGGTGCGGACGCTTTGCACGGCTTACCCAGCAGCCGCCACGACGTGAGAAAAGGAAGTTGCTTCTGATCGTGGACTTCGTTTCGTCCGGCATGTCCTGATATTCTTCTTTCGAGAAGTGGAGTTCGAGTTTGTCTGTCTCGCGGTTGATGATGTAATACATTTTGATTTCCTCCATGTTCTGTAGTGTTTTGTCCTCTTGGTTTTATATCTACAGGAAAAGCGGGAATGTCCCGCTTTTCCTGCGAACTATTTCAATTTTAGGCGCTTAGAATCTCGTATACCTCGCGCGATTCATAGCGGATGACGGCGCGACCCTGATCGTCCTCCCCATCGTACATCGGCCCGCAGAAGTTCTTGAGATTCGGCGCACCCTGCAATTCTGCCCGGCACGATACGCTGCGGAACTCGCCGGAAGTCTCAAATGCTTTTTTTAAGTCTTCGGCAGTTTCATACGTTTCGACAATCATGCGTGGCTGCGGGTCATCCGAGTTCATACTGACAACCTTGTAGACCTTACCCTTCTGCTGAATCTCGGACAGGTGAACGCGCTCGGATTCCTCGGCAATCTTCTGCTCCTGCGGGAATCCATCAACCAGACTGTAGAACATATTCTTGTCAAAGCAAAGGAAACTTCTGGGCTGCTCCCATGTTGTTTCCTGCCACCCAGAGAAGAGTGCCACGGGCTTTGTACCATAGACGCGCATTCCATAGACTGAGCGGCCACCGCGCTTTTTGAAGTAGATCGTCAGCGCGTCTTTGTACTGCGCATAAGGCTTGATATCTGCGGAATGTGCATTGATGTGCAAAAAGTACACACCGCCGAACTCACTTTCGGTTACGATGGTCATTTTGGGATTCTTGGAACCGGCTGCTGCGTTCACAGCGTCGGCGATTTCCTGGAAAATTTCGAGTTGCGTCATTGTATGAAACCTCCTGTTTTCTTGGTTTTCTCTACACTTTTATTGCTACATGGAAAGTACGTTTTGTCCCACTTGCATTCATTTTTGTGTTTTTTGTTAGTGGACTGGACATTGGAACAGAACGCAAAGATCGGCTCTGTTGGCGATCTCGTTGATGCGTTGGGCGGTCGTGTTGCCGAGGGAAAACACGGCGATAAAGTTCACGTGGCAGTCGTCCGGGGTGAAGATCGGCTTGCACTCAACGCCCAGGGCGCGAAGATGGGTTGTGATGTTGGCGGCTTCCATGACTTCATGTAGCGCGTCGGCGTAGCACTCGCGGTAAAGGTCCACGCCGTATTTGTCGCGGATGGCGTCGAGCTGGTCCACGTCGAAAAGCTCCGTGAACGGCTCGTATTTGTGCGGGGTGGACAGGTGCGCGGCGATGATCTCGTTTCTGCAAGGCCAGTATCCAGCGGTTTTCATTTTGTGAACCTCCTGTTTTCTTGGTTTTCTTTACACCTATATATCTACCGGCACAGCGACATTTGTACCGCTGCGCCGGTATTTTTTATTCAACTTCCTGCTCGGAGATTTCCCAACTGTAAACCGTGGCCTGTTCCAAATAGTCGCGTCCACACCGTCCGAGGTGAATGCTCATGGGTTCGTCCCACGACATATCCTCGTCCCAGAAATCTTCGTCGTACTCTGCTCTGGTTTCGCCTGCGCCCGCCACGATCTTCGCACGGGCATTCTCTACCGTGGAGCAAACGCCCAGGACTTCCACGCCCTCAGTGTCGGGCGTGTCCCAATGATGAACAACTACGTAAACGGTCATGATTTTGTCCTCCCTCAAATGTAATACCAGACGATAAACTTGTTTTCTCTGCCGTCGGCGGACCTCCACGGCGTCATGTGCGCCTTGCGGCGCTGCTTTTTGCAAGCCGCCACAAATGCGGCGGCTTGCTGTTCTGTGCTGAAAAATTCAAAGGCTTTTCGGTACTGGTTCATGGTGATTCCTCCCTATGCAAGCTGCTCGGCAGGCTCTGCAAATTCCTGCGAAATTTTGAAAAGCACCATTTTTTTGAGCGCTTGCCTGCTTATGGTTTTTTCGTCGTAGCTGTTCGGCCCGTCCCAGACGCGGACGCGAAAAACGCCGTTATCAATGTCCGCAATTTCGCGGTATACGCAGACCGTCAAACTCCCTGTGAAACAGATCTTTAGGGCGTTCAATGTGCTTGCGTCGCCCCGGAAGATCTTCATGCCTGAATCAAACAGTTTCGCGGCGGTTTCTTCGGAAAATGCAAGGGCGTGATGCTCGACGTTCTCAAAACAGCCGAAGACGTTTTTTGCGTCGTAGTTTGCAATGAATTGCATGATGCCGCCCCCTCTCACAGAATGAACTCGATGAGCGAGTCCGCGCACAGGATAATGATGAACATGACTGCGATGGCTGCGCCCGTGAGGAACATCTGAAAGCCAGAAGATTTATAATAGTTTTTCATGTGTAATTACCTCCGTTTCGGTAGTTTTCCTTACATTTATTACTCTACCGATAGTGTTGGATTTGTCCCGGAAAATCACATAAAATATGTACCGCTATGATAAAAAGTAAGCCGTCCCGGATGGGGCGGCTTTTGTATATGTGCGAATATTTATTCGCAAAACGTAACAATGTTCGCACATTGTGTAAAAATCGTTACACCAGAGATAGAGAATAGAGATAGAGAATAGAGATAGAGATAAGAGTATAGAGAAAGAGATAGAAGAAGAACCTAACGGTACTTCTTGAGAGGAGCCCGAAA
>ERZ1034878.141-NODE-141-length-38395-cov-25.643610_pt1 | contig 38395 bp, 66 predicted proteins | sample MGYA00520593_ERZ1034878 | MGnify/ENA primary metagenome ERZ1034878 (study PRJEB33766, sample SAMN09781724) | gut metagenome | biome: gut microbiome | host: Homo sapiens | place: Madagascar | study: EMG produced TPA metagenomics assembly of the PRJNA485056 data...
TAATAGGTATCAATCTCTTTTGGGAAAAATGTTAAAATCTTTTCAGCCTGACTTCTTTTACTTCCACTCCACTTAATTACTGGTTCGTACATTGTAATTTACTCAGAGCGATATATCTTTAAGGCTGCCACTCACTCCTTTCACTTACTTATTCTCTATTCGATTTTTATTTTTATTGGAAATTGTTAGCTGAATCGCTAAGACTAATTATTCAAGAAATTTCTAATGTCATTCATCATTTGTTCTGACTCATCAAGATAATATCTGTGAGTATCTACGCCATCATAATATTCAAAATACGGAATTGGTTGCTCATCTTCATCATACATCCATCCAAGTTCTGAATACGCATCGAAATATACTGACACATGCTTTCCGTTATAATCAATTACAAATCTGATAATCGCACCTGCAAATGGTGGAATAATCGTCACATCCCATTCTTTATCAAAGTGAAAAGCAGGAAGTTTTCTTGCCCAACCTCTAAAATCATGCATATGCTCCACCTTTGATAACATTAGTGACTTATTTACATTTTCCTGTAAGTTCATTTATTTATCACCTCCATCTATATATTCTCTTATTTATATAAAGTTTTATCTATTTCCTAACTTCCATATTTTTATAAATAACTTTACGAACACTTCCACTATTGCTAAAAGAATCACAAATAACATGCCTGGAATAGATAATAAAAATATAACGCTTGAAAGAAATTTACCTAAAATATTTCTATTTTTAAATAAATCAATAACAAAATTCTTTATAGAATTGAGAATAGATATATTTTCGATATCCGCTTTGTTGCATATATAAAATCCTATAAATGGTATAATCAATATTACAAATATGCTTAATAAAGCAATTACTGTATCAGAATACATTTTATTTCTCCTCCTTTCTCTAATCCGCACCAAGAAATGTCAGTTTCCTTCGGTCTTGAATTTCATACTATATATAGTGTTTACGACATTTTACAATCACTATATATAGTATATTATTTACTCTTCACCAACAAAAACTAGCCTAATCCCATAACAACACATTATTTATTGCTGATTGTCTTTCAGATTCATCCATATCCCAAGGTTTTCTGACTCTTATTCTGAAACTATCATCAACAATTTCTTCCAACAGTGTTCCATCCTCTTTTTGGTGCATTTGTTCCTCTAAAAATTTCTCACAATCAGGACACAATGTTTTATTTTCTTCAAAGTCCCAAGGTCTGATTTTTATTGGAGCACCACAACAATCACATATATTCTTAGTATCGCTTTCATAATCAAGAACATATCTCTTATGTTCTCTGTCAAAGCCACTGCCAGTTAATACAATCTCATTATCAGGTGGAGTCAACTCATCATCACGATTCGCTCTATCAAATATACCTCTCCATCTTCCAAGAAGACCAAAACCGTCATTATGGAAGTCACTATTAGCTGTTAAATCATGTATCATTGTTATTTACCTCTAGTAAATATTGTCTTAACCTTTGAGAAAATGTTATTCTTATGCTTAGAACTTAAATCAGCATCAGCTTTTCTAACAATTTTAGAAATGCTATCTTTCTCGACTTCATAGTGTGCATCTATATATTCTCTTAATTCCTGCACATCTTTTGGTGTATTGATTGTTCTAACAATATTTCTACCCATCTTCTCTGTTTCGTTAATCATTTTGTCGAGCGTCAAATCACAAAATTCATCTACCCAATCGCCAAGATAATAGAATCTGTCAATGCAAACCTTTTTGTTTCTATCCTGGAATGTTCCAAACAGAATTGGATCTTTTTCTTTCTTCTCTGCTTCAATTTTTCTCTCTTCTTTTCCAGAATAATCAGTATAAACAACATACATCTGATCGAATAATTCCTTAGTCTTGTCAATTACATCAACAATTTCATCAGGAATTTCTCGTTCATATCTTTCCAATTCAATAATCTTAATTGGTCTTTCGCTGCGATTGCGAGTATTAGCGACTGTATCAATATAGAAATCAATATCATCCTTGTAAACAAAAGTTGTAATTCCCATATCTACAAGCTTTTGTTCTTTTTCAATTGATTCCATACAGAAAAGAATTTTTCTCAACCCTCGAATCTGACCTGTGATTCTATACTTATTTGCCAATTCTAAGCAATTCTCATATATTTTCTTTAGGTCGTCTGAAGATACTTCATACTTTTTATCCTTGATTCTTTCAAAATATTGCTGTGGAGTTAATTGAGACTCCACATTTTCTGTTGTTTTTAATTCGTCCATTTATAATTACCTCCACTTTAATATTCTCCAAAAGAAATCGAAATTTACTTCGTTTCTCTCCAACTAATACTGTAATATGGCTCATTGTACTGAGTACCAGTTTCAACTTTATACCCAAGTTCCTCTAATTTTTTTCGTGTTTCAGGTTTTAAACAACCATCTTCACAGATTGAAAATTTGCCATCTGCAATCGCATCTCTAATCAATTTTGATAACTCTGCTAATTGCTGTGTCGTGCAGCTATCAATTGCATTGTTTGTCATCTTATTTGCTTCTAACGCAGACGGAATAACATTCTTTGGTGACTGAACTTCTGGCATAGGAATGTTAGAGTCTGTTAAAGGTAAAAATGTAATTGTATCTTTACATGTATTCTTTTCATCACATAAAACACACGCATAATGCGCTCTACTTTCTTTTGGATATTTACAACTCATTTATTTATTCTCCTTATAGAAACCGTAGTAACCAAGTTTTTCATTCACAACTTTGTCAAATTCCTTTGACATTATATCTAAAAATCTCTGTTTACATTTCATTACATTGTCGCAACCAATTGTATATTGCAAGTCTGATATTGCAACTTCATACATTCCATCTATATATTTAATGTCCATATAGTTATTCTCCTTTTAAATTTCCACAAGAAACGAATCATTCCTGTTAATTTATTCTCTTATTGGCTCAATCCTATATCGTTTATTCCAATCTTCTCTCTTCTTCAATAATGGAATCCAAGGACAATGTAGATTTTCAGACTCAGTTCCTATCAAATCATCTTGATCACAACCAAGATATTCTCTATAACCACAATTAGGGCAAGCTACTTCATATTCAGGAACTTTATATTTAAAACTACAATAGTTAGGAAATATCATTCGAGCATTCCAATCATCCTTTGATTCAACTTCGTATACACAGTTGCAGCATCTACACACAAACTGAATATTTTTGCCGAAATAATTACCTGCTATAATCTTCATGGTGTACTCCTTTTACTTATTCTCTCAATCCATCCAGCACTCTCATCAAAACGTGTCTTGTAAGATTTTTAACATCGCCACTGTATAATCCACATTCAATGTCACAAGCTTTTAGAACTTCATCAAGTGTTTTACTCTTCTCTTCACTCAACAACCTCTTGCAGTTCTCATACTGAATATTATTTGTCTCATAAGCATTTCTGAGATTACTTTCTAAGCAGCGAATAATATCAATCAACTCATCTTTTGTCATAGATTTTAATGTGCTGTCTGAATATGTTTTTCTTCCATCGCCTATTGACATATAGTTATTCTCCTAATCTTTAGAAATCCCAATTCCACTTACATGAAAACTTGTAACTTTACCATCAACCATTTCAACGCTTTCTTCTGTGCCGCCATGCCAAACAAGACCAACGCCTGTGACATACATACCATTTTCATCTTCAATCAATTCAACCTCTTGTACTACTCCAATAGGGAAGAACTCACCATCATTGTTTGGCATTTCAATCGGAACATCCTTTACATTTTTATAAGCGTTTCTAATTGCTTCTTTTGAATATATGACACCGTTCAAATCAGGTTTATCAACTGGAATTGGAATTTTAAATGTTACTTTTATATTCTCTGTTCTCATATAATTATTCTCCTAATCATCTTCGTCTATAATGAACCAATATAAGAAACTTAAAAGTGCAGAAGTAATTCCAAGTATTTTATTTTCTGTTTGATATGAATACATTGTTACACCACTACAGAACCATACCAAAAGAAATGCGATTGCTTGTCTATAATACTTTTTCATTTCACATCTCCAATCATCTATCCAAGGGAAAGAAAAATTTCCTTCTATGATTCAAACTGATAATCTTTGTTACTTACAAATTTGTTAATTTTTCCATCTTTGAAAAATACAAATTCTGCATAAAAATCATCTGTATTTTCTGACATTGCACACGAAACATATTCATCAGATTTATCGTCATATTTTTCAAACCATCTCTCAACACCATCATCCACTGTTGTATTTTTAAATACAAAATATGGAAATTCATTTTCATCAATTGATAAAATATCATTTGCTATTTCTGTAAATCTCTCAATGATATGTTCTCTTTTTAAAACGGGAACATTATCTTCTTCTGATACATCATAAGTATCATTTTGTTTTAAGAATTGCATAATAGAATCTGAAATAATTTGTTTGTCAGATGTATGAAAAATCTGTTGATTCGACATCTCCCAACAAACCCTATCAGGTGTGTTATCGCACTCATTAATGGATTTGTTAGTTCTTGTCCATACATCGTTCCCATCCATTCCAATAATTCCCTTTTTAAAACCAAATGGTGTTTGAATGTAATCATGAATATATTTATCTGGTAAGACACTCCAAATTATAGGAGAAAACCACCATGAGTTTTTATATTCAAATATCTTTTCTCCTGTATAATCTTTTCTTATTCCATAAATGCTACTGCTACTCATTTGTTCTCCTTTCTTATCCTTAATCTAACCACCTATTATCCAAATAGTAGAACCCAAATACCACTCCACCGATTAAAATAATCCAAAAGATCCAGAAAATAATAATTGGAAAATCAGATTCTAGCCTTTCTATCGTCTTGTCAATAGTCGAATTATTATAAAATGATGTGTTATCAGAAATGGTTTTATTTCTCAAATCTGTAAAAATTGTTCCTTTATATTCAGTTCCAACACCATAATATTTATACCTCACGTTACTCGATTCTTTGATTGTGTCAATATAATCAGTACCAGGTAAATCAATTTTATTACTTGCGAAATTCACTCCGCAAAATGATACTTCTTTGCACTTAATATCTTCACTTCCAACTCTATCCCAAGTCCAATATGTTTCTGTTGTATAATAAGTTTGTGATTTGCCATTAACAGTTCTTGTATGAGCTACTTGTCTTGTATGCATTGTGTATCGCTCTTTGACTTTTTCTACATACATATATTCTCCACCAATTTCAGGATATGTAACTGTATCTACTGCTTTCAAATCACCATATACAAACGCATTACCAACATTTGTATCCATTCCATATTGGAACATTTCTTGACTTTCTATCTTAACAGCCTTGTTGTAAATTTCATTTTTATCCATTTGGTACTCTGAAATCTTCCCAGAAATCAGAATACCAACTAGAATCATTACTGCTATGATAGAAATACTTGCTAAAATTTCTCGTTTTGTGATTTCAAAATCGCCAAAATCAAAACCTTTTCTACCATATCTCATAGACTAATCCTCTTTAAACAAATCCTGTGGAGCATCAACTGGTGCATTGTAATCCAAATACTCATATTCCTGTACTTCATATCCAAGTAATCCAAGGAACTGTCTTGTAGGGAACTTTCTCACATATCGCTTGTATTCCTTAATCTGTTTATTGTAATTGCTGCGATACTCTGCAATCATATTCTCTGTCATAGATAACTCATTCATAAGAGTCTTGTAGTTCTCATTGGACTTCAGCTCAGGATATGCTTCTGCAACTGCTGTAATAGCCGTTGTTACATTCTCAATATCTCCTGTTGATCCACGACCATCAGCAACCGCTGTTAATGTATCAGCTTCATGCTTGTCATACTGTTTTACACAATCTGCAAGGTTATATACAAGGTCAACTCTTCGCTTTTCCTGTACCTTAATATCTGATGATGCTGTGTTTACCTGCTCCTCAAGTGCAATAGCCTTATTCTGTGAACTCTGTACACCAAATACAATCATCAAAATAACTGCTAATACTCCTACGCCAATAATTACTGGCACTTTCCAATTTGTGTTCTTCATTCAAAATCTCCTTTATATGTAATATTTTTATTAGTTACACTGTAATATTCTCTTATTTACTGGGATTCCCATAGCCGAATGGCTTAGATATGATTAAAAATTTCCAAAGAAAGATTGGTTTACTGTGAAACTGATTTTTGAGTTGAAAGTAGTTGCTTATATAATTCTTCTGCTCTTTCATCCTTAATCATGTTTACGATGTTCAATGTGTCTCCATCTTTTCTACCAATAGACATCCAAGTTTGTTCTCCCTTATGTTTATCAAATCCAATAATCAAACAATCGCTAATGCTTTCATCATCTATTGGATTATTGGCAAACGCATCATCATATAGTTTTGCTGTCGCCCTCAAACCTCTTGATTTATTCGCATGTTCAAAAGCTCTCAATTCGTCTTTACCAAGCCATTTAATCCATGCACCGCAATCATCACAATAAAGTCCTGTGTTATTGCCATTTACTTCTGTATGTAGTGAAATACTTCCACATTTCTTACAACAGTTCTGATACATAATTTCACCTCCAATGTATTATTCTCCAAACTCACAAGTGTCACATGTTGAAAAATACTTATCGTGGTCTATGCAGCATTATGGTCTGTCATCATTTTTATCAGTCTCAGTAGTCTCTTTCCCATCCATAATTGCTCCACAATTAGGACAATATTTTGATTTTAACTTCTGATTCGCATAGTACAACTTGTATACTTTCTTATTACAAGCTGAGCAATATACGCCTTCATTTGCACATTCATCTAATGCAAACCAATAACCATGTTTTCTATCAGCCTCTTTTGTATCGTCTTTTACATCATCCATTGGAACTGTCATAGTTCCTGCTATAACATTGGCATTAAGAAACTTTGATAGAACATCACCAAGTATTAACTCTACGTTATCTACAAGTATTTCGTTACTCTGCTTATACAGTTTGTGACATTCTAACCATTCATTTATTGTATAAACTTCTATATTGGTTGATATGCCCATTTTCTCAGCCATACTCATAAGGCTGTTTTTATTATTCATTGTATAAGTAATAATCGGTTTCCCTGTCACATATGCTGTTGAAATAAGCATTGCTGTTTTTCCAGTCCCACGTCCACGATTTATAATTTTCATGTTTTTCACCTCCGATATTTTATTCTCTCAAAATCCAAGGATATGTTGCATTCATGTGAAATAACTAATTACAATATTTTTCAATACCTTGTGTCATAATATCTTTTAATTCATCTTCTTCATATGTAGAGCCAAACTGCGACCAACTACAACTATGTTCTATATCATTGTGTACTAACGCAAGTTTAAATACACTGCCACCATAATTTTTATATGCATCTAATTTGATAGCTTTAATATGAGGAATTTCTAAATACCAATTATGCTCTTTATATTCAAACTGAATATTAGTAGCTTGACCAAAATTAAAATCAATGAATTTAACATTATTCATATACTTAATATCAAGAAGCTTTTTAATATAATCAACATACCAATCATATGTTTCCTTTTCTTTATACTTCTTTCTTTTATCGAGCTTGTTACCATCAGCATCCTGATTCTTTGATAACATATTCAACCATTCTCTACACATTTTAATCGTAGATGGCTGATCAAGTAGCATATACTGAATATTCTCTTTATAAATGCGAAATGTCTGTTGTTCAATAAGGTCATATTCATTCTTCATGTCATCCAATGCTTGTTTCTTTGCCGATAATCTTCTTTCTGCTTGTGCAAATTTATTTAATGAACCCATTTCATATTCGCCATTATAGCTATATGTGTCATTTTTATATGCCAAAGACATTAATCGTTCACCTCTTTTATCTTTCCTAATTATAAAAATCCTTGCTTTAATATTCTCTCTTTATTACCAAAGGAAACCTGAATTTACTTGCTGTTGCAAAGTCCAACTTTATAGTCATCATTTACATCAATAGCTACTTCTCTCTGAAATTTTCCTTCCTTATTATAAAGGGATAAATAATATCTGTTACCACGCTGTTCTAAGTCAAGATTTCCATTCTCGAATAATAACACTCGTCTCTGTTTCTGCTGTATTGGCTTATCCTCTATTTTTATTGATCCAACTTGAATTGGTGAAGTAATTTCTTCAAGAATACAACTAATATCATCGTCCAGCCGATCATCATCTTTTGTATGTTTATCAACTGCTCTGATAACGTCTTTCTCAAATAATAATCTATTTGCCACTTTAATATTCTCCTTTCCACTCATCTAACAAATAAAGACCGTTAATTTGATTATCAAGCTTTCTAACCTGTTCTCTTAGTTCGGCTTCTTTCTTTTTACTATCTGTTCTCTGACACTTCTTCCATAATTCATTACGCTGCTTAGTTAATTCTTCATATTTATCCGACATATCAATCTCATCTACAACTGAAATCTTAATTTTCTCTCCACAGTGAGGACAGAACTGGATTGGATAATTGTCTGTCTGTTCGTATTCATCTCCCCAAGAGTTAAATGTTTCAGTATATGAAGTACAAAATTGAGGAATTATATTGTCATCTGAATCTCTTACTACTAATCCAAAAATATCGTTACATACCAAATCTTCACCTATAAATACAATAGCTTTATCATTTTGAATTTCATCACAGCAATAAGTAAATGGCTTATACTTGTATGAATGAGTGTCGTTAAATTTTAATTTGATTAAATCTATCTTCATATCTTTATTCTCCTAACTTCCTACCACACCAAGGACAATATGCAATATATTCTCTTTGATGAATAAATCCATCATCATACTCATCCCATTCAGATGTTTCAATATCCAAATAATATTCATTGGTCAACGGATCAACATATATCCGATTGTCATGTGAGTCATAATTACAACGGTTACACATATTTATTCTCTCACTCCCAGTTCTCAATATTATCGTCACAAGGAAAATACGAAAGTTCAATCTCACTCAGTTTTTTGTAATAGATAACAGATTCATCCCAATCTTTTTCAAAACTTTCGCTATCATATATTTCTCTAAACCCAATCAAAATATCCTTATCTGGAAGTTCAATAGCTTCCTTAATTTGAATATGTCTAAAATGGTTATCTATATATAGTGATTCATCCTCGAATTTCTTGTCTATCTCGTAAGGAGTGTATTGTCCTGGTCTACGAATTTCCAACATGCGAAAAATATGATCATATCCAAAATCATGTAACCAAGTTTCAAAATCAGTCATTATAATCCTCCTTTTCAAACGGAATATCTGTCTCATAAAAGTCCCTTGTTACTAAGACAAAATATTCCTCATCACCTTCATACCTAAATATAATTAAAAACAAGTCCCCATGACATGTGTACCAATAGAACTCATCTTTATTTGCTCTAAAAAAATCAATACCTCTCTGAATTTCTTCAATAACTTTATCTTTCTGCACTTCAACAACATTTCTTAAATCCTTGTTAGTTCTATTGAAATGTACAGGATAATCAATATTGTCTTTGGTTAAAGTGATTCCATCTAATTCGTCAACCATTGATTCTTGTCCACAGCAAGGACACTTAACAAATGCTGCACCAAGCCATCCAATGTGAGTATCTTCTTTAGATACTTCTAATTCAGAATCACAATGCTCACAAAAGATATGTATTCTCTTAGTTTTTGTTTCAACTTTTTTATTCAAATCATTTTTATTAAAATTGTTTTTAATTATCTTTATTCCTGTATTTTCAGGTATGTTGTCGTTCAAATTATCATATCTATGTACATATTTATAATGCATTTCAGGTGTAGCATTTGCATTTGGTATGTCATCATATAATTCATGAATCATCAAATTTTTCAGTACCTCTCTTTCTATTTTCTATGTATATATTCTCTTATCTCAGCTCAATTTCACCGAATTTTAATGTATCATCTTCAAACATTTTGTTGCCCTGATATTTGCCAACAAGACAACCCTTAAATGAACTTACAATACCAGTTGCTGTCGATACGAATTTTAATTCTTGCTCAATCGGTTTAACTAATGTATTAAGTGTCTCTTTATTTGCAAATATGTACGGTTCATGCCCTTCTTTATATACAAACTCTGCAATTTTCATACTTAACTTATCCACATTTATCTTATCTACTATTGAAAATTTCTCCATTTATTGCTCTCCTTTTCTAAAGAAATGCTTCTTTCCTGCTAATCAAATAATCCATATCCAAATTGATGATTTAATTCATCATTCCAATAACCATTGATATACTCATATTCCTGCTCGATTAGTTTATATGTAAAATCTTCTGGCATAGATAAAGCAATAAAATTCATAATAAGTTTCGCACAGTCTTCATCACACTCAATGTAATATTTATCATTATCTTCGTAATATTCTATTCCATTAAAACAGTTAGCCTTATCTAAAATTTCAAATGCTGTTTTACTAATACCATCTTCCTCATATTCAGTCCACACCTGTCTCTCGTTTCCATATCCTAACCCAAGACCTGTATAATCTTTATTATGATTAAATGTAACGCCTAACTTTTTACAGCTATCTTTATATGCTTGTCTAATTTTGTGTACATCGTAATTACATTCAAATAAAAAATCCTTTGAAATTCCATGTCCATCATCTGACCAATCACCTAATACTAATTTATAAATCATATTTTCTCCTTCCTAATCACTTGTTTCTTAATTCAATTAAGTTGTATTATTATTCTCCTATCTGGTCTACAATACTCTGTAACTTATCAATATGAAACTGCACAGCTTCTTTACCAAAATACTTTAAATTTAAAGGAACACATGCAAGTGTTGCGTTTCCAAACACTTTATTATCTGAATAGAATTTTAGCATTTCGCACACAGTATCCACATATATTTCATTTGGATCAAATTGGAAACAAATCACATCACCTTTCTGTGGATGCAATTTTCTAACCTTAATAAGCGTCTGCTTAAATAATTTCTTTTTCTGTCGTTTGTTCATACTTATCTTCCTTGTCTGCATAATAATCCGACATTTCCCAATGATTACATGGTTCTGAAAAATGTTCGCCATTACCATGACCATATTCAGTTTCCATATATTTTTTATCAAGATCGCACCAATTGTGCCAAACTTTTTCAACCATCCAATCCTGCGTCAAATATGTTTCTGTACATCTATGTTTACATGTACTACATATGTGTAAAATTTCTATTTTTTCACTCTTTGCTTCATTTAATCTTTTTAATATAATTTTAAATGCTTTACCAATATCTTCAGCAGAATATGTAATATTAGAAGTTAATCCTTCTTTATTCATCTATTTATTCCTCCTATAACTTCTAAATGATATTTTTCAACGTATTTTCTTCTCTTCCAAAACTTCCACCAAGGAAATTTCACGTATTCTATTTCTATAACTCGAAATATCTTATCCTCATTTTTATTTTTGTCTAACCTTAAAGCAGGTGAATTAAACATTGCTTCAGCTAATTCATCAATAGAAATATGTTCTCCAAGTTTATATTCCTGTTTATGTGGTTGTGGAGGATAATAGGAAATTACGTCATGTTGTCGTAATTCATATGCTCTCATATTGTTATTCTCCTATTCACTTACTCTAAATACATTTGCATCACCAACTGCCAAATCTTTTACCTCTACAAAAGAATTAAAACCATCCTCCATAGTTGTAATCAGTATCTCATCGAATAAGTCTTCCATCATACAAAAGAGTCGTACAGATGGATGGAATCCTGGATATTCTTTTAAACGGTGTTTATTGATTCTACCTCTTAATACAGGAAGTCCATGTCTTCTACGTTTATTATTATCCCAATGAATGGGGTTGGTATAAAAGGCTTTCTTCTTTCGTCTGTACTCCTCTAATTCTTCTCTTGCAAGTTTATCAATCTCTTTTTCTCGTTCTGTTTTCGGAGGATTGCCATGAATGATATTGTCAAATTGTTTTCTGATATTATCATTTGCTTCTGCCTTTTCTGATTCACTCATCTGGTCATAATTCATAGCAGCTTCTAAAAATATATTCTTCAATTTCTCACCTACTTTCACAACAAAATGAAACGTGGTTTTCCTTTGCTTTTTCAACCTCTGAAAGCCTTGATTTTAGAGCATTTTAGAGATTGAGATTTTTAATTTACTGTACAAATAGCTCAACGCTCGATAAATCATCAGCATTAAGCACAATTTCTTCCTTGTTGTACATTGCTTTTACTTTATTCTCTGCATCTTCTTCATTGTCGGCTTCTACCTCTACTATTCTACTTAATAATTCTTCTATATTAACTTTGTATTTCATATTCACCCTCCTAAATCAATACAAGCTTTGTATAATCGGGTTTTAGATTACTCTTGTGCCAAACAGCGTGCATATATTCGATAGAATCTGTACTACCACGTTTAGGTACTCCATCTTTATCAAAAATCGTATATCCATCTTTATCTTTCTTATCTGTAAAACCAATTCTGATATGATGTACAAAAGCCCATTCAGGCATATATTTTTCAAAGAACCATTCTCTTGATTGACTACCAAAGAAATTAAGTCGAAGCAACATAATCACATATCCATCATCGTCTACATCCTGCAACGCTTTTTCTATAATATCCGTTGCAATGGCAAACGGTGGATTTGTAATAATGATATTAGGTTTGTAAGGTAACTTTTCCTTTAAATAATCACACTTATTTTCAGCAAAGCTATCTTCTCGTAAATCATATGTATGCATTTCACAATCCCCATAAATATTCTTAATAGCTGTTGGATAGCTCATAGGGTGATATGCATCTTTATCTGTTTTGGGATTACCTCCTGAAGTTGGATCAACGATAATAGAATTGTTCCAATTTAAAGGAACAACTTTTTGAAATGATTTTAAAAATAATTCAATATCACTAATAGGAGTGACATAATAATCTGCAATATGTTCATCTCTTGCATTACTTCTATTTGTACTACTCAAATTTGTTCACCAATAGTAGCTGCGCAGCTTTACTCACATGTGAACATTTTTCCTTTCTTTAATTGTACTTATATTGTTATATTCTCTTGTTTTGTCTTGAATATTGTATAGTTTTCGTGACAAGCCAAGAAACCAAAATTTCTTGTTAGTTTTTATTATCCGTTATATGTAAACAACTTCTCAATTCTAATATTCTTATCATCGCTTTTTTCTTTGTTACTATCCAAAAGCGTTTTAGTTTCTTTTTGCCAGATACATTCAAACTCATCAGGCATGTTATATTCACTAATTAAAACAGTATTATTTACGCTTGCCTTCTTAACCCATTCGTAAAATTCTTCATATGGAAAGCCTCCAGTTGAATACTTTGTTGTATCACGATACGGAATGTCACAATAAATAACATAATTTTTTATTTTGTCTAAGGGGATATCTATAAACGAAATGTTCTTGAATTTTACATTTTGAATATTAGGGATTTGTTTTTTTAGGTTTTTAATTGCTCCAGAAGACCATTTTCCACTATTATCATCTTTTGAATTTCGTGCATATCCACCAAAATATTTCGCTCCAAAACTTGCACAAAATCCAACAAGACCTAAATACCAATCAGGATAATTTTCTTTATTGTTTTTTACGATTTTATATTCGTCTTCTAATATTCTTTCAGGTAATTTATCTCCATTTATTTGTGCATATTTTAAAAGTGCAATTAGTTGTTTATGAATATCGCATCCAATACGAACTTGGCATTTAATTTTGTCTATCATATTAGCACCACCTACAAACGGTTCTAAATATCCAGTTGTACTTTCTGTGATATACGATTGTATAATAGGTGCTAAATCTTTACTAAGTTTATTTTTACTTCCTACATATCTCATAAATTACTTGGAGTAAGGAATTCCTTCTTGTGTACACGAACCTCGTCTCCTTTCATTATTTTATTCTTTTATTTGTTGTGATTTTTTGAGCGATTTGCTCTCAGATTTTCCAAAGAAACTTCGGTTTACTGCGTTTTTGTAATATCGTTTATTTACTATGGTAAGTCAACAATATTATATCTAACAGTACCATCGTCATATTTCTTGGTTTCTAATATTCCATCAACATATTCTCCAATTTTGTCTGAATATTTGTTATATGTATTACTACCAGAAATGTTATATTCTACACCGTTATATTCAACAGTAATTCTATAAACTGCTGGATGCGATTGTGGCAACATCGTTTTAGTCGCAGGACTATAATACATTGTTGTATAAGCAGCCCTATGATATTCATCTATTATTTTTACTTGAACTGTAGATGTTTCTGTACTAATGCATTTTGCACAGCCAGTTAATATAAACAGAAATGCTAATAGTAAAGCCAAACTATATAAAATTTTCTTCTTCATGTGATTTATTCATCCTCCTTTAACACAAGAATTGCTTTATAGTATCTACTATTGCATGAACTGGATTCTACTTTATATCCATCATCCAAATAATCATTCATAGCATTCTCAAAATCATTGCTGTTTTCCATTTCTAAAATTACACAGTTCTTCATATAATTTATTCTCCCAACTCTTTTAGTGCATTAACAAGTTCAGCGAGTCTTGGATTCTCAGGATGCTCCTTTGCCATCTTTTCATATAAAGCAATATTATTCATCTTTTCAATCTCAGACTTTAATTCCTTCTCAATAGAGGCTTTCTGCTTTGCAATTTCTTTCTGACGATTTTCCTCATCAATTCTTGCATTGTATGCGTTCATATTAACTACACCGACAACCTGAGCTGTCACACCTTTACCATATTCTTCGACTGTCTTAATTTCTTTTAAAATTCCAAGAACTTTATTATCTTTTCCTCTTGCATTTACAATCAGATATAATGGATGATTGGTATCATACTTAACAATTTCATTAATATCTTCATCGTATAAAGCAAATCCATAATCCTTTTTATTGTAATCATCTACCAAATTTACAATCGCCACTTTATTAAATCCTGTCATTTTATTATCCTCACTTTCAACTTTTTCTACTGACAAAACATTATATCCTTGTTTTCTATCCTTTAATTGAACCATAACATATTTCTGTGTACCTACATTATATGTGTCTATAACAAATCCAGTTTGTCCCCTACTATTACAGGAACTTTTTATTATCACTTTATCATTTATCTGAATATTCCCCATAGGCTGCACCTCCTATTGAATTATATTTTTAATTCTCAATATATTTTATTTCTTCCAAGATCGAACTTCCTATGACATACAGTTTCTTTGAAACTATTCTTCTCACTCTTTCAAGAAATTCTTTATGAAGTTCATTTTCTTGTTCATATACCATCATCTTTTCATTTCCATTTCTATGACAACAAGCATACGTTCCTTCTTCATATTCGGCTCCATAATAATAAAAATACAGACTGTATTTATGATTATGTTTACTGAATAACCACGGATGAAGCGTTGCAACAGTTACATGGTTATTTCCGATTTTTATTCTAAAATCATAATGTGATTTATTCTGTACGATTTTCAAAAACTTCACCTCTTTTCATCCCGAAGGAAATCTATGTTTCTTGGTAAAAATATTACTATATACAGTGTCTATATTTTGTACAAACACTATATATAGTATTTCATTTACGCCTGATACACAAAACTTGGCATTAGCTGTAATTTAAACAGATTTTTCTCATGCATTGAATCAATCTTAGCTTTTACTTCCTCATTTGGCTCAATTCCATCTCTGATATATGCATCTAATTCAGCATAAGTAAATCCAAGATTATCCTCATCTGTCTTTCCACAAAGACCATCGGTAGGTGTTTTATCAACTAATTCAGATGGAAGACCTAACTCACGACCAATAGCCTTAACCTCTGTTACTGTAAGCTGAGATAACGGACTGAAATCACCAGCAGCGTCACCATATCTTGTGGCATAACCTACCCAATCTTCTGAAAGATTACATGTATTAGCAACACGACCATTTACTGTCTGTGATACAGCATAAAGAGTAGCCATACGAATACGAGCAGGGAGATTTGTAGAAGTCTGCTTTGACCAATGATCTCCCAACTGTGGTTTAATCTCATGCTTTAAAGTGCGAACTGTATTGCCTATATTTACAACACAACTGTCGATTCCAAGATGGTCTACAAGCATTCGAGAATAATCAATATCAGGCTGTTCTCCCTGTGGCATTAATACACCAAAAACTCTATCCTTACCAAGAGCTTCTACACATAATGCTGCCACAACGCTTGAATCCTTACCACCTGAGATACCAACGACTGCCATACAGTCTTTACCATTCTTCTCAAAGAAATCCTTAATCCACTGAACGCAATCATTAGTTGCTTTCTTTACATCAAAATTACTCATGTCTAATCTCTCCTTTTTCAATTTTCTCAATTAATGTAAGTAGTTCGTTATATACTTGAATTAATCCACCTCTGTCATCAATATAAACATTTGCATAAATCTTTCTTCCTGAAAATGCAACAGAAGCATCACAATTAATACCCCTATGCTTAATATGATTATCATTCAAATATTTTTCAATCATTTCATATTTATCTTCGCCATTACCAGTGAAAATAATTACTTCTGAATAATTCTCCCATCTCTGTAAAAGACGAATGACATTTTTGTATGTCCTGCCCTTCTTGTGAAAATCATAAATTGTATCATCAAAATCCACACAGAAAATGAGCTTTCCATATTTCTTAAACTCTTCTTCTAATCTGTCATAGGAGTTGTTTGCCTGAAGATAAAAATCCATTCTACTTACCTCCGTATATTCTGTTTCTGATATCCGCAAATGTGTCTTCTCTTACTAATTCTCCATCTTTAAATACAGTAGTAAGTAAACTGTTATCACTCATTTCAAGTAACTGATCTTGACACTTCAATTCACCATTATCATCGTATACTCTACAACATCCTTTATGAGATTTCTTTAAGTGACTTGTATCTGTCTTAGGATCTTTGAAAATCATTAACTTCTTGTCATCAATTACTCCATATGTAGCTTTCATTGCAATGCCAAAAGTATCTCTTGTAACAACAATCATCTTTCCGTTTTCAACGATTGCAGTGAAGCAAAAAGCTCCTACACCATAAGCAATATTATTAGCTGCGAAACCACGCTTTTCTAATTCTTTCCAAATAGTGTCTACATTAGAAAGTGTGCAGCCATCACCATAAATAATACCGATATGCGGATCTAATACCTTATAACCTTTACTATTTACAGAACCACCAAAAATCTCCCATAACCTTTCAACTGTCTTAACTGAAATCTCTACAATATCACCACTATCAGGACGAACCAAGAGCTTTCCATTATGATTCATAATCTCTTCTTTACACTGTGGAAGAATATTATTTACCATATTCCAATAATCATAAGTATCTGAAACCATACTAAATGATGTATTTGGATATAACTCTGTTAAAAGTCTCTTAACGAACGTAATCTCATCTCCATCAATTGAGAAATTAGCACCCATTACAGAATGCTCAGTTGAGACAGCACTGATTCCAATACCATTATTCTTACAATCGGCATTGTAATATCTATCAATATAATTAATTGCTGGAATTGTCGATGTTTTATTAAATGAAAGTAACCATGAAGCTGAACATCTTGTGGCTTCATCCATACAAGACATTCCTCTCATACCAAAATCTGCACAAGCCATATTTCCAGGCAATCCGTCTGTTGTCTTGTTATACCAATAATCTGCAATTTCACGATACATATGACCGATAGTTGCATGACAACAAGGTTTCCATAATTCTACCTGAAGAATACATTCAATCCACTGTACAAGCCAAGCAAACTTATCATCTGTATTTGTGATTTCAATACAAGGAATTCCCATTGGCACAAGTGTTCCTTCTGGTAATGCTCTAATCTCAAGTGGTAAATATCCTAATCTGTGAAGTTCTACAATCTTCTCTAAATCATAGTTATCTCTTCCAATTTGCACATCCATTGAACCCGTATAAAGAGATAACATTTCATCTTCTGACAAATCGAAGAAATTTTTCTGAAAATATCCCATTAAATATTCTTTGATAAATGCCTGTAATCCAAAGAAAACCATTTTCTTTTGATTCTCCAACATTGATTTTCGAGGCACCCAATATGATACCAGTTTAGTTAAACCCTTTGGGTACATACGATCGTGGCACTGTTTGTAAGTATCTGATAATAATAAAGCCATTGTGTTATCCATAATTCTTAAACCTCCATAACTGTAATTTTTTCATGATTACCATTAAATAAACTGTTTGTAGTAAATAATCTGTTCACTGTATTATTCTCCAAAGACTTAATCAATGTTCCTTTTTCTTTATCAAGAATTGAATTCTCTGTATGTGTTGCATACGCATAAATCTCAGTTACACCATGTTTCTTTAATTCTTCTGCACTATAATAAAGTGAACCGCCATATGCGATAATATCATCAATCATTAACACAGCTTTATCCTTCAAATCAATACCATTTGTTCTAATGTCTAATCCAAGGATTTTGCCTGTCTTCCAATCTCTTTTCTTTTCACCATAACAATACGGTAACTCAGGAAATAAATCTGAATATCTCTTAGCTGCACCTGCATCTGGGAAATAAAGTACAAGATTTCTCATACCAATCTTTGAAATAGCTTTATCAATATACTCTTTTGGATTTTCTTTTACACAGTTATTAAGTAATGCAGTAGAAACATCACTGTGAGCATCCAAAACATAAACCGATGAAAATCCTAACCAATTGATAAAATCGCAAAAATACTTCAATGTGAATACTTCATCATCATTTTTCACTCTATCCATTCGTGCATTGGGAATGTATGGAAGAGACAAATAATAATCCACATTAGTAAAAAATCTTTCAAGATGTTTCCTTACTAACATCAGATAAAACATTTCATCGTTACTCTCATAAATCCATTCAATCCAAATGCAAGGAGAGCCATCATAAGAGTCTTCCTCAATGTTGTTTGTATCAATATTTACTCTTGGTGTCCCATCTGGGAACTTATTGATTGTTACAATATCGCCATTAATTTTAATCATGTTCTACTCTCCAATCTTTTTATATTCCGTGTACACTTTGTTTTCACAGTAGTACAAGTTATAATCACACTGCTCAATGTACCACCATAACTTCTGATGTCCTTCTCTAAGATATTCTCTACAGTAATTTGTTTCCTGATAGTGATTATCTACCATCTGTCTGAAACTCAACTCATCAATATCATCTGAGTTATGACAATACACTGCTATTCTGTTGATTAAATCCTCTGTGAAATTTTCCGTGACTACGAATACGACTCTTACAATTTCATATCTTAATCGCTTAATGGATTTTAATTGTTCAAAATCATGTAAATGGTATACAACTCTATTAAAATATGCATATGGTGCGTCTTTTACGTTTGGCATACTTGTATGTAATTCTATCTGAACTTTATGTAAAGTTATATCGAAGAATTTCCTATACCACTCTACATTATTTTCTAAATTCCATAATGGATCTCCACCACCAGATATTGATACCCAATTACACTGATTTTTCTTAATCTCATCTTCCAAAGAGTTCAATCCATCAATCGTACTCTTTGGAATCTGAAGATTATTATTCTTTACAATGCAATATGGACATGAATAGTGGCATCCAAAATTGGTTATCACACTCATGTATTTATCCATATTCTACTCTCCAATCACTTCAATCTGACACATCTTCATTGTTTCTAATGCAGCCTTGTGGGTATCAGGTGTGACACCTGCACAACAACTTGCATCTACTGTAATATCAATCTCAGGATAATTTGCTCTAATAATAAGTGCATTTGAAACCACACAGATGTCGGTACATAATCCGCAAATCTCAACGCTTTCAAATCCAAAGTCCTTCCAGTTTAACCAACCGAATGTAGGCTTATCAATCAGAATATCATTCTCAATATCAAAATCTAACTTATTGGAAATCTGCCAACCAATAGTATTCTTTACACAGTGAGTAACAGGAAGATGTTTACCTTCATATGTCTCTAAATAATTCTCAGGATGTGTGTCTCTTGTAAAAATTACCTGTTTACCAGCATCCTTATACTCCTTAATTTTCTTTGCTACATTTGATACAATCGCTTGTGCTTCCTTTGTACCAAGTGTTCCATCAATAAAATCATTCTGCATGTCTACAACAATTAATGTTTCTCTCATTTTGTTACCTCTTTTCTTTATTTTTATATGTATTTATTCTCTGAAAACTCAGAAGAAATTCCGCTTTCTTTTAGTCTTGATTTTTATACAATATATAGTATGTATTGTATTTATAATCGCTATATATTGTTATTTTCTATTCAATATCATGTTTATCAATCATAATCAATACAGTACCACTTCCCATTGCTCCATTACTTCTTGTTGACAATGTAGGTGCATAATCTGTAATTTCTGTACCATTATATACATCAAAATATTTAGGAAGATAACCATTTTTACGATAAAACTCTTTATATTTATCATTAACCCACTTACTTCGAGTTAATGATTCAAATTGTATATTCTTATTCATTATTCTCTCTTTCTATAAGATAGAGTCCAGTACAACCACCTAGACCTCCACCATTTGTCGTAATAGAACAGGCAATTCCTTCACTACTGTAAACTCTGTATCCTTGTTTAAAGTTCCTAGATAACTGTTTGCCATTATCCAACCATAATTTACTATCTATACCACCAACAAAAATCAATTCATTTGGTGTATTTTCTGAATTTTTCATCTAACACCAACTTTCTACTGTCATAGATGTTTCCCATACCATAACCATGAGTACAAGCCATTAATGTGAAACAAATACCCTCTATTCCTATAACTCTACCGCCAATAAGACTATTCTCACTTACAGTTCCAATTCTTTGAACATCATTTTCATAAGTTACATTTAGAATAGAGGGCAAATTAAAATTTTTTGCCACCGTATACAAGTAACTGAACCCACCAGCATTACCTACAGGCTGTGCTAATAAACACATTGCTACATGATCTGAATCATATACTCTATTACCCTGACGAAATTGCTTCCCAAAATTTATTTCACCGACACCACCAACTAATTGTGGTTTATCACCACAAGCAGAACTTAATCCACTTGTGGCTGATGAAAATTTACCATCTTCTCATCTGTACAAATATATGTATTGTCATACTGAGCCTTATATAAATGCTCAATCAACAAAGAGATGCAAGTTGTCACTATACTGTTACCGCTTTGTTTATATCCCTGAGTATCAGACATTCCAACTGCTTTACAATTCTCATAATCAATATCATCGAATCCCATGAGCCTATGACACTCTTTTGGCGTAAGCTTTCTCACAACTCTTAAATTGTCTCTCTCTTCTTCGACCATTGGTTGCCGATTTCCTCCTTGACATGTTGTTATTGTTGGAGAAATATAATCTTTGTCCCAAACATTTCCTGCGAATCCAGTTCCTTTATCTTCACCATAAATATTAAAAAGTCTTTTTATATTATTTGAGTCTGCAAGAATCTGTTTTGGCTGTTTATAATCGGTTGCCACTAAAGTACCCATTACTGAATCCTGCTGATAAACTAAATCTCTCTGACCAATAGTTCTGAATTCAGGTTTTGTAGTGCCAACAATATTCTTTTCAAATTTTGGATCTGTTATCTGAAGTCTTTTCTGTACTTCATCAGATAAGAAATATTTCTCCAAAACAGTATTGTCTGTTTCTAATAAATCCTTTAATCTGATTCCTGTATCAAAAGGCTGTGGAAATTCAAAAGACTTGGTATCAATATCCTTACGAATAGAGATACAAAAGATTCTATTACGATTCTGTGGGATACCGGTATTCTTTGCATTGATTGTCTGATAATATGAGTTATATCCCAAGTTATCAAGTCGAATCAACCAATCCTTAAAACTATCAATATACTTCTTTGATACAAGAGCATCTACATTCTCCATAAGCAAATACTTTGGTAATGTATTATTTTCTTTTGCTTTTACAAGAAGTCTCTCAACTTCATACAATAAACCTGAACGAGTTGATTTAATGTTGTGACTACCACATTTAGGGCATATATAACGAGTATCTACATCCAATTCAGATGGATCATATTCACAACCACAATCATGACAAGTCCTTTTTAATCCTTCCTGCTTACCGGCGATGGAAAGGTCAGTACAGGGCGTTGAGTATGTAAGTAAGTCACAATATGGTAATGATTCAATCTGCATCATATCACCAAGATTATGTGAGATATGGTCTGATAACCAATATTTCTCAATACCCTTTGTTTTATCTTTCTTTCGTGAAAGCTTCTCCCAATCATACGGAATGTCTTTCTTAAAATCATATCCAAGTCTCTTATCTGTAAGCTGTCTTACCATTTCTTCTTTACTTGGATAATCTTCATAGTTTTCAATCATTTCATTAGTCAAGCCACAATGAATTGCAGCATAACTAACTACTACTTCTTTGTCTAAATCTGCTGTTGCAATCATATTTGCATTAAATAGATGAGTATTATCAATTCCCTTCATCTGCGCACCAATACCACTACAAAGCTCAATTACACTTAACTCACAATAATTATTTTTTTCTTTATTCTCTGTCAAAATCCTTTAATCTACAGAGATTGCGCAATCATTTATCCTAGAATTTACTGTTAAATCCTTTCATTTTTAATATTATTTTGTTGTAAAATCACTCGAAAATAGGCACGTCTGCCTAATCGAATGAAAAAAATATTTCTTGTTACTTTTATTTGGAAAATTTGGCTGAATCGCCAAGATAGAAATTTCTATATATGATTATTCTCTATCGAGTTGCTATAAACATAATCCATGTCATAACAATTTGAAGAATATGTATTAACTGATCCTGAATAAGATTTATATTTTTTTTATTTGCTTTACAATCATCTATAATACAATGGATTACCCAGTTAAAACAAAATACAAAAACATACATTTTATATATTAACTCGTTTGGGTTAAAATATGTATAAATTGTTGGAATTAGCATAATCATAAAAGTCCAACTAAAGGCATGTTCACATAATGCCATAATATAATCGTTTTTATATAATTTATCAGGTGCATTTTTCTCCCACCATGACTTTTGTTTTGCTGATGCTAACCAACCTTGTAGATAATAATCGTCTACAATATGACAGAATAACATAGTTAATAACAAAATAGTTTTTAAAAACATTCATTTCACCTCACTCTATTGGAATCATCTTTACCACATTATCACCAATATGTTCAACCGCATGATAATCTACAATCGACTTTAAAAAATAACATCTATTAGGTTCACATCCTCTTCCTTTGTATAAATTACATACATAATTACCACGCAACTGATTTGTACATTCAGAAAAGATACATTCTTTTGGCTCGTTAGGCATTTTATCTACAATAATTTTCAATATTCTAACCTCACTATTCAAAGATTTCCTCAATAATTTTCAACTTAATACTCTGATTAAATTCTGAGCCAGCAGCTTTTGGATGACCACCGCCACCAAATAAACTTGCTACGTCTTTACCAAGATCAATATCTTCTTTAACTGTTCTATAAGATACCGTACAACCATCAATATCAATCATTGCCACAAAATCAATTTCAGGATGCATCTTACAAAGTCGATTTCCTAATTCACTAACATATCTGTCAGCAAATACAAATCCACAAACCTTGCCACACATAGCACTTGTAAACATTGTCTTGTTTTTTTCTTCAATATATCTGTCAATCTCATCCTGCTTAATTTTTAATACAACTTCATCTTTTGCAGATAACAATGGGAATATTTCACCACGTATCTCCGAAATACACCAATGAATAAAATCATCTCGACCATACAGATAAAGTAAATCGTTCACCTGTTTACAAATAACACCATCTTCACCGAGTTCTGACCATCTCCAAGTGTCATAATCTCTCACTAATTCAGCAAATCTCTCTAACGCTTTATTATTCTCTAACTCTTCACTCAGGCGACCATTCATACCTAACCAATGATAAAACAACATAGTTCCCGATGTTTTAATTCCTTTAGAATCTTCGATAACTACATCGCACCAATCATACTTATTTAATCCAAGAGCTGTTGGGTGATGATCTAATAACTGAACATTGCCTCTTTTATTCAGCAACTCAGCAGTTTCTTCATTGACACGAATATCGGTAATATAAATTGAGATTGTGTCGTCCTGTTCTGTTTCCAAATATTCCTTCACAGTTGAATCAATATTGTCGTAATCACAATATGAAATTTCTACATTATCTTTACCAAATGCAAGTTGTGCTAAAATACCACAACCGATTCCGTCTAAATCCGTATGACTGAATAATTTAACCATGTAATCTCCTCTCTGCTATTTCTAATAATTTTTCTTTCTCATTTATATATTCTCCACTAATGACTAAATCCAACAGATTATTTAATACCTCACCAATTTCTTTTCCTGGCTTATATCCAATAGTAATTAAATCCTTACCATTAACTGCTAAATCCTTTAGAGAAAAACATTCATCGTCCTGTAAAACTTCTTCTAAAATATATCCAATGTTATCAATCTTCTGTAATCTTGTTTCCTGATTAATGTCTGCTTGTGCTTTAACATCAGCTCTACGAACATTTAATAACCTTCTGAACTGTTCTTCTCCAATCTTATTGAGCCATCTCTTGACATATTTCTTTCCAACCTCAAAAGTTGCATCATGATAATAAACAAGCTGCACTACTTTCTCTCTTGTATTATTATCAAATCTTAATCGCTTCATTATTTTATCAGTCATATCAGCACTTACTCTTCCATGACCTTTAAAATGTCTAATACCATCCTCGCCATCTTGATAACAATGTGGCTTTCCTATATCATGAAAGAATACTGCCAACGATGTAATTAAATCTATCGGATTTAAGTCTTCTTCACAATCACATTCATAAGCTTGTACTGCATGTACTGTATGATTCCATACATCATAGATGTGATATGGATTATTCTGTGGAAAATCAAACATCTCTTTTATTTCAGGAATAAACAATGATAATACATCGCCATATAAAACCATCTGTACACAGAAATCACTCGATATAGCAATTTTACAGAACTCACTATTTATCCTCTCAACGGATATATTCTCTAAATTTTGATACATCTTGTGTAAAACATAATCTGTATTTGGTTCAAGAACAAAACTTAACTGAGAAGCGAATCTAATGGCACGTAAAATTCTTAAAGCATCTTCAGCAAACCTATCTTCTGGTTTACCAACACACTGAATTTTGTGATATTTTATATCTTCCATGCCATTAAACGGATCTACAAGACCAACTTCATCATTGTATGCCATTGCATTGATTGTAAAATCTCTACGCTTTAAATCTTCTTTAAGACTTCGTGTAAATATTACGCTATCAGGTCTACGGCTATCTGAGTAATTACCGTCAATTCTGTACGTTGTTACTTCATATGGTTCTCCATCAATGACAATCGTTATTGTTCCATGTTGCAAACCAGTTTCAATAATTCTCTTGTCCTTGAATACTTCCATCATTTCATCTGGTGTGGCAGAAGTTGTAATGTCATAATCGTGAATTGGTCTGCCAAGAATACTATCTCTCACACATCCACCAACTAAGTAAGCTTCATATCCTTTATCTTGTAGTGTATGAATAATCTCATTTGCACCAGATGGAATTTTAATTTTCAATTTCTTCATTCAAATTCACCTCAATTTTCGGTTCATCAATAAACTTTGCCAATAGTCCTTCATGGTAGAATACCTTGTCACTTTCAGTAATTTCTTCTCCCAAGAAATATCTAAGTACGAATGGCATCATATAGTTATCTAAACATTTAAACTCAATACTATATTCTCCATTTTCTTTGTAGATTTTTTTACAGTACCCGTCAGTACCATTGATTTTGTGGAGCGAAAATAATTCAACTCTGAATGGAATATTAGATTTTGTACTTAATCTTTCCTCAACACAATTTCTTACAAGATTTAGCATGTGCAAATTACTTGCCGTTGTCATATCATAAACAATCTCATCATTTGAAAAGAATACAATTCTCTCTTCACCAACGATGTCATATAATAACGATAATGTCTGATCCATGAGGTACTTTTCATATGTGATGTGTCTTTTGGGATTGCAATTACCCAAAATTACCTGACGGATGTATTTGCTGTTTATAATATGTTCGTTGTCTGTAAATTGGGAAATAAAATCTTCCCATGTATCAGTTCCACAAAACATATTCTTATCGTATTCGTGCAAAGATGAAAAATTAGCCTTTTTCATATCAATACTAATAAAAACTCTTCCATTATTAGTTGGCTTAAATATGTCTTTATTAGATAAATTTTTATGAATCACAGTGAATTTGTTCATATCTTCCGCATTAAATCTCTGATATGCCTCTGACTCTTTGATACTTGTAATAGCTGCATCCTTTACATGATTATATTCTTCAAAATAATCCTGCTCACAATTATACCCCTGTAATTCACTTGCAAATATAATCCACTTGTCAACAGTTCCATAGAACTCATCAAAAAGCTTAATTCTATCTAAAAAATATGGCTCTTGGAATAATCTAATTGGTATATTGCAATCCTTACAGAATCTTTCTTTTGCTCTATTTGATATTTCCATCAGATATCTCCTTTCACAATTCTCTCATTTACATACATCTTAAATTCATTGATTTTCTTATAATTAGATTTGTCAGGCAAAGATGTATTTTCTTTTGCGTATTCAAAACGTTTTTCATATTCATTCAATAAATCATAGAACTCAGAAATAGGTTGCCTATTTTTATCTAAATATTCTCCATTTCTAATACTCATGAGTAAATCGTGTTCATCTGATCTATAAGTGATAATCTCTTCCTTTTCCAGAATATCAATACACATCATATATAATCGAATCAAATGAGCCATATGTTTTCCTAATTTATCATGGGCTACAGCCTTTTCATTTCTTTTACCAAATTTGCTGTAACTACTAACAATGGACTTCATTTCGTTCCACATGCCAGCCCAATCTCTTAACGGATAATGCTGCAAGTTTACATCCATAAAAATCTCACTATCATATCCTTCTTGAACAGCCTTATCAATATATAGTTTCACATCACTATTTTCATGAGGATAATATCTGTTTTTAAATTCATATCTTGCATTATTGATGCTTTTTAAAATGTAGGCTTCATTTTCTGCCTGACCAACTAATCTTGCAGCCTTGTTTTCCATACGTCTGAGTTGAGAACCAGCATATCCTCCAAAGGTATGAATACAAATCTTAGAAAGAAACATTTTTCTATTATCCAATAATTCTTTACCAATGTCAGATAAATGTAAATAATGTTCTGGTAGACAACCGAGTTGTTCAATTGTATTAGGGTTATTCGATGTAAGAAGCTGAATCATTTTATTAAATGAATATACTGTGGTGTCTGTATCGGTATTTACGACCTGTTCAAAATCTGTTCCAAGTAAAATATCTGATTTGCTGTTGAGTGCAATACCTCTCACATCTAAATCAGATCCTTCTTTATCCATTCCATATGCATGACTTCCACCAAGAGTTAAGATAATGATATTGTTACCCAAATTCTTATCTGTTCTCAGGAAGTCATACTCTTTTGATTTTAATTTGTCCTTAATCTGTTCAATTGTCATTGTCTTAACCTCCAAAATTTTATATATCTGTTTCTACTCGTTCCTTGAAGTTTGAAATGCCTTTATTATCCTTGTTTTGAGAACGAATTAGATATACATATAAATTTGACATTGTATTTATTCTTTTCCATATTTTGTGTAATCAATAGTTTCAAACTGGTCGTATACATTAGGAACAAAAATACCAACCCAAAAATCTTTCTGAAGATTTTTATAATATGTTATATTCTCATTCCAATTCTGAATCTCATCAATTACTTCTTTATTTAATAAACCGAATTCATCACGACAAGCACCACTTTCTACTTTATATGTGATGGCATTGTATTGTTCTTTGTTTTTTTCTACTTGAGCGTTTACACCAATATAATCACAAGCAAAGACTATAATCATAATTGCCATTATAATTCCACTTATTACAACAGTAACCCAACCAGAATATTCAATTGTGTAATCGTTCTGATATAGAAATTTTCTCAACTTATTTTCTTTTCTAGTATCAAACCACTCCATCTTTCCGACAGCTACTAATCCAATTCCTACAATTAATACAATTAAACATAACCAAAATAACATAATTTTACCTCCAATTTTTCCAATGAAATGTGCGTTTCTTTCTAACGTAAAATATATACCATATATAGTATATATCGCTTATTTTTAATACTATATATGGTATATTTGTAACAATTACTCACTTAATTCTGCAAGTGCCTTATCCAGATCCTCATCAGACATGTTCTCAAGTGCTGCATCCTGTCTCTTAGCCTTGATTTCAAGCAATCTCTGTCTCATCTCAGCATTTTTCTTAGCGTCTTCTCTCTTCTTTTTCTCATCCAGCTTCACACCAACAATATACTTGACAATTTCAATCTTGTTAGAAATCTCCTCATCTTCCTTTGACTTGGTATTCAGAAGACTTTCTTCCTCAGACTTCTTTGCTTCTGCATTGAGTGTCTTAAACACTGAGTCCAAATTTGTGAGAGATAAATCCCACAAATCAATTACATTAATCATTCCTCTGAATGGGAACTGATAATTATTTCTCGTTGCATTAATAAATAATTCATTGTTTGTCATAATAATAATAATCTCCTTTTCTAATTTAAAACTTAATCTTCATTACACGCTCTGTTGCACCTTTAACCTTAACTACTAAATCTGCTCTCTTTGTCATCGAAAAACCAATTCCTGAAAGCTGATCATCTGTATCCTCTACATGACACTTAGCACCTAATGCTTCAAATACTCTCCTATGTTTCATCAAGTCATTGTCAAGGAACTCAAGATAGAATCCATTAGGCTCTTCGCTATTTACACAATCCTTTAGGAAAAATAATAAGTGTCTATGACCAATTCCATCCTGCTCGTCAAAATAGTTTGGACTGTAACTGATTACTGATACAGGAACAAACTGATTTGTATTTACACCCCAAATCTCACGACTTGAAATAGATGAACTTCCAGACAGCTTTTCCTTAATTGAGAAGTTGCCATTCTCATCAAGTGTAACTTCTGCCACCTGAATATTACCAGAAACAGGACTATTGTATTCAAACGCAAAAATCTCACCATTGAATTCAATTTCTGCCTTAAATCCTTTACTTCCTCTTGCCGCATACTGATTAACAAAAAACTTATAAACACCTGGCTTCATATATGACATATCTGCCCATGTAATATTTTCCACAGAAGGTTTTCCTGCCATCTGCGTCATAGGGCGTGTAATATCAATATCTAACTGACCTCCACATCTTGAAGTTTCTGGTTTTCTACAATTGCCAAAATAAATCTCGTTTCCATCAGGTTCTTTGCAATGCGCATCAAGGTCACTGTTATCATTTTGCTCTTCATTCCACATGATTGAAAATCTGAGTACACCGTCAACATTACCGCCAGCAGCTTTTACATTCTGCTTCATATCAGAGTCAGTAATGTTTCCTGAATAAGCCCAAGATAACCCATTGTTCCATTTGAACATTGTCTTAGCTTCTGGATTAACAGGTGCGATCATAGAAACAAAGTTCTTCTCATGTTTATTCTCTACAAAAGCCTCAATCTCCTTTGCAGTTGGAAGTACCTTATCAATGAAATCCTGTGCTGAAATCTCTTCAACCTTAGAGAATTTCTTAGGACTTACAGCAACATCCTTTTCCATCTGACCAAAAATATCATCTGCACCAACCATTCTTCTTGCAGCACTCTTATTTGAGAACAGTACATTATTTACAGTAATATCATTCAGATTAGCAAATCTTCTCTGTAATGAATCCATATATCCAAGTTCTGTAATGGTCTTCTTTGCATCCTCAAGCATCTTCTTTGTAAAAATAGCCTTTGGACGCTTATAATTGCTTGGAGCGACAATCTGTTCATACTTCTTAACTGCTGTGTCAAGATCCATATCCTCACTTACATTAATAAGAAGTGTTCCAATGGAATGATTTCTAATTCTACCGATAGACATACCTGCTGTTACCGACTTCTCCCAAGCATATAAATCCTTTTCAGTATCAGAAGACAGCTTATCATATTCCTTCTTGTACTTCTTGAACTCTGTGAGTACGCCTTTCCACTCTTCGCCCTTGTAAAGTGTATTTGAATTGATAAGTTCAAGAATTGTATCAAGTGCATCCATAGTAATCTCATCGAGAGAACGCTTAAATACATTTCTTGTATCTCTGAAGTGTCCTTTAACTTCCTCATTAGAACGACTACTTCTATTTACAAACTTACTTGGAAGCTCTAAGAAGAAATGATCCCACTGATGAGACTTTCCATTAATTTCCTCAAAGTTAAAATCTGTACCAATCTTAGGAAACTTAGTTGTGTAAATATCGGTAACTGTATGAGCTTTTACAAAGGCATCAAGCGCATCGCACACTGGCTGGTATGTTGTATCGCCAAGATCCAGTTCCCAGATTGTGTGAATCTGATTATCCTTAATGGTGACAGCAGAACCAATATTCTTGATAAACTGTCTACAACAACTGCAATCATGTTCTCTACGCTCTCTGAAAATCTCATTTGTACCAGCAGGGAAGCTATCAAGATATGTATTCCATAATTCATCCTTATCTACATTTACCTCAAATAAATGTGTAGCCTCTTTCTGCATTTTATCAAAGTGCTTCTGTAAAGCCTTCTTAAACATCATAAATCCATCCATATTTTGTACCTCTTCTTTCTTATATTTATTTTTGTTAATTATTTCTACTGTTATATTCTCTGTTTAAATCAAACCAGTTGCCTTATCTGGATTCTCATTAGCCCATTTTATCCATCTTTCAGCATAAGGTTCAGTCTTATCATTTAAGCCAAACACTTCTCTTACAATGATATATCCTTTACCAACCGACTCTTCCATATCTTTTGTATTGTTGTCTACATCATCTGCGTCTAATGGTCGAAACACCGTCTTGGTAAAATATCTTCTGCCAGATTTCTTTGTTGTTGTGATTTTATTTATCTTATCTTTATACAACTTCCATATACCAGATGAATCCTTATTAATCTGCCCTACATAATCTCCTACGTTTAACATGTTATCTCCTTTCTAAACTCCAAGGAAACGAAGTTTTCTTGCTATTCAATATACTGTACAACTAATGGTTCATCGGCATATTCGTCAATCACATGCATTACTGCCTGTCTAACCATAAATTGTTCACAACAATCATTAAACCACTCTTTTAGCTTATCTATGTCGCTTCCACCATAATCTCTCAAATCTCCAAACACTGATACTGTTGTAGAAGCCATACAACCTTTATCTGGATTGTGCCATATACTCATCTCCAATGTTCCTTCACTTCCCATAGGTAATGTCTTTGTATCATCTGATTCGTCATAGTTGCATAAATTATTCCATGTTACTTCTTTACCAAAAGTTTTATAAATACTTTCGTCTGGAATCTTTCCAAAACTATCCAATCTAAAAATTGCTGCTACATGTGTCCACTGACTCATAATTTTCTCCTTTCAATTCCATTCATCTATATATAAAAAAATCGTATACTTTCTGACTTCTGCTATTAACTTATTCTCTGTTATTTTATATTACATTTAGCAACCTTTTTAACCCTCAAATTAGTTGGACACTCTTTTAACTTCTCAACTCTTGTTATAATTACAGGTTTAATACCATATTTTGTATAACAAAAAATCTTGTTACCAACCTGAATATTATTTTTAAACACATTCCATTCTTTTGAGTATTTGGGTATTCTCCAAACAAACTCTTTATCACAATTTGGATGCTTGCCAAAAATATATGTAGTATTTTCATACCTGTAATTATTACAATGTATTTTTCTAGTTCTGATATATTCAGCTTCTTCAATTCCGTTTTCTTTTAAAATAAGATATTGGATATATCCATCCATAAGTACATTATTTTTATTGAGAACAATAGATTTTACTTGCTTGCCATTTTCGACAAATTGTTTTTCATACTTCTGAATTTTTTCTTCTGATGGATGAGAATTTGCAAAAGCTTCTGTAATAATAATATCTGATAATTTAATTCTCTTCATAATTTACCTCCTGATTACTCCTTTATAAATTTTATATTTTTTGAACTCCGCAATTACTATGTAGTTACTCCGCAACTATATATTTACAAAAATCATTTCTTATGATTTTGTAATTCTCTTTTTGATTGTCGGAAAAATCTACTTTTTCATCCTGATATCTTTCAATCCAGTCCGAAAATTCTTCATCCTGATCTTTACTATATACATAGGCAACTAAGGCTAATAACGCCTTTTTACACCTCTGATATATTGGTGATGAACACCTTACTGTATTTTCAAGGAATCCTTCGTACTCCTGAATATCCTCTTCTATAGCATCAGGATTAACAGTTTCTTGAACAAATGAAAGTTCTGTCTCATATGAAAGATTACTTTCATCGTCATTTTTTGACTCTAAAACGCCTATTTTACAAGGATTTTGAATCTCTTCTATATTATTCTCTACTTCTATTTCATTTTCTTCATCCTTTTTATCAGTATGTAAGAAGTCTTCTAATAATTTTACAAGAAGATTTATTTTATCAACTACAATATATTTGTCTTTTGTACTTCTCGATTTTCCAGTTTCTTTATCAAAACATAAGCTATCAAATGATATTCCGTTAATTTCTTTACTATGTAACGACTGAGAAAACTCAGCCATAAATTCTATAAACTTTTTATCATCATCACATATATTTACAAATCTTCCAAATAGTCCAAACCAAATAAATGAATCTTTTGAGTTGAATTTTTCAAGTGTTTCTTCATCTATTATTTCAGATAATCTATTAACAAGTTCTTCGAAATTATCAAATATCTCTTCATTTGCATTTTCCTTTAAAAATTCACATATTTCTGATTGATCTTTCTTCCAATCATCTAAAAAGTTATTAGCCATAATACTTTCAACAACAACACGATTTGTAGTTCCGTTATTACATTCTTTAACTGTATAATTTCCCATTTCTTTAAAAAATGGCATTGCTGCAATTCCTTTAACAAGTGAAGCAAAATGTTCACCAAGACTAATAATACCTTTCTGTTGTGTGTTCATTGGCTTTCCTTCATTATATCTTGCAATATGATAGGCAATGTCTTCTGAACTACAATTAAGATATTGAGTAATTTCAAAATTGTAATCCATAAACTTATCTTGTAATTCCTCAGGCAAATCTGAAAACTTCTTATTTCTAATATCAAATTCCCTTTTCTCTGTCTGAGGAAATCCATTTTCATCTAAAATAGGTTTATTATTTTCATCTTTTACAATTGCTTGATAGGAAATTAACCATCGTCTAACATTTTTAGAGACTTTAAAACCATCATTTGCAAACGAATAAACGTTCGTGCATCTTTGTTTACCATCTAAATCCCAAATGATGGCAATCCCATTAATAATTTGTTCTGCAAAAGTTAAGGCTGGAATTGGATTTCCCTGTAAAATATCTGATACAAGATTACCTTTCATTACGTTTGACCACATTTCAGATTCTCTTTGAAGTGGATGATCGAATCTTACTGTATAATTATTTATCTTCTTAATTATAGAAGATATTGATAATTTATCAGGTTTACTCTTTTCTAAAGTTGTTGTAATTGCATTATTCATTGGTTTTTCCTCCTTAACATTTGCTTTTAACATTTTACGTTTTTCAAAACTTTTCATATTTCCTATAATTTTTATAAACTTCTTTTCAGGAATATGTAATATATCTTGTATTTCATTTAACTGATAACCTTGCATTATTAATTCAGCGATTTCTTTTTCTCTTTTGGATAAAGAATTCACATATTTAATAAACCCTGAACTATATTCATTATTATTATTCTCTTCAACAACTATCTTTTCACTCCAATCTGTCCCATCATCATTTGGAGCATCAAGTGGAATATTTTTTATTGGAATGGGTAATCCGTTTCCATCTTTTTTTACTTTACCATTTTCATCTGTTTCAAGATTACAACGTTTCCATCTTAATCTATCTCTCGTCCAATCGTAAAAGCTGCGATTTAAGTTACCTATTAAATATGTGGTGAATTTTGATTTATCGCCATTGTAATCTTTAACGCTTTCAATCAGTACATTTAATGCATTAGAATACAAATCATCATATTCCATCTGTGCTACATTTTTATTGGTAATCAAAGGAATACATACTTTTTTTAACTGTCTCATATTATCTTTACAATAATAATCAACAATTTTCATTTCATCTTCTGTAAAATCTAACTTACTTATTTGTTTCCAGTCCATTTCATCACTCCTTTCTAATCTTCTAATATTTCTTGTGCAATTGCCCAATATTGTGTTCTACCTTTGTATTCACAATTTTGAGCCTTACTTAATTCATATTTAATTTTATTAATCGTATATTTATATGTAATAGCATCTTCCATAATCTGAATATATCTGATACATAACTTTATCCTCTTGTGTCTGTCTCTAAGCTCATCTAACAAATAACCAAGTTTAGCTACTTTATGAGCTTGAGGTTTTCTGCCATTATGCACTTCTTTATATTTTTCAAGAGCATGTTTAACATCGCTCTCACCGCTATCACAAATACTCAACTGAGTGTTTAATAAATTTTTATATGTATGTAACTGTTGAATATCCCAACCAGCTAATCCTATAATAGAATGGGATTCATCAATAATTTTATCTAATATAGAATCATCGAAATCTGCATCTAAATAAAGACCTTCATTTCCTTTATATGCTAAAGGTTTTTCTGATTTCTGTCCCGTTTCGGCATCTACAAGATAAAAACCCTTTAACCAGTTATACTTTTTTTTATATTTTTGAACGAAACCTCTTGCCTGTTTATAGTTAAATCTTGTTGCCTGTACAGGGGAAGTTGTTTTCATATACTCTCCAACCCTCATTGGGTTTTCCATTATGTAATCTTTTCCGTTTGTCAATACAAACATAAAAATCACTCCTTTCTTAATTTTGGGTACAAAAAATACAAGTAACAGTATTTTTGTTACTCAAATAACATTATTTAATTTTTATTTTATTGGAATATTTTGGAAATTTCAGAATATTAGACTTGACTATTCTACAAATAATATTGTAGAATAAGAAAGCGGAATATTCTTTTTTCCGTTTTGTTTACTAGGGACTAAGCGTGGCGGCAACCACATATGCTTAGTCCTTTTTACGTTCTCACAAGAACAATGATAGAACACTTGTTCGAATTTGTCAAGAGTATTTTCGAACATTTGTTCGTATTTTGTTCGTGTATTATAAAATTATATCATGCATAATCCCCCTTCTAATTATATTTTCTATATCTTGTTCCGTATTAAATAGTTGCATATGAGGAAGATAAGTATCTTCGTTCATTATAATCGTTTTAGATTTTCTTACAAGCAAACAACCATCATCAGGCGTAGCAACCTTTTTTGATGAAGTGTTATTATCAAAATCCATAGTTAAGATAAGAACATTTTTAGGATTTTTTCCTTCTGCCTTTAATTTCTGCAATCTTTCTATTGCTTCATCTATACTTGTATAATCATATGTTTCTGTTTTCATAATTCTCTCCTTCTTAAATCATCGCTAAACTAATTTTCATTGCTTTCATAACTTTTATATTATCTTCACTAGATAATTCACCAATTTTAAATTGGATTCTATCTTTATCAATTGTTTTAATTTGTTCTAATGCCACAACAGAATCATATTTTAAACCATTATGTTTATCCTTATGTATTTCTACATGAGTTGGTAATTGTCTTTTAGATTTTGTTGTGATAATAGCAATAATTGTGGTAGGGCTAAACTTGTTACCAATATCATTCTGTAATATAAGAACTGGTCTTCTACCACTCTGTTCTGAACCTTTAGAATCATATTCTGTTACATCAGCAAAATATATTTCACCTCGTTTAATCTCCATTATGTTAGCCCTCCTTTCTCTATTGTTCCTTTGATATTTCATACTATACACCATATTGTAATATATGTCAACATATATTATTGAAAAATATATTATTTTTTATTATAATACAAATAAATACTATATGAAGAGGTGCAATATGTATAAACTTAATATTAAAAATCTTTTAGATGCAAAAGGTAGAACACAATATTGGCTTGCTAAACAAACTGGGATTTCTGCTAATAACATTAGCAAAATTTACAATGGTGAGACAATTAATATTCGTCTTGATACAATCAATAAGTTATGTGCTGCATTAGAATGTACCCCTGGAGATTTATTTAAAAAGGACGATACAAAATAAGTACCGTCCTTACATATTTTCTAGTACATCTTTCATTCCAATAGAACCATTAGCATAATTATTAATTGTTGTACTCATACTACTATGTCCAAGCTGTTGTTGTGCAAATACAATATTTCCTTTACTAGCCATTACAGATGCATAATAATGTCTCATCATATGTGGGGTAATTCCATTTCCATAATTCCTAAAGATTGCTTTTATGTTGTCTTCTGTTGTACGTTTTCCATTTTTGTTAATAAATACAGCTTCTGTATCCACAATGTTATCTAATGTACTTCTGTATTCTAACCATTCTCTTATAGCTTTTAAAGCTGTTCCGCTAAGATATACAATTCTATTTTGCATTTCTCTGTATACACCTTTGCCAAGAATGGTAATGTATGGCATATCTTCATCTAAGAACAAATCAGATAAATCCAACCCTGCAAGTTCTGATTCTCTTATTCCAGTTCCTCTTAACACACGAAAGATAGTAATATTTCTATTTCTAACAGGAATATCTTTTTTCCACATTATTTTTTCTTCCATATCTTTTAATTGCAGCTCAGTTGGAAACTTTTTAATTAAATTGTTTCCTGATGAAATTCCCTTATAATTCACATCATCAAAAAATTTATCGGAAATTTCAGTTCCCTTTACACGACTAATATAATTCCAAAAGCTGCGTATAATATTTTTTCTTGTTTCTAAAGTGGTAGGTGATATTCCATTTTCCTCTTTTGTTTTTAGATATAATGTAATGTCCTCTGCCATTACTTCATTAAAATCTGATGGTTCAATATTAGAAATATTTGATTTATTAATTAATTTCTGTTCTATAAACCAATTCAATAAATCTGTAATTACACCTAAGTAATTTAATGCACCTGCTTTACTCTCTATTTTAACAGTAAAATATTTTCTCATATATACAGGAAGGTTTAATTCATCTAACTTTTTATTTAATTTTTCTTCATTCTTTCTCTGTACTTCTATTTTGTAACACATATAAATCAACCTCACTTTCTACATATTATATTCTCTTCTTAATTTAGGAAGATGTTTTCTGATTTCATTTATATTATCACACCATCTGACCTCAACTGATTTGCTATCTTTTCCTTCGAATACACAGTACAAATCTTTGATATGATATTTTTCTCTTTGTTTTGGTCTTTGTATACCTTCCATTATAACCTTCCCACAAGACAAACAAATAAATTTGCTTGACTTTTTAGGATTTCCATTTTTGTATCGACACATCGTATTACTTCCTTTCCAATAAAAAAGAAGCAGATGTTACTCTACTTCTTCTAATTTATTAATATCATTTTCAATTTCCTTTAGAGTCTCTTGTAGTGAGACTTTATACTTTCTTAAGATGTCATCATCACTTTCCATAGTAGAAATTATTGCTCCATCAATAATCCCACAGATTTTAGTTCTGAGTATCATCAACTCTTTTATTTCTTTTTCTTTTTTCATGTTTATCTACCATAATTTTATCTTTTATTATTTTCAAGCTCATTTATAACAAAATTCTGAAAATCTTTACCAATACTATCGATTTCAGTATCTTTTCTTTTAAAATGAGTTTCTTCGTTTAATGTTATAGGTTTGTAATATCCTAAGCGCCATAACAGATATTTTTCCGACTCTGTAAGATTCAACCTATTTGACACTTCTTGCATTTTTTCTTCTGCTATATTATTCCATTTATTATGGAGAATTTTCCAATTCAATGTCATTGCATGTAACACTTTAACATCCTCTTCATTTCTCCAATCTTCGTCAGTATAATTCCTAAACATTATATTTTTTTCAGCCATTATAACTTGTCCTCCTTAATGATAAATTTTATAT
>ERZ1034878.143-NODE-143-length-38090-cov-12.976127_pt1 | contig 38090 bp, 35 predicted proteins | sample MGYA00520593_ERZ1034878 | MGnify/ENA primary metagenome ERZ1034878 (study PRJEB33766, sample SAMN09781724) | gut metagenome | biome: gut microbiome | host: Homo sapiens | place: Madagascar | study: EMG produced TPA metagenomics assembly of the PRJNA485056 data...
TTTTAACAGTTATTTTTATTTTTCAAAATCGTTGGTGACAAAACCTTTATTTTATTCTATTTATATAGGAAACAAGATTTAAAATTCGGAGTGATGATGAGTACGGATTTATATACCAAAGAAGAAGAAAAATTCTTAAAAGTCGGATTATGGGTAGGATTAGGCATTTTACTGATTGTCGGACTTTTTGTTACCGCCAGACGCGGAGTTTCGCATGTGGAAGAAGGTAATTATTATCAGCTGCATGCTCGCTTTAACCGCACGGACGGACTGTTGGTCGGTGATTTGGTCAGATTAGCCGGAATGAATATCGGTAAAGTTGTTGACGCCGACTTAGATGACAATTTTAAGGCAATTCTGACTTTGGAAGTCAAGGATACGGTAGAATTGCCGGATGACAGCAGTGCCTCAATCGTCAGCTCTGGATTGATGGGCGCAAAATATATTGAAATCGAACCCGGCGGATCAGAAGATATTATGCCGCACGGCGGTGAATTTTCGTATACGCAGGATGCAATGGTTATTGATGAATTGCTTGACAGAATCGTTGGTATCGGCAAAGCAAACCGCCAAAATATGGCAAAAAACTGCAATCTGAAAAAGAAATAGTGATAAATTAGGAGATTTTAGAATGAATAAGAGACCGGTTGAAACAATTATGGGAATTGTCGTTTTAGCAGTTGCCGTATTTTTCGCTTATTTTGCATACAATGTTTCAGATTTACAGGTAGTCAAAGGGTATAATGTTACCGCTAAATTTTTGAAAGTCGGCGGCTTGACTGTCGGTTCAGATGTCAGAATCAATGGTATCAAAGTCGGTACGGTAATTGCACAAAATCTTGATGACAAAGATTTTACGGCCGAAGTTAAAATGAGCTTGTCTTCGAATGTACATTTGCCGAACGACAGTGTTGTTTCCATTGTTTCTGATGGTTTGGTCGGTGATAAATTCATTAAAATTGATCCCGGTCATTCTGAGGTTATGCTCAAAGACGGTGATATCATTAAAAACACCAAGGATTTTAAGACTCTGGAAGATATGGTCGGCGAAATCATCTTTATGGTGACGGACAATGGCTCTGACGAAAACAATTAGCCTGTTATCATGCACGGCATTGTCTTTATCATTGTTGATAGGCAATGCGGCGGCTAAAGGGATAAAAACCAATAACGCCCATATGCAGGCTATGGATAAAATAACCGGTAAAGTCAGCGAAATTGATATTCCGGTCAATGGCGAAGTTAAATTCGGCAGTTTTTCGATTGTGGTCAGAAATTGCACGACCAATCCGCCCGAAGAAACACCGGAGAATGCGGCTTTTGTTGACGTGGTTGATAATTATGACACGGATAAGCCGGTTAATATTTTCCGCGGCTGGATGTTTTCGTCCTCCCCGGCGCTGAATGCCATAGAACATCCGATTTATGACGTTTGGTTGTTGAATTGCACCAACAAAAAACAAGCCGACGTTAAATTGCTCAGTGCGGAAGAATTAAGACAGCGCGAAGAGATCATCAAAGCCGAAAAGCTTAATGAACAAGCTAAAATGAAAGATAATTTCATTCAGGTGCAGCCTAAAACAGAAGCAGAAAATTCGGAAAAAGTGCTTAACAATTCAGAAAATACTCCAGATATTGAACCTGTAGAACAAAGCAACGAAGATGAGCCGCAAATAATCAAGGCGGTAGCAAATGAGCCGGAAACCATAGCCGTTCCGACGGAATATGAAGAAGGCGCGCCTCAACCATTGTTAGCGATAGCTCCGCAAGAGAGCATCCCTTCGGAGGTAAAAACCGAAGCTGTTGATGTGGTCGAAGAAACGGTAAATCAGGAACAGCCGGTAACAACCGAAGATGCGCAACTAATTCAAAATGTGTTTGAGCAACTGCAAGCACCGGTTCAAGCGGAAAATGCAAATGAAGAAAATATTACGCAGCCTTTGGTTGAAGAAGATAACAATATTGTCGAAGATACTGCAAATGAAGAAGCCGAAGAAGATGGTTTTGGTGATGAAGATAGCGATTTAGCCGAATAATTAAAGTGTTAAAATCAAGAGAAAAGCCCTGTATATGTTTTATGCAGGGCTTTTTAGCGCCAAAAGTTGCGGGTAAAGATAACAAGCAAGGTCATAATTTCCAACCTGCCCAATAACATTGCAAAAATTAAAATATATTTCACATCAGCCGAAAAAGCATCGTAATTGCCATAAGGTCCAATAGCATCAACAATCCCGGGACCGACATTGGTTATGCAGGCAATCACCGCGCTAAAAGCCGTTAAAAAATCAATATTATGCAAAGCTAGCAGCATAGTCAGGACTATTATGCTCAAAATCAAGGCGGTCAAATACATAAATATGGAGTTGGCAACTTTGGAAGGAATAACACTATAACCTATACGGAGCGGTACCATACGATTGGGTTCGGTAGCGGCGATAAAAGCTTTTTTCAGCTGCGCAAAAACAATCTGCCAACGATAAATCTTTATTGACCCTGAAGTCGAACCGGTACAGCCGCCGGTCAGAGCAAAGACTAAAAAAGCAGATGCAGCAAAAGCGCCCCAATGTAAATAATCGCCGGAGGCAAATCCGGTAGAGGTTACAATGGAAGTAACATTAAAAGCCGCTTTGCGTAAGGCTTCACTGAGAGGATAAACATCCTCAAATACCAGCCATACGGTCATAAACAAAATATAGAACAGCAAAACTTTGGCAAAAAACACAACTTGTCCCGTGCGCAAGGAATGAATATCACGGGTGGCTAAAAGGCTGTGATAAAAAGTTAACGGAACAGCGCCCAAAAACATAAAAATTGTTATCGTCCAGTCAATTGACGCTTGGTTGTAAAAACCGATAGAATTGTTTTTAGTGGAAAATCCGGCGGTAGAAACCGTCGAAAGCCCATGACAAAGAGCATCAAACCAATCCATTCCGGCCAAATGCAGACTAATAATACAGGTCGACAGCAAAAGCACATACACAGCAATGATTCTTTTGGCTATATAACTGATTTTGGGCATAAATTTGTCATTCATATCAGAATTTTCGCGCTGAAAAATCTGCATACCGCCAATGCCTAAAAAAGGTAGCAAAGCAATAGCGAAGATAACAATCCCTACCCCGCCTAAGCCGTTTAATAAAGCGCGCCACAGCAAAATCGAGCGCGGTAAGGCTTCGACATTAAGATAGACCGTTGCTCCCGTGGTGCTGATGCCCGAAGCAGCCTCGAATAAACTGTTGACAAATGGTGTTCCATATAAGCAAAAAGGAATTGCCGCCAACACAGTTACCGAAAACCAGCTGACAACCGTCAATAAATAGCCTTGCTGCAAAGTAAGATTCTTTATCTTGCTGCGATTAGCCAAGAACAAAGACAACCCGATAAAAACCGCGATAATCGAGGACGTAATAAAGATAGACCAATTAAGATGCGTATAGTATATGTCAACCAGAGCCGGCAGCAACATTGCCAGCCCTAACACTGTGATGAAATAACCACTAATCATCAAAACCGGCTGCCACATCAGCTATCCCCTTTGCTTATTTGGTTAAAGCGACATCCTTAGAAAAACCTTTTTCGACCAACAATTGGTTAAGATTAATGCCGTTGACAATGCAAATGCCGGTGGCTACATCTTGATAGGTATAGGCTTCAATTTTGCAGTTAACAGGCTGATTATCAATGGTTTTATCCAAAAAGATCTTGGCTTCCTGACCTTTGGTCGTGTTGGGATCGACATAAATTCCGTATAGGAAGACATTTTCCCTATTCACAACCAATTCATTAGCATTAATAACTTTGGTCGGGCCAAATATAAATTTGGGCTCATTGACATAAACCAAGGCCAGTTTTTTCTTTGCCGGTTGGACCTTAGCCTGATTAACAACCATTTTAGCATCGGAGTTTGCTGACACTTGATTAGTTGTTGCGGCAGGACTGTTAGTTTCATTGGCGGATAAAGCCCGCGGCTGCATAATATCAATGGCAACCGGTGCTGATTTAGCCTTTTCAAACATCTTACGGCGGCTTTCCTTAACCGGCATATCAACCACTTTTACCGCCGGCACGGCTTTATCAACCGTAGACTTAACCGAAATCGACGGCAATTCGACTTTAGGAAGACTAGGCATAATGTCTTTGGTTTTGGTGGTAACAATTGTGCCGACATCGGATGAAGAATCCTTAATATGATTCCAATACCAGAGATGCACTTCTGCCGGTTTTACCCCCATAAAGGTTGGCGCTAAGAACAAAACGGCAACAATGAGCAAAAACCACAACGGACGGCGCAGCGGCCATAGAATAAACATTGCCGTCCGGTGTAAAACTTTTGCCCAACCGCGGCTTGGTCCTAAATAATCGTCTTCAACTTTTCTGCGTCTAACCATTAATTTGCACTTCCATATTTTTGTTTTAATTCTTCAACACGTTCAGGGGTAATGCGTTCAAACAACAAATCACCAACCTCAAAAGGCTGACCGGCTTTAACGGCTTGCATCTCTTGTGCGGCATTAAAGCCTTTGAGCGACGGCATATTGTCAGAACTTAAGCCTAAGCGCTGCAGCATATTTTCAGCTGTTTGGGGCATAATCGGGGCTGATAAAACCGCAAAAATGCGAATCAGATTAATGCAGGTTCGCAAAATGCAGGCAGCCCGCGCCGCATCGGTTTTAATAACCGTCCATGGTTCGGCCGCGGTAATGTAGTTGTTACCTTCAACCCAAACGGCACGCAGCTCGTTTAAGGCTTTACGAAACTCCAAGTCATTCATATTTTTCAAATAAGCATCAATATGAGTTTGTAAATTAGCGGCAAGTTCCTGCTCCATAGTGCCGGTTTCACCGCCCTCCGGTACGGTTGTACCGATTTTGGATGCGGTCATTTTCAGCACTCTTGAAACAAAGTTGCCCAACACACCATTTAGATCCTTATTAATGACAGTGGCAAAAAGTTCAAACGAAAATGATGAATCCGAACTTTCAGGAGCATTAGACATCAGCCAGTAGCGCCAATAGTCAGCAGGAAATTCTTTAACCGCATCTTCGGCAAAAATACCGCGCTTTTCCGACTTCGAGAATTTACCCCCTTCATAAGTCAGATAGCTCATTCCTTTCAAATAATCAACCATGGTCCATTTTTCACCGGTGCCAAGCAAGGTCGCCGGAAAAGAAATGGAGTGGAACGGAACATTGTCCTTGCCCATAAATTCGACATAACGGACATCGGAGGCATTGAGCCACCACGACTTCCAATCACGCGTTGCCGGCTGTTCATCAGCCCATTGTTTGGTAATACCGATATAGCCGATCGGCGCGTCAAACCAAACATAAAATACTTTGTCTTCAAAGCCTTTTTTAGGAACAGGAAAACCCCATTTCAAATCGCGGGTGATGCAACGTTCCTGCAGACCTTCCTTGAGCCATTTTTGCGCAATGGAATAAGCGATGTCCGGCCAAAAAGGTTCTTTGGTCTTGACCCAAGCGGCCAATCTTTCTTCCAACAACGGCAATTTCAGGAATAAATGTTTGGTTTCGCGAATTTCCAAGTTAGTTGAGCCGGAAATAGTGGAACGAGGATTAATCAGTTCTGTCGGCTCTAAAACCTTAGTGCAGTTTTCGCACTGGTCACCACGGGCTTTGTCATAGCCGCAGTGCGGGCAAGTACCGGTAACATAACGGTCAGGCAAAAAGCGCTCATCATCAATCGAATAGATTTGTTTAATTGATTTTTCTTCAATATAACCGTTTTTATCAAGCTGCTCAAAAATATGATAAGTTAATTCTTGGTTTTGCGGGCTGCTGGTGCGTCCGAAATAGTCAAAAGACAGGTTAAACGCATCATAAGCTTGTTTATGACGGTTATGATATTTGGTGCAATATTCGCCGATATCCATTCCTTCTTTGGCTGCGCCGACCTCAGACGGAGTCCCGTGTTCATCAGTCCCACAGACATAGAGAACTTCGTTGCCCAACATTCGATTAAATCTGGCATAGACGTCAGAGGGCAACAAACAGCCGACCATATGTCCCAAATGAGGAACACCATTGACATAAGGCAATGCAGAAGTAATCAGGATTTTAGACATTAAAATTTCTCCAAGTTCAAAACATTATTTTTTATTTGCGTTCGGATTTTACAACAAATCTGTAATTTCTCAAGACTTATTGTCGATATTTTTACAGTTTTTTACGCTTCTTGTCCAATTTAATGTTTTTTGTCTATTGCATTAAACAAAAATAAGTGCTATAAGGTGAAATAAGAATAATACAATTAATTAAATTATTATAAATATGGAAAAAAATTTTTTAGACAAGAATGCAAATGTTGTGGCTAATTGCGGCTATTTCAATGTCTTCGGCAAAGGAACGGCTGTAACCAAACCTCAAGCCGGTGAAAAAACAACCAAAATAGGTAATGGTTGCTCGTTTGGCGGAAATGTGCGTATTGCCGCCAACTGCGTAATCGGAAACAATGTTGTTATCGGTGATAATATAATCATTCCGCAAGGAACGGTTATAGGCAACAATGTCACTATCAACGGGATAGTTCGCCTCGGCGAAGCTAATGTCATCGGCGACAACACCAAAATATGCGGTATTGTTAAAATCGGTGAGCATAACATGTTTATGCCGAACTGCGTAATCGGAGTTGATAATGCTACGGCTTCCGACCATGGAATGGTTAAAATCGGTAATAGCAATACCTTTCATACCGGTGTAACAGTTGTGCGCGCGTCCGGCCAAAATGCCAACAACGCCACTACTATCGGTGATAACTGTTCTTTGTTCGAAAACACAGTCATTAAGAGCAATGTTGTTATCGGTTCAGATGTTTGCTGCTATCCGCAATGCACCATCCTTGAGGGAGCACACATCGGAAATGATGCATCTTTCATCAGCTCCACTCTCGTAAAAGCGCAAAGCTTTATCGGTGACGGCGCAATGATTGATGCACAGCGCATAGACAGAGATATTCCTCCTTTTGCCATTGTGTTAGGCGAAAATGTGGTAGGAATTAATCGTCCGCTGCTTATGGAGAAGATAGTTGACATCACTGACAGCCAAATCGGATGGGTAAGCGAAACAGTGCGCCATATCTGTACTGCAATCAGCTATGAAATTGCGCAAGGAATGGTTAACCGCGAAAGGCTTTCGGACAATCGTCTGGAAGATATCTATCTCAAACTTTTTGAATTTGTGCATACGCCACATGCACAAAAAGTTATGAAATGGCGTTAAGCAAAAGGTGTTCTGATTTTTTCAGAACACCTTTTGTGTTTTTTTATTTTGGCTGTGGTTTGAGCAGAAATTCCGGCAATTTTTCCAATTTGGAAGCCCCTGCGGCTTTGACATGCCCGCCGCCGCCGAATGTGGACGCAATTTGAGAAACATCAACATTGTCTTTGGCTGTATAAAACGACAAATTCCAACGATTGCGCTTGTTCATAAAGAAATTGCACATAAAGTCATAATCATCAAGATTAGGCAATGAATCAAAAAACTCGGAATACCCTTGCGGCATATTGGCACAAATACATTTCAGCCCCATATATTCACTTTCAAACGCCATACTGCGTACCAAACGGATATTACGAATTTTTATCCACGATAATATCGCCTGCCCTTTGGCAACCATCTCTTCAATATTTAAACGTTCGGAAAGCAACTCCGACCATGTGGTATCGGTCGGGCGGTTAACCCCCAATGACTGGAAGGCATATTCAAACGGGCGTACCCGCGGGTCACGTAAATCATAAATATCATTCAACCCCAATAATTTTACACCTTCCGGCAATGGTTTTTGAGGATAGAAATACTCCCATGTCAGACAAATGGCAGCCGTACCAATACGCCGCAAGCCTTTAAGAGGTTGATGTTGCCCTTCGGCCATGGCTTTCTCATATTCCTTAATGACCGAAGCATGATGGTCTATCCATGTAAAATCACGGGTTTGACTGAGCTCGAACATAAAATCCAACGGCAAAGATATATCGCAAACAATGATTTTATCGTGTTTTTTTATATCTTCAAACGGGATTTCCATGTCATGATTCAAACCTAAAAACTCAATTTCAGGATAGACACTGCGGACAATAGCCGCAGAACCTTTGCCATCGTGGTCAGCAATATGGTATATGCACAACATCTTGTATTCTCTCGTTATAGTTCAATTATCATATTATCATAAGCCGGAGTGACATAATCAGGAGTCAAACTGTTGACTTCATCATAGTCGGCTTCACTTGCCATATGATTTATAATAGCTCGTTCTGGGTTAATTTTTTCTATACAATACATAACTTCTTCAAGTCCGGCATGAAACCGCTGTGAATAAATTGTTGTCAAAGGAACAATCAAAAGTTTCGGACGTTTGATAATTTGAGCATAGCCGCTTTCATCAATTGCGCGGAAATCAGCAATATGCACAACTTCACCATCATTGAAGACATAACCGGTGGTCGGGGCATTATGTCCCAACAATTTAATGGCGGTGATTTTAAGGTCGCGAATATAGAAAGGCTCATTATGGTTTACATCATTGGCAATCAGACTGGGTTGGCGAATGCAATCTTTTTTCTCATTTGGCAGCGCGATGAGATATTTAAATCGTTCGCGAATAGTTTCCATGGTTTCCGGTGAACCATAAATATTAAGACTACTGTCATTAATACGATTGATTTCGCGCAAATCATCAATACCATGGACATGGTCAGCGTGAGTGTGAGTATATAATACTCCGTCTAAAAATCGAATCTGATTATACAACAATCCCTGCCGTAAGTCAGGTGACGTATCAATCAGGATTTTGGTATCGCCCAGCTCATAATAAATGGTGGTACGACAGCGGCGATTTTTAGGATTAGCTGGATTGCAAAGCCCCCATCCGCGACTCAAAGACGGAACTCCGGGCGCAGCTCCTGCTCCCAAAATAATAACCTTATCCGACATCAGTATTCTCTCCGTCCCTTATCACTGGCTTTCCGGAACAGATTGCAAAAATTATCCGAAGTTATTTGCGCAATTTTATCAAACGGAAGGTCGCGAATTTGCGCCAGTTTTTCAGCAGTGTAACGAACAAAAGACGGCTCATTGCGGCGGCCGCGTTTAGGTATCGGCGCCAAGAAAGGAGAATCGGTTTCGACCAAAAGTCTTTCGAGCGGGATGTCAGCAAAAATATCCCGCAGCTCCGAACAACGGTTAAAAGTAATCATTCCCGAAGCCGATAAATAAAAACCTATGGACAGCGCAAAATCAGCGAACTTACGCGAAGAGCTGAAACAATGAATGACGCCGCTGAACGGTTTTTCACGGTAAGCTTCCCCCAAAACATTCATCATATCTTCATCCGACTCGCGATTATGGATAATTATGGGCAGTCCGCTTTCCTGTGCGGCCTTAATATGTTCGCGCAGCAGTTTTATCTGCAAATCACGCGGCGCATAATCATAAAAATAATCAAGCCCGGTTTCACCGATACCGATAACTTTTTTATGTTTTGTCTTTGATAACAGATCTTCAGCCTTAAGCTCCGGATACTCGCAGGCATTATGCGGATGTACCCCGACGGCAGCATAAATAAACGGATATTTCTCAGACAGAGCAAGTTGATTATCCAACTCGTCAATATTATTACCGGCATTAAGAATCATATTAACGCCTTGCTCTTTGGCGCGCTCAATTATCTCATTAATGTCTTCTTCAAAATCGTTAAAATCAAGATGACAGTGGCTGTCGACTAACATTTTACTCCCTTTACTGTATATTTTTACAAATATTGCCCATAATATTGATAAAGGCCTGTTTTTTATCCATATTCAAGCTCTCAACCTCAGCAAATGTTTTAACGGCATAGTCCCAACAATCGGCATAAGCGATTACATGAGATGAATTTTTAACATTTTCGCTCAAAAACTTGAGCAGCAACTCGCGGCTAAGGTTATAATTCTCCTCATCGGCAGCGGCATCCGTACTAAAGTCCAAGATATCGGCAATACTAAATTTGCTACCGGCTTGCAAAATACGGCACAGCTTAGCATACCGGTCAGCGGCATTATTATCTAAATAAGTTAAAGCTTTGCCGATGCTTCCCGAAGATATGGCAACAATTTTTTTGATTGTATCTTCGCCGGTCTGCGGTCGATAACGCCGTATTAAACTGGCAACATTATTATCGCTCAATGGCTTCAATTCTATTTTGGCGCAGCGCGATTTTATGGTCGGCAACAGTTGATTGGGATTATGACTGATTAGTAACATTTGGGTTTTCAGCGGCGGTTCTTCCAAAATTTTTAAAACCGCGTTAGCCGAAGCTCGATTCATATCATCAATACTGTCAATAATAACAACCCGCCATCCGTCTGAAGATGAATGTTTAGACAAGAATTCGTTAATGGTTCTGACATCATCAACCCGAATAAAAGCCGACTTTTTAAGGTCTTTGAGTTCTTCATTGCTCAGTTGTTCGCCGTCACGAATAGCTTTTAACACTTTTTTGCGGTCAGTATCGGTATAATCACGCTCGATTATTTTTAAATCAGGGTGCGAGTTATTTGACACCAGCTTATACACCTGATTGTCCGGTGAAATATCAAGACTATTGTATTGTTCACGTTTAGAACTGTCGGCGGCTAATAAAAAGCGTGCAAATTTATACGCCAAAGTCGCTTTTCCAATTCCCTCAATTCCCGAAATCAGCCATGAACTGTGCAGCGAGTTGGCTTTCCAAGCATTTAGAAACAGCTTTTCAGCCTCTTCATGCCCTAAGACATAAGGGTTGTTGCGCGGTAATAAAAAATTTTCGGCATCATCAGACATCAGCTTAACTTAAACCTTTCAGATACCACATTTAATATATCACGGTGCAAATCCTCAATTGATTTGTCGGCATTCAAAACTACACAACGCTGCGGTTCAGCGGCGGCAATCTGCAAGAAACCGTTGCGCAAGTTTTGGTGAAAACTCAAATCCATACTTTCAAAACGCGTTTCTTTAATCGTCATACCCATAGCTTTTTTGAATGAACGCTCGATCCCGATTTTAGGATCAAGATCCAAAACAATCGTCAAATCGGGCTTAAAATTACCAACGGCAATTTGATACAGATTTTGCAAGGTTTCATACGGAACTTTTTGGTTATAACCATAATACTGGTACGCGACGGTCGAATCTGCGAATCTGTCGCTTAAAACCCATGTTCCTTTTTGCAAAGCCGGCCAGATTTTGGTGGTCAGATGAATGCGGCGGTCGGCATAATAAAGCAAAGCTTCAGCCACGGCATCAAATTTATCTTTATCGCCACAGACTAACATTTTGCGCAACTCCACACCGGCTTCCGTTCCCCCCGGTTCTTTGGTCATAAGATTATTAACCTGATGTGACTGCAGCCATGATGACAACATCTTTATCTGTGTTGATTTGCCGGTACCCTCTCCGCCTTCAAAAGTGATAAATCGGCCCGATTGAGGTTGGACGTCAAGGGCCAGCTCAAGCTGCCGTTTCGGCGCTTGGACATCAAATGTAACAAATTCACCCTTGACTGATTCCATTATTCTGCTCCCAACAACAAATATTTAATATTACGGCTGATCCGTCCCCAGAAACCGACTTTATTAACGTCATTAGCTGCAACCAACGGAATTTCAACCATACCGCTTTCGGGAATTTCGGCTTTTATGACGCCTAATTGCTGGCCTTTGACAACCGGAGCTTTAACTGGTTTGTCATAAATAGCAGTCAATTTAATTTTGTCGGATTTGTTTTTCTTAAGCGTGCGGACAACATCTTGATCAACCAACATATCAACTTTATCTTCCGTACCGAACCAAACCGGCATTTCGGCAACTTTAGTGCCTTTTTTGACAATGGTATAGTTATCAAACTCGCGGAAACCCCAACTCATAATTTTGTCAGCTTCTTCCGACCGTTCTTTATTGGAATTAAGTCCGGTCATAACACCGATAAGACGACGATTGTCTTTTTTGGCCGAAGCAGTCAGGCAATATCCGGCTTCTTCGGTATGTCCGGTTTTCATACCATCGGCATACGGCATACTGTACAACAGCGGATTGCGGTTGCCCTGACGAATGTTGTGGTAAACAAATTCTTTTTGTGAAAACAGATGATAATATTGCGGAAATTCTTTAATAATCAAGCGTGCTAATTTAGCCAAATCTTCAACGCTCATGCGATGATCAGGATGAGGCAGACCGGTAGCATTGGCAAATGTGGAATTATTCAACCCTAAATCGCGGGCTTTTTTATTCATCTCAACAGCAAAATCCTCTTCACTGCCAGCAAGGTTTTCGGCGGCAACAATACAAGCATCGTTACCCGATTGAATAATAATGCCTTTAATCAAATCTTCCACCCGCACTTTGTCGCCAATAGCCAAAAACATGGTAGAACCGCCGCTGGCCGCACCGCCTTTGCGCCATGCGTTTTCACTAACCGTAAAAGTATCATCCAATGACAATGTTCCGTCCTTGAGCTTTTCAAAAATCAGATAAATGGTCATAAGTTTGCTCATTGATGCCGGCGCAATTTTTTTATCAATTTCTTTGGTGTAAAGATACTGACCGGTATCATAGTCCATCAAAATCACATTACGGGCTTTGGTTTCAATCGCCTGCGCCGAAAGCGACGTCAGACAAATTCCGCTCATCAACAACGTTATAAAAGCAATTTTTGAATATAATTTCATTTTTTCCTCTTTTTAAGATACTTTAATTAATCTTGAACGACTTTAGCATTGTATATACCAAAATTTTTAACTCTGGCTAAGGAAACTTCGGCTTCCTGTTTGTGAGTATAAGGACCTAAACGGACACGATAAAATTTCTGCCCGCCGACTTCGACAAAGTAGACATTGGTTTCACCGAATTTATCCAACTGCGTGGCTAAATTTTTGGCCGAATCAACTTTGGAATAAGCTCCGGCCTGCACAAAATAGCTTCCCTTCGGGTATGATTTCACCGGTCCTTGATAACCGGTAGCCCGAATCCCGTTGCTGTAATCAGATGAAGCTTTAGTTGCAGTAGCGGCGGATGCGGTTTTAACGTCCTCACCCAACAAAGCGGCTTTTAATTCACGGCTCTCTTTTTCCATAATTTCAACGCGAACTTTGGCTGTTCCTTTAGTTTGAAAGCCCAACAGCTGCGCGCCGCGTTTGGATATATCAATGATACGATTTTTAGCATAAGGACCGCGGTCATTGATTCTTAAAACCAAAGAGCGTCCGTTTTCCAAATTAGTAACCTTAACGATTGACGGCAACGGCAATGTCCGATGGGCAGCGGTTAAGGTGTTCATATCATAGTTTTCGCCGTTAGCGGTTTTTTTGGCGTGAAAATCTTCACCGTACCACGAAGCAACACCGACTTCAGAATAGCTATAATCTTCTTTAGGGTAATACCATGTACCCATTATCTTATACGGATTGCCGACCTTATAAGAACCGCCCTGCCCTTTAATGGCGGCAGCCTGTGAATATTTCCCGTTCCCTAAATCCATACGTCCGTAGGTACAAGCCGAAAGCAATGCAACGGCAGATAAAAGTACAATAACCGGCAATTTTGCTGTTGTCTGTTTCATTAGTTTCCTTATTTTCACATTTATTTTGCGATTAATCTAACTTGTTTTTGAGCATTCGTAAAGCTCTTAATTGCCTTTGTGCAATTTTCGTGACGGGACCGGAACGGCAAAGCCGATTTCAGGATTATAACGGCGGATTTTAGATAACAGGTAGTAATCAGGATAGCCGTCTTGCGGCAGATTAGCTTTCTTTTGAACCTGCTTTACCGCCTCACGCGTTTTGGCGCCCAACTGCCCGTCTTCATCAAGCTTAAACCACCCAAGCTTATTAATGAAAGCCTGAATAGTTATGACATCATCAGTCTTCAGGCGCAAAGATGGATTATCATCTAATGGCTGCCATGGACGACTTCCCGAAATATAGTCAGCCAGATGTCCGATAGCCAAAGCATAATTTTCGGAGCGATTCCAGTGCATTATGCAATCAAAATTGCTAAAGACCAAATAGGCTTTACCTTTGCGTCCTTCTGGAGTAATGATGGCGGCCGGAATATCTTTTTTGAATGGCAATTTTCGTAATTTTGTTGTCTTTACGCCTATCTTTTGCCAATGTTCAATCGTCTGCTTATGTTGGCGGCCGGCTTGAGCAAAGTCGAAGTTCCACGGCAGCGAAACCTCAATTCCCCAAGGCAAATCCTTATTCCAACCGACTGACGACAAATAATTGGCCGCAGATGCCGCCGCATCCTCAAAACTATGCCAAATATCAATCTGCCCGTCGTGGTTAAAATCAACCGCATAGGTATTAAACGTTGACGGCATAAACTGGAAATGCCCCATTGCTCCGGCCCAAGATCCCTGCATACGGGTATAATCAATCTGCCAATCATCAATTATTTTTAAGGCTTGATATAGTTCATTGCGAAAGAAAACCGGACGCCGTTTGTCATAGCTCAGAGCAGTCAGCGAGGCAATAACGTTATAATTGCCGAATGATTGTCCGTAATTAGTTTCCAATCCCCAAAAAGCAACCAAATATGCTGCCGGAACATGATATTTTTGCTCAACCTTTTGCAATGTGTGTTTGAGTTGTCGGGACTTGTCGCGCCCTTGAGCAACTTTGGTTTTCGAAACCAAGCGGTTTATATAATCAGCGGAAGTCATTGTAAATTCGGGCTGTTTACGGTCTTTTTTGACCACTTCAGAATCGGATTGATAGAAATCATTTTGGTAAACCTGCGCGATAGTAGCCGACGAAATACCGCGCTTTAACATATCTTGTTTTAACTCGTCAAGCCATTGAAGATATTCATCCGGCGCATCTGAACCGGCAACTGCCGATGATGCAGCACATCCGCCGCAACAGCCTAACATCGCACAAACCATTGAATATAGATAAAAACGTTTCATCATTATACCACAAACAACATTCATTTTTTGTAAGTATATGGCGCTAAAAGTAAATAAATGCATAAAAAAGCTAAAATTAACACTTGACGAAGTGAAAAGTTTAATATAAATAAGGTGGTGTTTTGATAAAAACCGCTCATTCATCTGTGGAGAGGTGGCAGAGTGGTTTAATGCAGCGGTCTTGAAAACCGTCGAGGGGGCGACCCCTCCCAGAGTTCGAATCTCTGCCTCTCCGCCATTTTTAACCCGTTCTTTGTAACGGGTTTTATTTTTTCCGAAACTTTGTCCTCCTATTCTGCTTTCACGGCGGAGATCCCCTCAAACTTCGTCATTACTCCTCCCCAAATATCTTGCCGATAATTTGCAAATAGCCAATGAATTATCTGAAATAATATGCTTTGATAATTATGTATTCACAAGTAAAAGGAATAAAATATGAATTCTGATACGGCAGCAGCTTTTTTTGAATTTATTTTTAATCGTCAACTAGTTTGGTATAGGCGCAATGTTTTACAACAGCCAGCCCCTTGGAGTGACGATAAAATTTTGCAGACTTTCAAATTTTGCAATGTTTACCGTGAGCTTGATGCTGGAACTCAAGCTATTCGCCTCTATATAACCAAACCCGATTACTCGGCTGAACAAAAGATTTTTAATATCATCGCTTATCGTTTCTTTAACCGGCGGGATACAATTGAAAATCTGTTTGGCGGGATGTTAGATCCGCAGCATTTTGATTTCAAAAAGTTGGAAAAATGCTTTGATGAGAAAAAGCGTGAGGGCAATATTTTTTCGAATGCTTACTTGATAACGGCTCATGCGGTTTGTGATTATCGTCCGCATGATAAACATATTCAAATTCTGCAAATGTTGGATAATCTCCGCCCGCAATTAACCGCAATACGGCAAAAGCTGCAAACATCGTCCCCGCAGCAAGGATTAAAAATCATTGAAGAAAATGTTCCATTAGCCGGACCTTTTTTAGCCGGTCAAATTCTGCTGGATATTACCTATGCCGGAGATATCGTCAATTATTCATCCAACGATTTTTTAATTGTCGGTCCGGGGGCGCATTGGGGACTTAATATTATTTGGGAGCGAAAATTATCTAAAAAAGAGGCTGATGAAGCTTGCCGTTTTTTACACCACAAGCAGCCGCAAGCATTTGAAAATTTGAAAAAAGCAACCGGAAAAGACTGGCGGACAATATGTTGGAATAATCCGTCTTATCCAAATTTTCCCTATCTAAGTCTTCATGATGTGCAGAACAGTTTGTGTGAGTTCCGCAAATATTGGCGTTTAAAAAACAATGAAAGCGCCAAGAAAAGATATTATAAATAACATACTATTATTAATGTTAATTAATTTATTACATTAAGTTATTTTAATAACTGACAACACAATCATCACCGTTAAAACTATAATCGATAACTATCCCGTTATGAATGGTAAATGAGGTTTTGCAATAATAATCCGAAGATTGCGGTTGGTTAGGAAAACCGAAATCAGGTATCGAAATTGCAGGATACCACACCTCATAAGAATATGGTTCAGTATCTCCGTCAATCGGACGAGTAGAAAATTTTAAATAAGTTATAATCTTACGGCTTGGGGTTAAATAGAAAGTTTTATACGGATACCCCCATGACTGCTGCAAACGTTCTTCCGATTGTCCCAACCATGGTTCAAGTGTTTCGGCATAGGTCATTTTTCGGCCGGCGCAGGCCGCTAAAACTAAAAAAAAGATTATTCGTACAATCTTGGGCATTGTATATCTCCTATCAGTTAGGGAGATATAACCGCAAAAACAAATTGCAAGCTAGACATTTGGTAGAGATTGCAGCATTTTGGTTAATTTAGCATCAGCGGCTTTATCCAACCGCAGCTTAAACTCGACAAATTTATCAGTATTAACAATGTGCAATACCTCAGCATGAGCATAAATCCACGATAATAATTTACCCTCGACAACCGGTATTTTAACATCAATAATCTTAAAGTCCTGCGCTAATTTGTCGTCTAACTGCCGCAAAAATACGGAACATCCCTCTCCACTTAAAGCCGAAATCATAATCATATTGGGCTTAAGCGCATAATATTGCTGCAAATCAGCCTTAGTTTCAGGTGGAAGCAAGTCAGATTTATTTAACAGTTCAATATAGTTATTTTTCTCCTCAATATTATCCAAACCAAGGCTGGATAATACTTTCAGCACATCTTGTTTCTGCTCCTTGGTATCAGAATTAGAAATATCGCGAACATGAACGATAATATCGGCGGCTAAAACCTCTTCCAAAGTGGCGCGAAAAGCCATAATCAATTCATGCGGCAAATCGGAAATAAATCCTACGGTATCAGACAAAATAACTTCTCGTCCCGAAGGCAGTCTGACTTTACGCAAAGCCGGGTCTAAGGTGGCAAAGAGCATATCTTTGGCTAGAACATCAGCTGCCGACAACCGGTTGAATAACGATGATTTTCCGGCGTTGGTGTAACCGACTAAAGCAACTACCGGATAAGGAACTTTTTGACGGGAAGAACGTTGAATGGCACGGGTTTGTTTAACCTTTGACAATTCTTTTTTGATACGCAAAATCTTGTCATCAATTATACGGCGGTCAAGCTCAATTTGTGTTTCGCCCGGACCGCCCAAAAAACCTGCACCGCCGCGCTGACGTTCAAGGTGCGTCCAGCTTCGAACAAGACGGCTGCGTTGATAAGTCAGGTGAGCCAATTCGACCTGCAATTTGCCTTCATTGGTTTGGGCACGCTCACCAAAAATTTCCAAAATCAGCGCTGTGCGGTCAATAACTTTAAGATTAAGCTTTTTTTCCAAATTGCGCTGTTGGATAGGAGATAACTGTGTATCAACAATCAGTAATTCGACATTATACTGTGTAATTATTTGCTGCAACTTATCAATAGCACCCTGCCCGATATAAGTTGCCGGCTTAATGGTGCGAATTTTGACAATTTCGCTATAAGCCACATCAAGATTAATTGCGGCTGCCAGCCCTTGAGTCTCGGCCAATCTGTCAGCGGGAGATAAAGCTCCTGCTTCACCGATGACATCAGGAAAAATCACGGCAGCAATTGTCTGAAGATTTGAATTAAATTCAATAAACGGCAAGGCTATTCTGCGTTATCGGTAATTTCGACCTCAACGGCTTCACCCGGCATAATAGTCGAAATTGCATGTTTGTAAATCAGCTGAGTGTGACCATCACGGCGCAACAACAGCGAAAAACTGTCGAACCAGGTTATCAGCCCCTGTAATTTTACACCGTTTACCAGAAAAACCGTTACTGAAATTTTATCATCACGAATTTTGTTTAAAAAATCATCTTGAACATTCTGCGACATTATTTTTATCCTTTATTGGGTTAGTCTGCAATTTAATTCTAACAACATTTTTTAAGATTAGTAAAGTATCGATTGTTTGCAGGGGATAATTTCCGGTTGTAATCTATGACAAGACCTTTTCAACTTGCTTAATAGCGGAAGAATCAACGTATAACAGAATGACATCATCTTTTATTATTTCGGTTGACGGATTGGGAAAGATAATATCATTACCGCGGTTGATAGCAAAAATGCGGCTAAATTTATGAAGATTAATTTCACCGATTTTTTTACCGTTAACCAAGCTGTCATCATTGACTTTCATCTCCCAAACCTCGCCTTGCCCGCGGCTGATGGAATAAGCATTAGAAAGTTTTACTTTGCGGATTTCACGCAACATCTTAGAAATGGTAACCGTGCTGCGGTCAATTAAAATACTGTCGCCGATGTTGAAAATCAGGTTATTGTAAGAAGGTGTATTAACAACCGAAACAGCAGTCGCCGCTCCGCTTTTGGCTGCCAGCAATGATGCCAGTAAATTATCCTTATCATTAGTCGTTACGGCTATACTGACATCGGCGTGGCTGATATCGGCTTCTTCCAAAATCAGGTCGCTCATCAACTCGCCCTGCACAACGACAACATGCGATAATTCTTTAGCCAGATTACGAGCAACAGCCAAATCTTCCTCAATTATTTTGCAGCTGATAATACTGTCATCATGTTCTATACTTTGCCCGATATAGCGAGAAATAGAATTACCGCCAAAGATTACTAAGCGCTCATTAAGCGGCTTGTCCATACCAAAACTGCGTATTGCCTCATCAATATTTTCCGTTTTAACCAAAATATTAATTTCATCTTCCGGTTCTATGGCGTCATAAGCCTCTGGAATAAAACTATTGCCGTTTCTGGTTATGTTAATTACGGTTGTTTCCAGATTTTCGGTCATACGGCTCAGCTGCATCAGCGGAATTTTTACTAACGGTGATTCTGAATTAATTTTTAAGGTAACAATCGTATATTTTTCCTGCAAAACCGGAATAATTCCCGCACTACCAGCATATTTAACCGTACGAAGTATCATTTCGGCAATAGCAATATCCGGTGAAATAATCATATCAATCGGCAAATGATTGTCGCTGTAAAGCGTTTCCCACAAAGGGTCAAGGAAATCATCACTGTCAATGCGGGCAATTTTGAGCGGAAGTTGGAATAAGCTGTGAGCGACCTGACAAGCAACCATATTGACTTCATCGCTGTCGGTCACCGCCAAAAGCATATCGGCGGCATCAGCTCCGGCACGGTCCAGAATATCGGGATGCGAAGCTTCGCCCAAAACCGGCAAGACATCAAATTCCTGAGCAATTTCATCAAGATGACGTTGGTTTTTATCAATAACGACAATATCATTATTACCTTTAACCAGATAACTTACAATACTGCGTCCAACGCTGCCGGCTCCACATACGATAATTTTCATATTTGCCTCTTATTCTTCCATACAACTGTCAAAAAAGCGATTAATTTCAGCTAAAGCATCAGGAATATTATTAATTCGCACATAATTTTCCCGAAAACGTCGAGCATCGCGCAAGTTTTTGCAATACCAACAGACATATTTGCGAGATATACCCAAAGCTAATTTTTCACCATAATAACTCTTTAATCCTTTAATATGGGTTAACAAGGCCTGTTTAACAAGAGGAAGCGGCATGGGGTTCGGCAGCTGTCCGGTGGTAAGATATTCGTGAATTTGAGCAATAAGCCACGGGCAGCCAAGTGCAGCTCTTCCGACCATAACGCCGTCAGACTTAGTGTAATCCAGCATCTGCTTAGCCTTTAGCGGCGAAGTGACATCACCATTACCGATAACCGGAATTTTGACAGCCGATTTGACAGCCGCAATAATATCCCAATCCGCCGTACCGGCATAAAAATCCGAACGGGTACGTCCGTGGACGGTAACATATGATGCTCCGCAGTCCTCGCACATCTGTGCAAACTCAACCGCATTAACCGCTTTGTGATCCCAACCTTTACGAAACTTAACGCTGACCGGAAGTTTTACGGACTTGACAACTTTTTGAATAATCGCCGCGGCTAAAGGAATATCTTTCATTAAATAAGAGCCGGACTGATTACCGACAATTTTTTTTACCGGACATCCCATATTAATATCCAAAGAATGGGCGCCCAATTCCGCCGCAAAAACAGCAGCTTCGGCAAACAGATCCGGATTACCGCCGACCAGTTGCACTACTACCGGATATGGCTCGTCACGAACATCGGCGATGCGATAGGTTTTGGGATTTTGCCGAGAAAGAGCATTAATAGCCACCATTTCCGAAACCATAACCCCTTTCCCGAAAGACGACACCAGATTACGCATCGGCTTATCGGTTATTCCGGCCATGGGAGCTAAAAAAACATTACTGTCAAAGTCTAGTATCGGCATCAGATTTTAAAATCAAACTCACGGTTATTCTTAAACATAAAATCAAGCAACACTGTCGGCTCACGATTAATATTATCCGCTTGTGAATAGCTTGAGGCGGCGTAAGATGCAGTCGGCTTAAGCTCATCCCACGAAGTATAGTCGCTTAATTGGTAAGAAACGGAAGCCGACAACAAATTGTAAGCGTAATTGTTCAGGCGGCTGTAACCGTAATCATACGCTTTTTCAGAATTTTTATCATCAATTATGGCGGTACGCGAGTTCGAACGCGACTTTATCTGCTCAACCGAATAAGATATTTGTTGATGCAGACTGCTGATATAATCATTTACGTGCATTCGGCTCATTTACCAACCCTAGTTAAGTTTATCTAAAGTTTTAGCTAAAATGTAGTACAATTTACCAATGTCGGCACCGGAAATGACTGAAAGCAAGACGCCGGAATGCTCGCTGGCTTTTGCCCGTTCGACAAGAGTTTCAAACTCGGACAGATAATTGCTTACCAGCAAACGAAAATCATGATTCTTTTCATATTCACTGCGAATGGCGTTTATCTGTTGTTTGGTCATATTGCGTGACAAATAGCGGACAAATACCGAGGTATCACCATTATAAAACTTTTTCCACAAATCTTCTTCATCTTTAGGATTGAAGACGCGATTGATATCAACCGAAATGGTTTCCATGCGTTCAATAATGCCGGAAGCATTTTTGAGGAAACTGTCAATTTGGATTCCCTGATAAGCCTGCTGTAAGTTTTGCAAAGTCGTATCCGCTTTTTGGGTATGATCATTAAGTTCTTTAATTTGCGCAGCGACAACTTCATTGAAGTGCAATGACTGTTTGACTATATTATCCCCGCGTTTATCAAATTCTTTAGTGCTTTCGACCAGTTCGGTCATAGCGCCATGAACTTTGCTGACAGTATCTTCGGTAGCAGCGACCAAAACACCGGATTGTTTAATAAATACCTCGCCGGAAGTGCGTATTTCATTGGAAATACGTTCAGCATTAGCCGAAATTTCACCCATTGTTGCCCGCAGCTTGTCACCGGAATTTTCAAAATGAGCGGCACTGATTTTGGTTGCTTCCTCCAGTTGAAGGCCGAGATTTTTGAGGTTTTCGCCCAAGCCTTTAACCTTATCATAGGCAATATTAGCACGATCCGACAAAGCTGACGAGGTTTCATTCAACACAGTATTGAAACAATCAACCAGTTTCTTGGTATCATCAGAAATTTTAACCATTTTATCGCTTTGTTCACTGATGAGGTTATTGATTTCGATAACACCGGTACTGGTTTCGGCGGTAACGGTATTAAAACCGGCCAAATATTTTTCATATTCTTTGAATACGCCGCCGATATTATCGGAAGAGTGATGAATGGTTGCATCCAAATCTTCACTGCATTGACTTAAACTCATATTAACCTGTTCGATGTTCTTAATCGAGTTCTTTGTGGTCTTTTGAACATCTTCACCGGCTTTAATCAGACGATCACCCAAGACATCAAACTCATAAGCAATTTTGGTGGTGGTATCAAAAATATTGTCGGTATTAGATTTAAAGTTATCGTTTATTTCTTTGATTTTTTGCGCAACATCCGTAGCGGCGTCAGTTAAATATTTATATTGCTGCGCCAAAGAGGCTTCGCCCAAACGAGTTTGCGCCGACAAGGTATTCACCGCATCGGTTAAGCTGTCGCGCTGATGTTCCAACATCTGTTTTATATCATCAGCCTGCAATTTGGCTTTAACCAACGAAACATCCATATTTTTAAGCTGATCATCCATCATCTTATTGAGATTTTTGGTTTCGGACGACAAATCGCTGTTAGCAGTCTGCAGCTTGCCGCAACTGCCTAAAATAATATCGGCCGAATTGCTGCTTTCTTCACGAATATTTTTAACGGTAGAGCCGAACAAATCAACCTTGGCCTGAATGTTGTCGGCAATCGCCGAAAAATCGTTGGCAACGGAGGTTACCAGGTCACTGACAAACGTATTTTTCTGACCTAACAAGGTTTCCATCTCGGCCAATTTATCTATTGAGCGATTTGAATTATTGACCACGGCTTCACTGTGCTTAGCCGCATCCTCTTCCAAAGAAGTCATACGGGCAAAAACCTTATCCGCATTCTGATCAATAATGGCAATTTGTTTTTTCAAAGCTTCGCTCATTGAAACCGTATTTTCCGAAAGTTTGTCACAAAGTCCGAAAAATTCATTTTCCTGCTGTTTGAACAACAATCCGAGCGCCGCAGCCTTATCATCAAGCGACTGAACGACATCAGATACATAGCTTACCGTATTTTCGGCCACATTGCGCAGAACGGAATTTTGCGTTTCAAAAGAAGATGTCAGTTGTTCAAAAATATTATTGGAATTACCGGTAGCTTTATCAATCTCCTGAGCCTGACGAGTAAGGACATTATTGACAGCATTAGCGCGTTCGGTAATTACTTTCGACAATTCATCCATATTTTGCGATTGTGATGACAATATATTTTCAAACTGCGTAACTTTAGTCAAAGTCCGGTTGGTCGAGGTATCAAATTTAGTTGACTGTTCTTCAAGATTGTCATTGATATTTTGGGCTTTAGCTACAACCTCTTCACAAGAAGAAAGCATTTCGCTTAATTGATGTTTAAATTTATTAACCGCACTGCCGGCATCTTGTTCCAAAGTTGCCGAAGCTTTAGATAATTCATCAATCTGCCGTTTCAATTCAAGCTTGATTTCCTCAACCCGATTAGCCGAATTGGTGATATTACGCTGCTGTTGCGAAAGAGCTGCTTCACTAATCTGACTTTGCGAAACCACAATTGACGAAGCTTCACTGAGCGCGGTGGAGTATTTATTCATATTATCACCGGCTTCGTTCATTTGTTTGATGGAACTTTCCGCCTGATTTCTGACGTTATCAGAAGCTTTAAATAACTCATCATTCAATTCTTCAATTTGTGCTTTAGCATCGGCAATAATTTGGCTGACGGCCTCGTGACGAGAGGTTAACTCGTCCGCAGCTTGCGACGATTTAGCAAAGACATCCACCGAAATGTCACTAAGCCGTTTGGCCTTGTCTTCCAGATTTTCGGCAAAAGAACTGATATTATCATTAGCCAATTCTGATTTTTCATGCAAAGAATCAATATTATTTTGCAACGCAGCATCAACCCGTTGTAACGAAGAAACGACACTGTCCGCAACTTGTGATAGCTCATCAACCTGCATGGCAACGCTTTCGGCCAGATTGTTGCTTCTGACTTTGACCTTATCGATTTCCTGAGCAACCCCAGCACTGTGATTATTCAGTTTAGAAGTAATCGTATCGGTAAATTCATCCAGTTGCTGAACGTTATCCTGCCAATCTTTGGTGTAACGCCCCATAGCCTCATCAATCTTAGAAACCTGAGCGGCAATTCCGGCATCGACATTATCCAAACCTTTGAGAACGATTTCATTAATTTGCTCACAGCCGGATTGAGTCTGATTGGCAATTGCCGTCAAACGTTTTTGAAGGCTGCCATCATATTCATTAACTGCCGCATCAATTCTGGCTATATGCGAATTAAGAAGGGAATCCAAATTAGTAATTTCACTGTTAACATTTTTTTGGATAACCGCACAATTACCCATGGCCTTTTCGGAGATTTTTTGCAAAACAGCGGCTTGATTGCTGATAGTTTCATTAACATGATTAAGGTTATCGCGACTCTGATTGTTAAACTGCAACAGCATTTCGTTAGCGCGTAATATGTCATTATTACTGTTTTCGGCAATGGCATGCAGAATATCTGCGGTATCTTTAATCTCTTTGACGCGGGGAAGCAGTCTTTCGATTAAACCGCCGATATTTTTTTCAACAATATCGCTGTTAGCCACAAATTCACGATTGAATTGAGCAATGGTCTGAGCCGAATTTTCAGCTTTAGAAGATATGTTTTCAAAATTTTTGACCAAAAACTTAACACTGTCGCTGAGTTCGACAATTGTATGCGAGGAATAGGTATCAAGGGTCGAAACCAATTTGGCAAATTCATTGATATTAGCGCCGATTTCGACTTTTATTTTAGCGGTCTGTTCCGTGGCCATTTTTGTAATTTGCTGCAACTCGACAACTTGGGAGCGAATAGCATCGGCCATAGCTTTGGCGGTTTCGGGAGCGCCTTGTTCGGGGTAAACAAGCTGATTCATATAAGCGCGAAGAAATTTGGCCTCTTTATTAAACGAGGTTCCGCGGTCAATATAGGCTATTACAACCCAAATAATTGCCAAAGGCAAAGTTATACCGGCCAAAAAAGCGCCAAATTCATCCGGCATCATCAAAAACAGATTAGACCAGCCGAAAAATTGGGTGATGTAAATCAGGACAATAGCAAACCAGACAATGCTGACGCAAATCATCAGGCGATGCAGATTATTGGCCAACCAAGATTGTTTCTCGTCAACCTCATAATCGGCAATATTGTTTTCATTCATAAATTGCGGAAGTGCGGCGTTTTTAGCCGTATTGTCAGCTGATGCCGTTTGCTCAGACATTGAATTTAATTCCCCTAAATATATTCCCCATAGTTTTTTATCCCTAAAAAACTGGGGCTATATTACAGCATAAATTTCAAATTGGGAATGATTTATAGCAACATCAACAACTTTATCCACAACGTAAAATCAGGCTAGAAAAGTCCTGAAATGACGCCATTATCATCGACATCAATATTTTCGGCAGCAGGAACACGCGGCAGCCCCGGCATTGTCAGAATACCGCTGGTTAATGCCACAACAAAGCCTGCTCCGGCGGAAATTCGAACATCATTTATCGGTAATGTATATCCGTGCGGTGCGCCTAAAAGATTTTTGTCATGCGAAATAGAATTTTGCGTTTTGGCGATACAAACCGGCAAATCAGCGTAGCCGTTTCGGCTATATAATTCCAGCTTATCCAAAGCCCGAGTGCTGAATTGAACCTCACTGGCATGATATATTTCTTTGGCAATCGTAGTTATTTTATCAATCAACGGCATATTATCGGCATAAAGATAGTGAAAATTTGCAGGCGATGAAGCTTGAGAAACAACTTCATGGGCAAGTTTAACCGCTCCGTGTCCGCCCTGTCCCCAACAGTCAACTTCAAAAACTTTTAAGCCCAGTTTTGCCACAGCCTGCATTAAATATGCTATTTCATTGTCAGTATCCGATTTGAAACGATTTAGAGCAACAATTACCGGAACACCGAACTTTTGCAGATTGGTAATATGGGCTTCTAAATTGGCAAATCCGCACTCTAATGCCGACAAATTTTCAGCTGATAAATCAGCGACCTGACAACCGCCGTGCATTTTAAGGGCGCGTACGGTTGCAACCAAAACCACAGCCGCAGGAGTAAGATTACCGATACGGCATTTGATATCCATAAATTTTTCAGCCCCCAAGTCAGCTCCGAAACCGGCCTCCGTAACGACATAATCAGCCAATTTCAATGCCGTTTGAGTTGCCAACAGGCTGCTGCAGCCATGGGCGATATTGGCAAACGGCCCGCCATGAACAAAAACAGGCGTCTGTTCCAAAGTTTGCACTAAATTGGGTTTCAAAGCATCTTTTAAGACTGCGGCCATAGCGCCGACAACTTTCAATTCCTTGACTTTTACCAAACGTCCGTCATAAGTTTGGCCGACAATTATATTGCCCAAACGCTGCTTTAATTCTTTAATATTACGCGAAAGGCACAAAACGGCCATAATTTCGCTGGCAACGCTGATGTCAAAGCCATCTTCTCGAGCAATGCCGTTTATCTCCGCACCCTCGCCGATATGAATTTGCCGCAAAACCCGATCATTTAAGTCGACACAGCGGCGCCAAAAGATTTTTTGGGGATTTAACTGTAAATTATTGCCTTGATACAGATGATTATCAATCACCGATGCCAATAAATTATTAGCAACCGTAATCGCATGAATATCACCTGTAAAATGAAGGTTAATATCTTCCATAGGGGCAATTTGAGCATAACCGCCGCCGGTTGCTCCGCCTTTACGCCCGAAACAAGGCCCTAATGATGGTTCACGCAAAGCAATGATTGTCTTTTGTCCAATCAGATGCAGGGCATCACCCAAACCTATGGAAACCGTGGTTTTCCCCTCACCGGCAGCAGTCGGAGTGATGGCCGTAACTAAAATCAATTTTCCTGAAGAACGGGAAAGATTGTTAATACGATTAAGAGCAGCATAGCTTATTTTGGCTTTGTAGCGGCCATAGGTTTCAATATCTTCGGCGTTTAGTCCCAATGATGAGGCAATTTTATCCACCGGTTGCAGCAAACTTTGCTGTGAGATAGCAATATCACTTAACAACTTACATCTCCTGCTCAATTTTTTGCAAAACATAGCGCAGCTTTTGCAAAGCCTGCAACTGCATTTGTTCCGTAGATAACGAAGCCGGTACGACCACGCTGGCCTCGATTTTAGTTTCCGGCTCAATCGCCGTAACTTTTACAAAACCGCCGTTGCGGACATATTCAAATAAAACTTCGCTCATTTAATCCTTTAAAAATTTGTTGTTTTTAGGAAAACCGAACGGAGCAAGTTTGCCGACCTGTGCACGATGCCCAAGCCACGAAATCAAGTCGGTTTCGGTTTTAGTCCCTCCGGCGCGAGTATAAGTAAAGCCTTCACTCTCATTAAAGATCTGCATATCCGCCAAGCCGCCGTCTTTGTATTTTTGCAAAGTTACACCGCGGCCGCGCGCCATTGTCGGAATCTCCTCAATCTTAAAGACTAAGAGTTTACGATTGTCACCAATCAAAGCAACCATATCGCCGGTTATTTTCTTGCAGAAAATTGCTTCTTCGCCGGCGGCCAGGTTCATAATTTTGCGACCGTTACGGGTTTGGGCAATCAGGTGGTTTTCATCAACCACAAAACCGCGACCGCTGTTGGAGGCAATCAGATATGAAGCTTTAGGTTCAAAAGTAAACATTGTACAAATGTTGTCATTGTTGCCCAAATCGATCATTAAACGTAACGGCTGGCCAAAACCGCGGCCGCTGGGAATCTCACTGCCGTTGATATTAAAGAACTTTCCGGAGTTATCAAACAAGATAATTTTATCGGTGGTTTGAGCATGAATTGCCATTAACAACGCATCATCGTCTTTGAACTTAAATTCATCTGTCAGCGGAACGTGACCTTTGACGCAGCGAATCCAACCTTTTTGCGACAAAATCACGGTAATAGGTTCTTTCTCGACTAAAGCCTCAATCGAAATCTCAATATCATCAGCGACTTCGGCAAATTCGGTGCGGCGGCGTCCCAACGCAGTTTTCTTACCAAATTTATCCCGCATAGTTTTAATTTCTTCGGCAACTTTTTGCCAACGTAAGCCTTCATCCGCCATAAGCGCTTCCAAAGTTGTTTTTTCGGCTGACAGCTCATTATATTCACCGCGGATTTCCGTTTCTTCCAACCGACGCAGGCTGCGCAGTTTCATATTCAATATCGCTTCGGCCTGATTTTCGGTCAGTTGGAAAGTCTGCATCATTACAGCTTTAGCATCGTCTTCTTCACGAATAATGCGAATGATTTCATCAAGATTTAAGTAAGCAATCAGGTAGCCGGACAATATTTCCAAGCGGCTTATGATTTTTTGCAAACGATAATTCGTGCGGCGCTGCAACACGATTTGACGATGGCGCAAAAACTCCTGCAAAACCTCTTTGATGCTCATAACCCGCGGAACATTGTCCGAATCAAGAACATTCATATTCATATTAAAACGGGTTTCGAGTTCGGTTTGCTTAAACAAAAGCTCCATTAACATACCGGCATCGACATTGCGGCTTTTGGGTTCAAGCACAATACGGACATCCTGAGCCGATTCATCACGAATATCGCTCAATAACGGGACTTTTTTCTCTTGCAGCAATAAGGCAATGCGCTCAATCAGTTTGGATTTGATAACCTGATAAGGAATTTCGGTTACGACGATTTGGTATTGTCCTTGCCCCAAATCCTCTTTTTCCCATTTAGCGCGAATACGAAAATTACCGCGTCCTTGCGTATAGTTGTCCAAAATAGTTTGGAATTTATCAACAATTATACCACCGGTCGGAAAATCCGGACCTTTAATCTTACGAACGACAGCTTCCATTGAAGCTTCGGGATTATCAATCAGCAACAACAGAGCATCACAAACTTCGGCCAAATTATGCGGCGGAATATTGGTGGCCATACCGACCGCAATACCGGCTGACCCGTTGCATAAAAGATTGGGTACGGCACCGGGCATAACAACCGGTTCACATTCTTCCCCGTCATAAGTATCACGAAAATCGACGGCATCATCGTTCAAACCATCCATTAAGGCAATGGCAAACTCTGTCAGGCGGGCTTCGGTATAACGCATGGCGGCGGGACTGTCACCGTCAATATTACCAAAGTTACCCTGCCCGTCAACCAAAGGATAACGCACGGAAAAATCTTGAGCCAAGCGGCACATTGCACCATAGACAGCCGTATCACCGTGAGGGTGATATTTACCGATAACATCACCAACCACACGGGCGCATTTTTTAAAACCTGATTTGGGGTCAAGGTGAAGCTGCCGCATAGCATAAAGCAAGCGGCGATGCACCGGTTTTAAGCCGTCGCGGACATCCGGAAGAGCGCGGTCGACGATTGTGGACATGGCATAAGATAAATAACGTGTGCTCAACTCTTCGGCTAAAGCCACGTTTCTGATTTTTTCATTTGTTTCGGGCATTATTTATCCATTAAAAGTCTTGATTATATATAATTTCCGCCAAGTTAGCACGACTTTCGGGAAATTTCAAGCCGTGAGAATTAAAAAAGTTTTTACGTAGGAAAAACTCCGTCATCCGTAAGAGATTACGTAGCTCCTCCGGCTTGGGATTATTGCGGTTTTGCATAATAAAATGCGGATAAAGAAACAGTTTGTCTTTGTAAATTTCTCCGACTTCGGCACTGACGGCTTTACCGCTTTTAGGTGAAACATAAGCCAGATTTTCGGTTTGTCCCGTAACCGCGCAACAGCTTAAGTCTAGTCCTATCCCCAAAAAATCCAGAAGATAAAATTCGAATAAAGCATAATTAGTTAGCCAACTATCTTCATCTATAAGATTAAAAAAGTTTGACACCAAATCATAAAAATTTTCTAAATTTGCCAGTTCCGGCAAACAGGCATTGGCTAGTCCGCAAAAAGCGGTCAGAGTTTGCAGTTTGGCAGAACTATCCATAAAATTTACTGCCGTAGGAGAAATCAGTTCAACACGCAAAGACGGCATATTTTCGTCCAAACGGGCATAGACATCAACCGCAACCAGATTGCCAAGTTGGAACACAGCTAAATTTTTCTTATTCAAACAATGTTTGACAAAGCCGACCAATTTGCCGTGTTCACGTGTCAAAACGGTGAGAATTAAAGAACTCTCACCGTATTTGCGTAAATTGATTATATATCCTTCGTCTTGAAATTTCATGCTTTCAAGCTCGAACCCGATTAATAGTCATGAATCATGGATTTAGTAATTTTATCATAAGCCATAAGTTCGGTTAAGACACGCTCCATATCATGCAGAGGTATCATATTAGGACCATCACTCAAAGCCTTATCCGGATTATCATGCGTTTCCGCAAAAACGGCCGCAACACCGACCGCAACGGCAGCACGAGCCAAAACCGGAGCATATTCACGCTGCCCGCCGGTAGTACCGCCCTGTCCGCTCGGCTGCTGAACAGAGTGAGTAGCATCAAAAATCACCGGACAACCGGTATCTTGCGCCATACGAGGCAAGCCGCGAAAATCCGTAACCAAAGTATTATAGCCGAAGCTGGCACCGCGTTCGGTCAGGCAGACGTTATAATTGCCGGAATCTTCAGCTTTCTTGACAATATGTTTCATATCCCACGGGGCGCAAAACTGCCCTTTTTTGATATTAACGATTTTGCCGGTTTTGGCGGCGGCAACCACCAAATCGGTCTGACGGCACAAGAAAGCCGGAATCTGCAACATATCAACGTGGGGAGCCACTATTGCGCATTGCTCTTTTTCATGCACATCCGTAACAATCGGAACATTGTTATAAAGCTTTTTGATTTCATCAAAAGTACGCATTCCTTCATCAAGGCCGACACCGCGAGCGCCGGTGATAGAAGTACGGTTAGCTTTGTCAAAAGAAGCCTTAAAAACATAATTAAGGCCTAATTTTTTAGTGATTTCAACCAAAGCGCCGGCCATATCAATAGCATGCTGGCGGCTCTCAATTTGGCATGGTCCGGCCAACAAAGCCATAGGCAGCTTGTTGCCGATTTCAAAATTGCCGATTTTTACAGTTCTTTGTTCCATGGATAATTCCCTTTACTGCTGTTTCCTCAATATCTTCAGTTTTAGCACAAACAGCAAACAGCGCAAGCATATTATCCAAAATCTTCACACCGGTTTTAATTTATTTGCCAACGCAGCCAGGTGAACAACACGTTACCGTCATTTTTGATGCCGGGGACATAAGCTGCCTGCAAAGACAGTTTTTTATAGGTTATACCGGCTAAAGGCAACGGCAACGGGACCGGAATATAACTGTACTCATGACGCTGAGTGAAACCCAAAGTGTAGCCGACGCCGACCATAAAGTCACGATTGCAGTTTACAAACCAGTTTTTTTGAAAGGCATAGCCGAACATTGTTTCAACATAGAAATTAGAATCCTTAAACGCCATAGCATATAAACCGTGCCAATTTCCGTTATATTCATAACGCGACTTACCGATACCGAATCCCCATGGTTCTTCATTATATTTTTCAATTTTTTCCTGATCATAGAACAGACGGTTATGCCAGGTATAAACCGGAACATAAGCATCATACGTATCAGCAGCCCAAGTTTCGACAATATCTTGTTTCAGTTGATCAATAAAGCCTGACATATCAGCATGGGCAGTAAGAGGAGCAGTTAACAAACCTAACATCAGTAAAAATTTTTTCATTGCAGTCGCCTTATAAATGTTCTTTGCCCTGTATAGCGGTAAAAAGAATAAAATGCAATATTATTTATAAAAAAGTAAGGGGCTTTGTACTAAAGCCCCTTCTAAACAACACCGTTAATTAAATCAAGCGGCTTTTATCAATTGCGGCCTTAACAAAAGCCACAAATAACGGATGCGGAGCAAACGGTTTGGACTTAAGTTCCGGATGGAATTGTACGCCGATAAACCACGGATGCTCAGGAATTTCAACGATTTCAGGAAGTCTGCCGTCAGGTGATTTACCAGAGATAACCATACCGGCTTTTTTCAAGACATCTTCGTACTTCAAGTTAACTTCATAGCGATGGCGGTGACGTTCGGAAATTTGGTTGCAACCATAGACTTTAGCCGCCAGAGAATTAGGTGCTAATACGCAAGGATATGCCCCCAAACGCATTGTTCCGCCCAAATCGCCGTCCTGATGTCGGGTTTCTTTTTCGCCTTCTTTTTCCCATTCGGTCATTAAACCGACAACCGGCTCGCAATCTGCCCGCAATTCGGTAGTATAAGCATTTTTGATGCCGACGACATCGCGCATGGTTTCAATAACGGCCATTTGCATACCATAACAAATTCCTAAGAACGGAACTTTATGTTCACGTGCATAGCGCACAGCTTCAATCTTGCCGTCCGTACCGCGCTGTCCAAAGCCGCCGGGAACCAGAATAGCGCTGACGTCATTCAATAACTCGCTAACATCTTCATGCTCCAAACGTTCAGAATCAATCCATTTGATTTTAACTTTATACTTATTAGCAATTCCGCCATGAGTTAAAGCTTCATTAATCGACTTATAGGCTTCCAAAAGCTGGGTATATTTACCGACAACGGCAATCCGCACCGTCCCTTCCGGATGGCGAATAACATCCATAATATGTTCCCATTTGCTCAAATCAGCCGGTTTTTGGCACTCTAAGCCGAAATACTTGCAAACCTGAACATCCATTCCTTCGTGAGAGTAAGCAATCGGGACTTGATATATGCTTTCACAATCAAGAGCCGCAATAACGTTTTCTTCACGAATATTGCAAAATTGCGCGATTTTACGTTTTTCGTTTTGCGGGATTTCGATTTGTGAACGGCACAACAACATATCAGGCTGAATACCGTATTCCTGAAGTTTTTTAACCGAGTGTTGCGTCGGTTTGGTTTTCAGTTCTCCGGCAGTCGGAATATACGGAAGCAATGTAACATGAATAAACATGGCATGCTCGCGGCCTAAATCATACGCAACTTGACGAATCGCCTCCAAATACGGCTGTCCTTCAATATCACCTACCGTACCGCCGATTTCACACAAAACAAAATCTTCATCGGTAATATCCGATAAAATAAAATCCTTAATCTCATTGGTAACATGCGGAATAACCTGAATTGTTGCCCCCAAATAGTCACCATGGCGTTCTTTATCAATGACCCTTTGATAGATTTTACCGGTAGTAATACTGTCCGTCTTGTGGCAAGCCACTCCGGAAAAACGTTCATAATGTCCCAAATCCAAGTCGGTTTCGGCACCATCATCGGTTACATAAACTTCACCATGCTGATAGGGACTCATAGTTCCGGGGTCAACATTCAAATACGGATCAAGCTTGCGCATTCTGACTTTGAAACCGCGAGCCTGAAGGATTGAGGCCAGTGAAGCCGAGGCCAAACCTTTTCCTAAGGATGAAACCACACCGCCGGTGATAAAAATAAACTTGGTGCTTTTAGACATTTTAATACCTTTTTTCAGTTTGTTAGCAAATATTTTCAGCCCTTTTTACAAGGCTTATTTAAAGTGACAAAGGCACCTTTAAGAAAAGGTGCCTTTTATATTGTTTCGGACTGACATCTACTTTCCAGCCACCGGAGCTTCAGGAGCTGTCGGAACAGCAGGTTGAGAAGATGTCTGAACCGGAGCATCTTCCAGCAATGATTTGTTGGGACGAGTTGCTCCTTTGTAATAAATAGACAACGAAATACTGGTGATAATAAAAATCGTTGCCAAAATAGCGGTGGTACGTGTAAGCAGGTTGCCGGTACCGCGGGCGCTCAAAAAGTTCGAAGCCCCGCTGCCGCCGCCTAAACCATCAAGCGCACCGCCTTCGGAACGCTGCAACAAAATAACGGCGACTAAAAATATCGCAACCAGTAAGTGAATGACTAATAAAACTGTTCCCATTCTCTATATTCCTTTACCAAAACCAATTAGCAACAACCGGCGTTTTTAGCAATAGCGATGAAATCAGCCGCTTTTAAGCTTGCACCGCCAATCAAAGCTCCGTCGACATCCGGCAAATTCATTAATTCTTTAGCATTATTGGGCTTTACCGAACCGCCATAAAGGATACGCATTTTATTGGCATTGCCTTTGCCGAGCTTTTTGGACAATACTTTACGAACCGCGGCATGAACTTCTTCAACATCAGCTGCTGTCGGAACTTTGCCCGTACCAATTGCCCAAACCGGTTCATAAGCGATAACCGTATCAGCGGCCGTAGCATCATCAGGAACAGAACCGATAATCTGTTCCTTGCAAACGTCAATGGCTTTGCCGGCTTCACGTTGAGCCAAAGTCTCACCGATACAAATCACGGTTTTAAGACCGGCTTTATGAGCGGCAACCGCTTTTTGATTAACCAGTTCATTCGACTCGCCATGATCGGCACGACGTTCGGAGTGACCGAGAATAACGAATTTGCAGCCCAAATCAGTCAACATCAACGGGCTGATATCGCCGGTATGAGCGCCCTTTTCCGCAAAGTGGCAATCTTGAGCGCCGAGCGCAACTTTTGCACCGCGCAAAGCTTTTTTGACAGAAGCCAGCAAAGTAAACGGCGGACAGACCAAAAATTCACATTCAGGTTTGTTCATAGCCTTAACCTGAGCGGCAATTTCCTTAGCCAAATCCGTTCCCTCTTGGGTCAGGCAGTTCATTTTCCAGTTTCCTGCGATTAATTTTTTACGAGCCATTTTTTTATCCTTTTCTACTCAAAATATGTTCATCTTCTAACACAGTCAAAAAAACTTTTCAACATCAATATTTTGAAGTTGTATAAATTCTTAATCCTGATATATAATCGCGCCAGATAATAAATAATAAGGATATTGTGAAATGATGACCAAAATCAGAAGTATTCAGGACTCATGGCTGGCTAAGAGTATACTTATTCTGACCGCGTTGAGTTTTATGTCTTTGTTCGGAGTTTCCGGATATTGGGGCAACGCCGGCAAAAATCGGGCGATTATTAAAGTTGATGACATCACAATCTATCAAGATGAAATCAACAACCAATATCAGCAACAACTGCAAACCGCCAAAAATTTGTTCGGCGACAGTCTGGAAATTAATGATGCTATCAAAAATGCGATGATGCAGGATATCATCCAAAAGAACCTGACAAATGCCGTTTTGCAAAAGACAGCTGAAGATTTGAATGTTTCAATCAGTGATGACTTGGTCAAAAAAATAATTTACTCACAAGCTGAGTTTATGGATGCCAATGGTAATTTCAGTTTGGAAAAATTGCGTCGACTCCTTAGCGCATCCGGCTGGAGCGAACAACGCTATATCGAAACGCTGCGCAATGATATAGTTAAACAACATTTGTTGCAAAATCCGGTCGAAGATATTGTCATTCCGAAGTTTATGAACAAATATCTGGCTGAAAAAGAAAATCAACGCAAAGTTTTCCGCTATATTGAGATTAATCCGCAAAAACTGCCGATTGACCGTAAAATTACCGCTGAGGAAGAAGAACAATATTATAATGATTTTGCGGCACAGTTTGAAGAACCGGAAAATCGTGATTTGGCGTTTATCACCCTTCCGATTGAAAAACTGGCGGCTAAAATCGTTCCATCCGAAGACGAAATCAATGCCTATTATCAGGAAAATATTTCACAATATGTTATTCCCGAAACCCGTCGGGTTTTGCAGATGATGTTTGATAATCAGGATGATGCCAATAAAGCTATGGCAGCACTGGAAGCCGGCGGTGATTTCTATAAAGTGGCGCAGGATGTCGCCAAGCAAGACAAAGCTTCTACGGAGTTGGGTGATGTGTCCAAAGATATGCTGTTGGCAGATATGAGCGAAGCAGTTTTTGCGGCGCGCATCGGTGAAGTTGTCGGTCCGGTTAAGTCAGAATTAGGCTGGCATATTTTGAAAGTCAGCAAAATTACGCCGAAAAAAGAAACTAAGCTTGCAGCCGCCAAGACCAAAATCATTGAAGCCATTCGCAAAGAAAAAGCTTATGATGAGGCTTATAGCGCCATTAGCGAGATTGAAGACAAGATCGGTGCAGGTGCCGGCTTAAAAGAAATTGCCGAAGAATATAAAACACCGGTATATCAGGTTAAGGGCTTAAACGAAGAAGGTAAAGCCAAATCTGCTCCAGCGGCTTATGCTCAAATGATTGCCTCGGCTGACTTTATTGACACAGCTTTTTCTTACAATCCCAATGAAGTAAGCCAAGCTCTGGAAGATGAAAACGGTTTTACCATCGTTGAGGTTACAGCCATTCATGACGCCCACCCCAAAGCCTTGTCTGAAGTTAAAGGTGAAATTGCACAAATGTGGAAAGACAACGAACGTAATGCAATTGCCCAAGAAATTGTCAATGACGTTACTCATGATTTGGAAGGCGGCGACAATATTGCTGAGGTAGCCAAACGTTTTAACCTGCCGTTGAAGTCAACGAAAGCCTTAAAACGTTCCGAAAGTTTTGCCGGTTTGTCACAAGCACAAATGGCTGAAGTTTTCCAAGAAAAGGTTAACTCGCCCAAACTTATAAGCATGGGTGAAAATCAGCTGATTATTGTTCCGGTTGAAGTTATAAAAGCCAAAGCACAATCGTCGAAAGAAGAAATGGAAGTATTGCGCTCCAAAGCACAAGCTGACATGAGCCAAATTTTGGCTGACGAACTGCTGAAAGCATACAGCTCAAATTATAAAGTTAAGGTAAAAGAAAAATACCTCGGACTTAATAACAATGACGATGAAGAATAAATAATCGTCAGTTTAATCCCCTCCCCACTTTCGTGGCGAGGGGATTTTCTTTTGCTAAATATATAAGGATAAACCCCGCATCTCAAAAGAGATAACGGGGTTTATGGCACAACTCTCAAGACTATTCAATGCAGCAGTCTACGGCTTTTTTTACAAAAGCTTTCATCTTAGCCAAAGCACCGCCTTTATTTTCGGTAACAGCTTCGGTTTTTGCGGCTGCCGGTCGCTCTTCCAGACGGGCGGAGATTTTTTTGATATCGTCCATTTTATCTTCAACCCACTTAACGTCTTCAACGTTAAGCATATTCATATTTAATCCCCAAAACAGACAATACAAGTCATAGGCTTTGTTAAAAAGATTATAAGCTTCTTCTTTGTTGCCTAAGGATTGTTGTTTAGTACCGACTTCCATCAACCGCATTGAAGAAGACAACAAGTGCTTGGAAATACACCAGACCTCGCCTTCATAAGCCGGAATAATTTTTTGCATAAGGCTTTTGCGAAGTTCGCGAACTTCCTCAATCAAATCATAATATGAGGTCTTGCCGGTTTTAGCACCCGAAAAGACTAAATGTTCTTCAATAGAGATAAGATTCATTATACCGATGGTCAAATCCTGATCCGAAGACAAATCTTTAGGATTAACTTTTTTAGCGGCATCAATTCTTTCAACAAATTCTTTAACATTTTTAGCTTTGTTCATTATTTTTCTCCTGAAAATTCGTATAATCCGGCAGCATCAAGTCCGTTTGCCGGAACATCATTGCCCAAAGGATAATAGTTAAAATAGATGCTGAGTACGGCCAAGGCAGCTACCGGCAGTACAACTTTCTCAAATGGAAAATGAGCATGTCCGCCGTTATGAACTTTCATCCACTGATAGAATTTGGAAACATAAATAAAGGTTAATGCTCCCAAAATTGTCGAGAACAACAGAGGATCAAGATAGAAAATACCGATAACTTTGGGGGCATAAGGAATCTGTGAAACATACATAAAGCCGATAGATCCGACCGATGCCAACATTAATAAGGCATCACGTCCCCAAAAGTTCCAATGTTTTTTATCAAACCACAAAATCAACCAATAGCCAAGTAATGCCAACATAGCACCGGCCCAAACACCGACAACGGCGTCATCAACACCATAGTGACGGGCAATTTCCAAGGAGGCGCCAACAGCAACCGTACAAACGGCACAGGCCGGATTAGCCAAAGCTTTGCCGGAAGCCAACATGGTTAACATAAAGCTTAAAATTGTTTTCATATCCATGTCCTTATATAGTTAAAACTATATATAGTATTAATCATATATATTAAAATG
>ERZ1034878.144-NODE-144-length-37942-cov-2668.886399_pt1 | contig 37942 bp, 44 predicted proteins | sample MGYA00520593_ERZ1034878 | MGnify/ENA primary metagenome ERZ1034878 (study PRJEB33766, sample SAMN09781724) | gut metagenome | biome: gut microbiome | host: Homo sapiens | place: Madagascar | study: EMG produced TPA metagenomics assembly of the PRJNA485056 data...
CCTGCCATAACGTGTAATTTCTTTGGTGACTGGGCAACCTTTAGCATGAACTTGACTACACCAACTGTGGTTTTACCTGCGAACGTCGTCCCTTCCAGGAATTCGACTCTCGCCTTATGTCGCATAAAATCCTTGTATTTGTCGCTTAAAGGAAATACGCTCATGTTTATTTATCTTCCAACTGGTCTAGTATGTCTGACAATACATTTACTTTTTGTTTGATGTCACCACTTATTTTAATTCTGTCGTCAAACATTCCTAGATGTTTACCTAATAACTCTAAGGCTCTTATCTTGTCGTATGTTTGTACTTCAATTCCATGCTTACCTTGTTTAATTCCTGCTATTGCTCCACGTTCACCTTCTGTTAACATATCGGTTACTGTCATCTTGACTCTTTGCTCTTTAATTACGTTGCCCTCTTTGTCCTTCATAACTTCACCGTTCGGGTGACGTTTAGGCTCTTCGACTACCTTTGCCAAACTCGTCCTATCTGTAAATGCTATTTTAATTAATTCTTTTAATACTTTATCTTGTGATACCTCGTACATTCTTTCCCTGCCTTTCATTATTCTTTTAAGCTCTGCTTGAACTAACGGGTGGTGATACATATAACTACCCGTAGCTTTATTTGACTTTGGTAAACCTCTAGCCCTTTTATATGCGTTTGCAACATTCAAGTCAATTAAATACTCGTTAATGAATCGTCTTTGTAAATCTGTTAATTCTGTCGGTTTTTTATTTGCCATATTATCACGTCCTTTACTAAATATTATATCATCTACCTAACACTTTACACTAAACATAAAGCTAAAATCAATTACTTTAAAAAATTTCAAACAAAACTACTATTTTCTATTTTTTGGATAATTTGCTAAAATTAGCCGTCAAAGATGTCAAAGATATCTTGTACATCTTGGACACATCTTTGACACATCTTTGACACCCCTACACCCATTGGAATTACTGCGTTTGAGCCCCCTAAAAATCGCAGGTGTCAAAGATGTACAAGATGTTTTACTATATTAGAAATATTTTACCCTTTTTTTACGTTTTTTTATATTTATACTTATATATACCCCCTTATTATTAAAACCTAAAAAACATCTTGTACATCTTGAACATCTTGTACTTCCATTCTCCCCCAACGGCTCTAGCCGTCAAACATCTGTCCAAGATGTCAAAGATGTACCCCCAAAATCGTCCAAAATCGTCAATTTTACCCCTATAAGTTTTCAAACAATTTATTTATACATCACCTCATACATATTTCCCAATTTTTCTGTACTAAATTTCGCACTCGCTCCAGGTTCGCTCCCCGAACGCCAAAATTCATAAAAAATTACATAAAAAAATATCTTGCGGGTTAGTGGTTAAATCCATAACCACGTCCACAAGATATTTCCCTTCTCTGTTCCTTTAGTTGTTTGTTTATTAGTTTAAAAAATCATAAGAAAGATTTTGTGCTAAATGAACTAATTTTACATAAAAATCAAACACTTTTTCCAGTCAATAAATTTTTTTATGATACAAGCAATTTTTATAAGATATAAAGTAACTTAATTTAAAAAATAAATTTCATTTACCCTATCTATATTTTACCCTATTCTATCCCACTTTACTACATCAATGTTGATTTTTTACTCATATTTTATTGACCTGCTGACCTGTCATTAATGTCCCAATTTCATGTCCTAATGTCCTGCTCTGACGAATAACCTTGTACGTTTCCCGTTCACCCTACGGGTAACTGTGGTTACTCCGAACTCTTTACATATGCGTCTGCTGACTTCAATGTTGCTCATTTGCATTAATCCATTAGCTATACAATACTCATTGTAGCTATTATATACATCTTTGGTTGACTGATTATATACATACTTGTCCGAATCCTCTCGTAATTCGTCTATCCACCCTTTAATCGGGTCTACTTGGTATGAATACTCGTCTAACTCACGCTCGACTTCCTCGCACGTCGTAAAGCCGTTATTTAGCAATACCCTTTGTAAGCCTTTTAACGCAATCTTGATAAAATACTCCATTGCCTCCTGCTCCCTAAGTTTATATTTAATATACGGGTCGTAGTCACGACTGTTCTTGCTGAACGTCGCATTGAATGGAATTATTACCAAACGTCTAAGAACTGCTCCAGTCTTATCCTTCATTTTCGGGATAGTATTCGCACTAAATATTAACTTTGCATAACTGTTAAAATCGAACGGGTCTTGCCCCTTACGTTCTGCATTTAGTCTGTCTCCTGTAACCAGTTTTTTGAATACTGCTGTGTTGGTTACAAATTCGCCTTCGATATCATCACCTATATTCGCCAACTTGTTTAAAAGCTCTGCTGTCTTGAATCTCTCGCCTAACTCTTTCAAGTCTAGTGACGATATATTTTCCTCTGCTAACATGGTTTTAACCATGTCTAAGAATGTTGACTTACCATTTGATTTGTCTCCAATAAGTATGAAGGCTTTTCCTAACTCATTACGTCTATAAAAGCAATATCCTGCTAACTCTTCCATTAGCATACGGATATTTTTATTGTTACACGATAATTTATTCATAGTTTCGTCGACGATGTCGCTGTATGCGAATGGTTCGTAATTCCAATGAATTCGGTTCGTGATAACAACATCATTGTTGAACGGCTTTAGTTCCTGGTCTATGATATCATATATCCCATTATTAAATGCTATATATCTTATGTTGTTGTCAATGTCCCTATATTCTTCGTCTATTAATAACTCTAAGTACTCTAGTACCTCTTTACGTTTTGCTCTGTTGAGCGTGGGTATTATCTCAATCATCTTACGCTCAATTAGTTTTTGGTCGGCAACATATATCCCGTTATCGTATATATGCAATACCCTATTAATTTTTAACATTTTATACTGTTTCGCTAAGAACACGGAGAACTTGGCGAATAAAAAACTGTTGTCTTTAAAAAACTGTGCTGTATTAACTTTATTAAATGCGTCGTCTCGCATGATTTTTTCCACTTCTGACACGTCCATTGGGTCGTTGAACATATATTTATTAATAAGTGGTAACATTGCCTTTATATCCTCATTTAGAAGGTATTTTTGCAATATCAAAATATAGCTGAATAATTTTGAGTTTCTTCCGTCGCCTTGATACAGTCCTACGATGTCATAAAATTCATCAATAGGTAATAAAAACTTTGGTAACTCGTCGAACTCGTTTCTCTCATTACGCTGTAAATATATAACTTCACGGTCGACTCCGTCATGCTTTAGTACTGAATAACAATTTGTTGTACCAACCTTACAATCTGCCAAAATACCTATAGCCAACTGTTTACTCGTAAAGCATTTTGTCACTCGTTTGTTGTTCTTAAAATAAAAATGTTTCCCTCTTGTTGTCTTAATCACACAACAATTAATCTTTTCCATTGTGACCAAGTGTAATAGTCGCTCACTATCGTCCATGTCATCAACGTCTATAAGTATTGTATCGGGTGACAATACCCCACCATAACTGTCTTCGTCTTTGACTTCGTTTAAAGTTAGTAAATCACCGTCTTTATACTTTGTCGTTGCTCGTTTTCCTTTTAATTTGATATATCCTTTAAACATTTTACACCTCTTAAATTACTCCAAATTCGCTAAGACGCTTTTTCGCTACATCAATGTAATACTGTGTGTCAAAATTTTTCACGTCATTTACTGTCATATTCGTAACGTCACCGTTGATAATAACACAATCATTCGGCGTGTTGGCGAACTTATGTTTTTGAACTAATCCACCAACTGTTTTACATTTATAAATTTTATTATCCCCGTTAGTGGTTACTGCAAACACTCTGTATGATTTATTGGAATATTTATTATTACCATGCTCCACGTACTCGTATTTATTTGATAATTTCACTATTTTCTGATAGCAAATTAACTCCGTATGGTTTTTTATAGTGGTTTCGACTGCTGTGCCCTGTGTCATATAATCAACTAATGCTATATTGACTATAGGTAAATCATAATCGAACGGTGTTAACTCTTTAACGTACCCACCTTTACGTTCTAACTTACCATTTGAGAATCTGAATATATAATTATTGACATCCTTTTGCCATATCTCGTCAATAGCATCATAACCTAAACCCATTCGTGTGCGTTCTTCCCATTCATGACACACTTCAATTAGGTCTTTTTTCGCTCTCTCGTCCTCTAGCTCGTAAATTAAACCGTCGGTGTTACTTTGTATCAATTTGCACCCTGGAACGCTCTCGGCGTGTTCTATAAGGTCTAAGAGTAATAACTGACCGTTTACACACACGTTATTTGCTTGACGTGGGTCGTATGCTATATTATACTTATCTTTACTTATCCCGTAGGTTGAATTTATTACTATTTTGTACGGTGCTTGACGTGGGTCTTTGGCTTTTTTGTATTCAATTCTCGTGTCACGTATATTTTTGAATTTTTCTTTATTTCGTACCGTTCTAGTTAAAAAGTCGTACTCAATCATCAATGACGGATAATAACTGTTAACGTCAACGTGTAATAATAAACCTTTACTGTGATATTGTTTTATAGCTCCGTGTATTCCACCCCAACCGAATACGTGTGGAATACCGTTTATCTCTGTCGTTAACTTATTACCATAGTCACCTCTGTTATTTAAAAACCACTCACGAACATAGTCATATTTTTTTAACCTCAACGTGTCCACAATTTGTATATCCCATTCATCATTAAATTCCATACGGCTACACCCTAGAATCAACGCTGATAGTTGAGCTTTGGTTTTGGCTAAGTTATTCATAGGTAATTTAAACGTTTTTATAAGGCTAACGTGGGCGTCAAATTCGGTCTTGTTGTTCATGAATACGTTAATTGTTTCTACTACGTCATTATAACAATACTCGAACGTCATATTTAATTCGTCATCTGTTAACGGTCTAGTGATATCGAATGGAACGTTCGTCTCAAATATGTTTTTGCCTTGATATCCTTCAAGTTGTTTCAACCCTCGCATTGGCAACATTGCGTCGTATTCGATAGTAGATATATTGTTAAACGCTCTTGATATCTGCCAACCCTTCTCACCACCAATTATACGGTCGTTGACTTCTTTTGGATTGATACCAAGTAATATTGCTTTTTTGATGAACACGTCGTAATGCGTGTTATTATATCCGACCCATATATCTTTATTGTGTTTCTCGCAATATTCTGAAAAGGCTTTTGAATCGTTGTGTATTTTTGTTATGGTGTGACTCGGCATTTCGATTAATACAACTAACCAGTCGTACTTAAATACCTCAAAGTCATAAAACACAAACATTAATTTTCAACCCCTTCCAGGAACGCCAACACATTTATCATAATTTCATCTAATGGATATATCATAATTGACCCAACATTATTATATAAATCAATGTCTGTCATTTCTTCTCTGCATTTTTCAAAATCATCATGTAAATAACCATTTAATAACCATACTTCTAACGGCGTCAAACGGCGTATAATCTGTTTGCTGTCATAGTTGCTATAATTACCATGCAACACCTCTTCCAAAACGACGTCACGGCGTCCTGGAATGTCTCCGTTCAATTTCACGATTTTTGGTACGCTGTTAATGGAATGTTTCCACTCTACACTACCAACCAAGCCCTGCACGGAATAAACACGCCCTGCAACCGAACTCGCAACACGTCTATTTTTTCTATTGTTATTGCCCACTACTAACTTCTCAAGGTGTAACTGTGGATAACAACAACTAAATTTCTCGACCTCATTCATTTCATCAATTATCTTTTGTTGCTCCTGCTCACTTAAATAATATTTATCGTCAACTGTATTTTGTGCTATGTCATTTATTTTCATAACTGAATTGAATGTTTTTGGGAATTTAAATCTACGGTTCTCGGCAACATCATTTCTAAAAGCTACCAAGTAACTACGTTCTCTGTACTGTGGTGACGCTAATCTAAAAGCGTTTATTTGACGATAGAATGATTTATAACCTGCTATCTCTAATTCGTTGTATATTGCATTAAATTCTTTACGGTGTTTCGTTCCTAAGAATGATTTATTCATATCGAATATGATACATTTTGGATTTAACTTTAATGCTATCTCAACCTTTTTGATTATCTCTGAATCAAGTAAATACTCTTTGCCAATATCAAACGTGACACCCACAATGTCCAGGTTCTTGAGTTTTGTATCGTCTAATATTTTCTCCCAGTTCTTTGTTCTCGGATATATCTCGAATTTTGGTGTGGGATTAAGTCGCTCGTAACACTCGTTAATTGATGTCTTTTCACTTGTCAAACGTAACATAGTTGTAAATGGTGTGTCTAAATTCTTAAACGTTCTTTCAAACGCTCCTATCCCTTGAGTTAAATCTGCATACTTTAACATTTTTTACCCTCCTGTGTCATAAAAAAAAGTAGACTCAATATTTGAGCCTACTCCTAATTTAATTTTGCTTTTTTTAGAATATGTCAAATATAGTATAGTTCTTATAACCCTTGTTGTTAGTTTTTATTTGTAATTCATAAGTGTATTTATTCATGTTGATTATATTTACTAGATTTGTCAGCATTTCCGCATATTGGCTGTAACTTTCAAATACAATACGTTTCTCTACATCGTCATCGTCAACCATGCTTTGTAAAAACTTATTAAGTAGTTTTATTTGAAATGCTTTTGTTATTACTTGATTATAGAATATTTTTCTACCTTTGTGCTCACCCTCTGACACTTCAAAAGTTGTTGTTACCATTGGATTTCCGTTGCTACTTTCCTTTAATTCGGCGTCGTCTAATTTTACGATGTATTTACCGTCTCCTAACTCGTCAAAGTCGGGTAAACTCTCCATTTCTGATTTTAGTTCCTCTGTATTGAATAGGCTATCGAATTTTGAAAAATCTGTCATCTTTTTTGTACCTCTTTCGTTTTAATTATTTGTTTATTTGTTTATTTGTTTATTATAATGGTATACAGTTATGTTTATTTGAGCATAACCCGTAATACTCTTGTATTACCTTGTCAACGTGTTTTAAATCGTTGTCGATTAATTCTTCCTTGAACATATCTATCGGTGTTTTAACGGTATCTTGTCCGTTATTTTGAGTGGCAAAATGATAACCTTGTTTATCTACCACCGTTTTTAATACTATTGTGACCAATCCCTCTAGTGTTATTTTTTCATCTAGTAATTTACCTATTGTTTTGACTTTTTCATTGCCGTATTGGTCTATCTCGTTGTGCATTAAGAAATACACTCTAGTCTTATCATCTTTGTTATTGCATAATTGGATTAACTCCCAAAAGTGGACTGCAATCTCTGTAAACTTATCGTAGCCCCTCTCCATTGCTCGGTTCATAAATTCATTACTCATTAAGTATTGAGCGTCATCAATAATTATTACGTCTGTTTTCGCCTGTCTGACGGCTTTTTTAATGTCGTTATAATTATCTGTACATAATACATTTTGACCTTCATTACCATTCAATTTAAACGGTAACGGCTTATTGATAACTTTGATTAATGTTACCTCGTCGCTAGTAAAGTTTCTTATACTTGTTGTTTTTCCAGTACCACTTTGTCCTAAAACCATTGTAGTTATTGCCATATTACTATTTCTCCTTTTCTGTTAGTCTCCCATAAGTCCACTACTAATTAATTTTGTAACGTCGTTATAAACGCTGTTCATGAACTTATATATTTGTTCTGTGATGTTTCTGTGAGCAACTGTATTTGATAATATCTGTGTCACGTCCTCTTTTGTTTGTTTTACATCATCTTCCATTTTATATAATGTTTGTTCTAATTTGTCAACTTTTTCCCTCAAGTCTTTGCTATTATCGTACGTGTTATCGACTGTGCCGAACACTCCTGTCACTCTATCTAGTGGATTTTCTGATGTTACTGCCCATACTGTTACATAAGTTGATAGCATTAAAAATACTATCATTCCTAAAAATAGTATGAAAAATTGTTTTTTACTCATAGTTTAATACCTTCCTTTTTTAATATTTTATCTATTTCAACACCTCTATTGTTACATCTGTAACGTAGAAATATAGTTGACTGAATTTTGTTATTCTGTCATCTGTAGAACTTAATCTAATATCAAAATTGATTTGTATTTCGTGTGGGTACTCAATTTTATAAACACCCTTACGTTCTTCAACCATTTTGCCCTGGTAACTATCATTATAATCTATCGGAGTTGTCCATAGCTTAAAACTTAATGTTTTGGTGTCGCTACCTTCTCCAAGTATATGACGTTTTTTAAATGGTATGTCATTACTAACGTAACCGTCGCAGTCAACCATTTCATAGCCGTTTCTAAAAAGGTCTATTGGTAATAACATAAAATATTTTTCTGTTTCTTCTTTATAGATATTAGGCAATACATTAATACCTATTTCGTTGTTTTTGAATATTCCTAATATTTCACGTGAGAACTCTCCCCAAGTTAACAATGGTGAACTCTCGTCGATGTTGTTGTATCTTAATACTAATCTTTTTATTGTTTCTGCTAATTCTTCCACATTTCTAAAAACTATTGTATTACAGTTATCGAATCTCATTGTTTTCATTCTCCTTTATTTGTGATTAATATATAAACTAATTACCATTCCTAATACTATCCCCACAATAACACTTGCTAAGAACGGCATATCTGCCCATACACAACTCATATTATTGTCACCCTTTCGTATTATCTCAACATTATAGCTCCGATTAAAATGTATATTGCTATTAATATACTCATATATAATAAAAAGTCACCCATTGTCTAGCCCTCCTATCCTAACATTGAATTACATAACGCCAAATAAATTGATATTGCTATTGCATACTCTAACATTCTCATCACCTCGTTATTTTATATCGTCTAAAGACTGTAAAAATAATAATATCAAACTGCAACCAAGTAAAATCCCTGCTGTGTTCATTGTCTGACACCTCCGTTGTTGTTTTAAAATGTAACTATGATGTTACATATTGTTATATCATAGTTACATTTTGTTGTAAAGCCTTTATGTTGATGTTAATTGTTACCAACGATTATGGAGCTTGATATCCTTCGGCAAATGTAAACTCTGTCACACCTGTAAATCTTAATGTAAAGTCAACACTTTCCTTGTCTACTGAATGACGTAAGTCAAATATACTTTGTTCTACGTCTATATCGTCCACCATGACTGGCTCTGTTATTATATTAGATACTCTAAATTCAAAATGTCCTTTATCCATTGCCAATCTAGTAAGTGCCTGTATTTCGTCCACGTCCACGTAGACTGGTACGTTTGTACAGTAGATAGTGGTTTCTACTCCACCAATTCCCATTAAGTACCCTCTACCAATTAATACGTATTCTGTTGTACCACATTCAAATTCATTCATCATTTTAAAATCCTCCTATTGATTTATTAATTTATTAAATTCTTTTTCTGTTATCTCTATCCCGACAAAAAGTTCATTGTCGGGATAGACTAACATTCCAAAGTATTCATCAATATCCTGTTCGACGTATTCGCCGTCTATTTCAAAATATAATCCTTCTAAATCCCAAGTCTTATATTTTTTATCATATGACCAAACTTCCAAGCTCGGTGTATCTATTTCATTTACATAATAACTACTATCAAAATATTGTAACATTGTTTCCACTCTCCTATTTTTCATTTTCTAACATTCTTGCCATTGATTTGTCGTATTCATCATCGTTGTACATATGTAATATGTTTTCAAATTCTATTTTTGTTAATTTAATCCCTGTAAAGTTGGAATCGTTAGGTTGAAATATTCTGCTCCAAAATTGTCTTGTATCAACTTTCATATACATTCCTAAAGTTTTAACGTATAATTCCCTTAATTCGTACCATTGTTTGTCTGTGTGATAGTCCCACACCTCTACTGAATGTACGTAATATCCGTTTACTACCATTGTATTTTTATATATTTCTGTTTTTATTTGTTCTAAGTATTTCATTCTTTAGCACTCCCTTTCAGTTTTAAATCGTCTGATAATTTATTTATGTTACAAATAGTATGACCCGTGTTACAAAATGTTATGCACGTTTTACAAAACTTTTTTTAAAATTTTTTTCTAAACATAGTAAAAGAGTTGGTATTACCCAACTCCAGTACTTTAATAATTTTTACAAAGTAACGTGTCGCCTTCCCATAACTCGACTCTTTTGTGGTCGTATGCTAATACGTCATAATTCCAAAGTGCCTCGTCAAAGTCGTAATAATTAGAGTAACACGTGAATCCAATCATAACTCGCCATACTGTCATGTTAATTCACTCTCCTAAACTCTTTATTATATTCACGTTCATCTAGCCATATTTGAATTTTCAAAACTATCTCTTTAATAAGTTCCTTCATATTACTTGTCCTTTCTTATACAAAATACCATTTTAATTCAGCGTGTTTACCTTCGTCTATTAATATCTTAATCTTTTGTAACGCTCTGTCCTGGCTACGTGTTTCAAGCACTATGTCGCCGTTTGATACTACTTGATAAATTATCATTGTTCTAAGTCCCTCCCGTTATTACACCATATTTGTCGGCGTATTTCTCGTTTCTCAACTCTTAACTCTGCACTTGGATATTCATGTTTGAGCCTAAAAAACTCGTCCATGACCTCAAAATAATTGGTGTACTTCATATGCTCTTTATTGTTAAAATATAAAGTCCACTCGCTCGTAATTTTAGTTCTAACGTTGGGCAAACTCTGTCACCACGACACCGAACTTTTTAATAACGGCATTAGGTAATGCGTTTTTCCAATAATAAAAATCTTCTCTCCTACAAACTGACACTCTTAATTGACCGTCAACATAAAAGTCATACATAATTAATCACCTCTTGTTAAAATTATGTATTCCTCATAGTCCCCTGGTTATTCAAGTTTTTCTATTAAGTCGTCGACAAATTGAATTAAGTCCACAATAGAATCAAATTCGTATATACTTACGTGTTTATCGTGAGCGTCTGCATTATCTTCGGTTGGTTTAAACCTCATACTAAGATTTTCTTTTGGTTTACCATAGTTCTCACGTTCGTCCACGTAATTTTTATTTGCTAACCATAATACACAATAATTGGCTAAGTCTAAAATAGTGTCCTCTAGTTTTTCATCAACTTTCGGGTCGTCGTTGTTTGTTAATAACGTGTTAATACGATTAAATTTGTCGGCTATTCTTATAAAATAGCTCTCGTTGAATTGTTCGTATAGCTTTTGAGTGCTGTCCCCGTAATCATGGTTCTTTTTCTCAAAAGTGTCTCTCATGTTTTCCAGTATTAAATTGTAATGTTGGTTAAATGTTCTTCCTGCTGTCATGTTGTCTCTCCTTAATATATTATTTGTTCAAACCTTTTACTCTGACCTGTTATGTTGTCGGGTCTGTTCGGGTCTATGTCGCCCATGAACATTTTATACGGTCTTACATACACTTTATACGGTGGATACATAGCTTGATATACCACGAATACCTCACCTGTTTCAGAATGTTCTGCTATGTTATGAACGTAATATAAACGCCCTTTAAAATGCTTATATAATCTATCAATTACTTCCATGCTCTCACCTCTATTTTATTCTCAAGTGTGTACCACGTTCTTTGAATCTTGCGAACGGTAACGTTTGACCTTCGTCTAATTGCTCTCTGATTTTACTAGAGTCAACCTTGTATGTTACCACTTCTTGTTTATACTCTTGTGGCACGTTTTCCTCGTCGATGTCTATTGGAGTTTTACCACCGTTTTTACAAACTGATAACGTAAATAAATCTGTTTTGATTTTTGTATTGTCAGTCATTATCATGCTATCTTTTAAGTACTCTTTTAATCCGTTCGCACGACTAAGCATTTCTTGACCACTTTCAATCAATCTCTTACCTTCTGATATACGTTTCTCGGCGTCTAAATCCATTTCCCTTATGATTTTACAAAAGTCGTCTGCAACCTCGTTAAAACCTAAATTAAAGCCCTTTTTACATATTTGAGCTATATATTCCTTGTCTGTCCCTTCCATATCATAGTTAAAATTCCCACTATACAGAAAGTCTAATAACTCTGCGTAGTCTTGTCTTAATTTATAAATTCTACCGTAAATATTATTTTGCATTGTTTACTCACCCTTTTTCATATATTTTAAACTATCTGATGTTTGTTTGATTTTCTCCAATGTCGTAATTAATTCATATAAGTTCGCAGGGCGTATTAATAATCCTGTTCCACACTCTGCTTGATTAATCTGCTCTAATGTCCTTTTTTGTAGCTCTGACGGTTTCCCGACGTCTGATTTTAATTCAACCTCGACTGATACCCCTCGATAAGTTATATGTAAGTCGGGTAACCCCTTTTTTGTAAAATATCCTCCACCCCAACGTTTTTCATAATACCCTTCTATGTCAGACTTATATTCGCCTCCTAGTGGGTATATTTTGTATGTTTCAAGTATTTTTTTGACTCTGTTTTCAAAATTCTTTTCTGCTCCCACTTGTCCTGTCACTCCTTGCAATAATGTTGTCTAAATAATTCGTCGGTGTAGTCCTTCTTTTCTTGTAGACTCTTAAATATTTCATTTTCAATGCTGTTTTCAACTAATAAATTATAGTAAAAACAACGACGTTTTTGCCCCAATCTGTGGGTACGTTTTTTACTTTGTTCGTATAGTTCGCTAGATAGTGGCAACGTGTAGTAAATTATTTTATTTGCGTCTTGTAAATTTAGCCCTCTAGCACCTGCCTGGTACTGTGCGAATAAAATACATCTATCATTCGTATAGAACGGCTTTAAATCCTTGTTATCGCCGTTAAAAACGCATATTGGTCGTTCTAGTTTCTTTACTACCTCCAGTAATACCTCTAGCTCTGACGTAAAATTATAGAATACAATAACTCTATCCTCTGTGCCTTCCAATATATCTAATAACGCAGTTGTCTTATGGTCGTTGTATATACCACATAATTGGCGTAAACGTAGTAACTTGGTTACTGATGTACTCCCAATTAATTCAGTCCCCTTAATATTTACATAGTCATCTTTTAGCATTGTCTTATAGTGTGATATATTAGGTATTTTTACATTCGTTTCTATCTGCTCGGGTAATAAATATACATCTTCTGACTTCATGAACACACAACCCAATTCTCGTAATTTTCGTTTTAATTTTCCAATATTGTGGTAACCCCTTACTTTTTTAATACTAAATAATCCAACGGGTAGCATGACGTAGTCGATAAAATCTTCCCAATACTTTGTTTTAGTTATGTTCCAACCTAACATACGTATTTGAGAATATAGTTTCTCGTATGCTCCATTTACAGGCGTCCCACTTAATAGGATTAAATTCTCATATTTTAATTTCATAATTGCTCGTGTTCTTTTGGTGTTGTCATTTTGTATCATACTACTTTCGTCTAATAGCAACGTAAACTGGTCTAACGTATTCAATTCTTTTCTTCTATGTACTAAGTCGTAATTTATGACCCCGACTTTGATGTTGTCGGTGTCATTGAAATATAATTCATACTCACGTTTTTTAGATAAATTATAAACTGTTACGTTATCCCATTGCTGTAAAACTTCATCTGTCCACATTCCAATCATGGATTTTTGACAAATTATCAAATTAGTTTTGTTATGTAGTGACTTCATTTTTTCGATACCCGTTATAGTTTTACCTAGTCCCATATCCATATAATAGGCTACTTTGTTGAGCCCTTCTGTCTGCTCTAACGCTTTTAATTGGTGTAAATATAACGTTTTCTTTCCCATGTCATCACCCTTTTAATTATTTATTTGTTTAACTGGTTCTATTGTATTATATACTTTACATTTTGTAAAGTGTTTATTACAATTTTTTATAAGAAAATATTTCCTATGTTTTCTAACAACAAAAAAGCCGACGTTTTAAGCCGACTTTTTTGGAAACATATTTACTTATAATCTTAATAATGAAAAATTTAACTATGAAAAATTTTTTAATACAATGGATAATTATGATAACTGAACTTCACAACCGTTAAATTAAATTTAATAGGATTAATATTATTATGTCCAATTCTTAATTTTTTATATCTCTTCTGTTTGTGTCAATTCTTTCCATGAATTAAAATCATTTACATTATATGTTTTTCTTAAATTTTTAAATCCTTCTGTTTCATCGAATCCACAAGGTTTATATTCAAAACATTGTCCACGATAAACACAATCTGCAACCATGTTTGCTCCTAGAGGCATATCTAGTTGCATTACTAAATCCTTTATTAACTTCCAACTCTTACGTGTATTCACGTGAGCCTGTGTACATAATCTTTTCCTACTTATGTTTATTAACGCTTGAGCGTTACACTCCATGTCAAGTCTGACTGGAATGTTGTCCCTGTCACGTATTGTTGACTCTGTTATTTCTATTCTGTCGTCACGACCTGTTGACACAAAAGGAATAACTCCCTGTGTATGTCGTACTAAGTGCATAGCTATTGAATAAGGTATATTTACAAACTGTACTAAAAAACGTCTTGTTCTAATTGGTGTGTGTTCACATCTATACATTTTGTACATATAGTTTTCTTGTATTTCCTTGTCCCCACCGTCAAGATTAATCGTTGTTCTTGCTCTGTCTCCAACGTAACGATAATCTGACCCAATATCGGTAACTTTCGCAGTTAAAATAAAATCGTTTGTTTCTTCCATTAAACCGTGAAATAAATCTTTCCATTTAATACTAACGCTAACTGTTTTTCGTTCCATATAAATATTTCTCCTTTTTTCTTTTTTCTTTTTATAATCTATGCTAAAAATTCAAACCACTTTACACTTGTAAATGCTTTGGTTAATTTTTTTGCCGTATCTACTGACGGTACTTGTCCCTTTTCTAATCTAACAATAGTCTGACGTGATATACCAGTCTGTTTTGAAAGTTGTTCTTGTGTCATTCTGTCATGTTTGAAACGTAATTCTCTTATATCAAGCATTTCTTACCACCTCACTAAACAATATTGTAACTTCAATGTTACAATAAGTCAATCACATTTTACATTTACGGTTGATTTCTACAATACTCAATATTTTTTGTGAGATTTACCTCATACATCTTGTACATCTGTGCCACATCTTGGACACATCTTTGACACCCTTGAAAGCCAGTAATTGCAACGGGTAAAAGTGGGTGAAAAGTGTCGGTGTCAAAGATGTCCAAGATATATTACTATATTAGAAATATTTATATAGAACTTTTTTTAAACAAATAAACAAATAATTAAAAGTTTTAACCCTTATCTCTTAAAGGTGAAAATCATCTTGTACATCTTGTACATCTTGTACTTCTATTGGTAAATCTCAATCATAAGGTGTCTAAGATATGTCAAAGATATACAAGATGTCCCGTTATTTAACATAGTTTTAACAAAAGTATCATACGTGGTACGTTATGTTAACATAATTTAACAATAAAAAAGCCGACGCTCACGCCGACTTTTTTGCATCTTTATTGGTATTTATTTTAGTAATATGTTCTTTGAAGAAAGTTTATCCCATAAAAAATAAATATGGCATTTATATTATATATGAACCGTTTGACCTATTTTAACATAACTTTGGTTATTTTACAATTATATTTTTTTAGTATACTTTAAACTTATCCAACCACGTGACGTTTGCCCCCACCCGTCTTTTTCGTCTAGTATATGGACTTCGTCATTTTTTAAATACCTACTTGTTACATTGTATTTAGTCCCTGCTCCGTTTCTACAATTTAACACGTCTGCTGTAATTTTGACTTTGTAACTAGATAATTTTTTAATGTATTTTACACTTATCCAACCGTCGGTTATTCTACCCCACCCGTTGCTTTCATTCGTTATAATTACCTTTTCACCTTGTTTTAACACTTTTTTAATTGAATGTTGAGTTCCTGCTCCACTTCTACAGTTTAATAAATTCGCAGTAACTTCTGCTTTGTATGGTACGAACTCGATAGCATTGTCATATTCTTTAGTGGTATCAATCTTTGATGTATAAGTTATCCACGGACAATAACACCAATGCTCCCACTTTCTAGCTGATAATTTAGTTTTACAAACGCCTCCTGCTCCGTGTGACTGTTTAGCAAACGCCTTATTAGGAGTACACTCTATAACGTAACCATTACCAATATAAACTCCTATATGACCGTTCATTTGAACCAATACACCTGGAACTTCGGGTAATGTTCTTATATTACCTCTCTTTTTGGCTACTTCATACATTCCATTCGCCGACACGTCTTGTCTACTGTTGTATTTGACCCTTCCATAACCACCCCAAAGGTATGATTTTATTAAACCGACACAATCGTAGGCATAAGTCGTTTTTCCTGTATTTAATATGTTTTTGAATAATCTTACTCTAGCACTTGTGTTCATTCTTGGATAGGCTTTCGCCCTGTCGTTAATTAATGCTAATGATAATTTTTGACCTATCGAACCGTAAACATATACATTTCTATCTCCTTGTGCTAAACACTCTTTACAATATGCTACTAAACCATGATTTGTTAAAGCCATTATTTGCTTTCCTCCTTGTCTCTTAATACGTCGATACAATCACGTAATTTTTTGGGTAACTTAATACCCATTTCCCCTGCATTTTCTAATATTGAAATAGCCTCGGAAATAATGAACCCTGTTACAGTTAAATCTTTAACTGCTGGTATTCCTGTTGTGTATTCTAATTGTTGGGCTACTACAATGCAAAATATAGTCATTAATTTTTTGCATATCCCTTTCCAACAAGAGTGTGACTGTAAGCCCCCATTTTCTGATTTTGGGCTATTATGGAACACTCCTGCAACTATTAATTGACTAATTACATCAACACCCATTAATATTAATAACGTTTTCGTTGCCACAGTAAAGCCTCCTATCGCATATCCGACTGCTCCACCTAGAACAACTAACACGGAATAAATACGTTCGTCTAATAACATTTTTTATCACCTCTTACTACAAATAACTTATTTTTGATAAGTATATTTTGTTACACTAAATCTTTCGGTATATTTTTCTAATTCGGGATAAAAGTCCATATTATTTTCTCTCCAAGTCTTATTCACGTTTTGAATTACAAAATATTTAATACCGTGACACTCGTATGTATCACCTTCAAGCAATCCACCTCTTAATTGAGGGAATCGTTTTAATACTGTATCGTCATAGTCCACGCCGTATTTTGGTACTATCCAAGTTGTGTTTGCCTCACTTCCTTTAAGTGGTGAGAACCTTTCCCTAACTTTTGCTGTATTGAAACGTGGATTAATATATAAAGCATAATCCATATGGTCTTGCCACTCGTCAGTCATTTTGTCAAAATCTGCCTCGTATGGATTACCGTCGAATAAACATTGTAGAGGAGCCCACGCTCTTTCTGTTTTGCCGTTGTGTGCTCGATGTATAGTAAATTCAACAATCATTGCGAATCCCATAGAAGAACCCGTCGAAGGTTGCCATAATATGTCACCTACACCAGTAAATCCTTCAATATCAACTGGGAACTCGATTTTATCCCATTCGTTTACTGGAATAACTGAATTTCTACCAATATCCATCGTTGCATGGTCTACTGCAAAATCACCTACAATTTGAGTAGTAGCAACCCATATCGTACCACCGTTTAGGAAAGTATATCCGTCGCTTTGCCAATCCGTAAAGTCGATGTTTATAGTTGTACCATTATCGTATGCGTTCGGGTCGTATTTCTTGTCGTCCCCTGGATTATCTCCACCGCCTCCACCTTTGTAATATGGACAATCTTCGGGATTTGGAAAACCTCCACCTGGCAATTCTCCAGGTCTAAATGGACACTCTGGGTCGTCCCAATTCTCTGGACAACTCTCATACTCTGGGTCGAACGGGCAAACGGGATAATCAAAATCGTAGTCTGGCAAGTCTGGGTTAAAATACTGGTCGTCGCTCGGCTCGAACGGGTCGATTTGCCCATAATCGGGCTCTTCCCACTCTGGGCTTTCATCTTCGATTATAGCGTTACCATTAAGAATCGTTTTGCTGTAACGTGGCAATATACTTATACTTGTAGCACTATCTGATTTAATTGATAGTTTTACAACATTTGTTTTTCCTTCGTCTTTTATATTTTCTTTTTCTATTGGGTAAAGTAAATTAATTATATTATTTCCAATTTGAATTTTTTGAGTTGGTATAAAGTCAGTTATCGTCGTTCCGTTAATGTCATATCCAAAAGTGATGTTACACTCTACACTTGAGTTAACACAAACTATCGTACGCATTAACACAATGCAAGGCTCGTCTGCTGAAAATCTAATTTCATGTAATACCTTCTCTGAATTTGTTATCGTATATGTTTCTTTGTTCTCACATACTAAAAAATTGCTCGTGGTGTTTGAGCCCATTCCGTACTCGTTCGCTGTCTTATCGGCTTTCGTTAATGTTGTACCCACTAACGACTTACCTGCTCCAGTTATCTTTTGTTTGTTTCTGAATGACCAACTGGAATTGGTTATTACAGTATACACTCTATTGTCGTTTAACTGACCACCCAATAATTCAAGTCTGTCCCCTAAATCCAGGGCTGGGTTACCTACATAATCCAAGTCACAAGGAACGTACTTCAACATCGTTATTTTGTCTCCTATAGCCTTAAAACGTGCTTTTCTCTCTGCTAGAGTCCCGAATTGCAATAAATCGTTTTCGCCTAAGTCTATTGTTAGCACTTCGTCATTTTCGGTAAAAGTTTCGTTATATACCCACTCCTCACCTTTTGACGTACAAGTTAGTTGTTGATACTGTAATTCCCTGTCTGACACATCGACACTACTTCGTAATTTATCACTTATTGTATCAATAGAAAACTCACTAAACTGCTTTATAACAAGTTTACCGTGTCGGTCTATTGTTGCGAATCCACATAAAAATTGTGCTGTATGACTCACTAAATCTCGGTATGTCATGGACTTATGATTATAGTTAATATAAACGTTTTGTATGTTACCATTTGTTAATTTTTCGATGTCTGTTTTTGGTTGACCTAGCTCCATTTTACAAGCCTTACACATTTGAACTAATAACCCATATACTGACCCGTAAAACTTAAACTTTTTAGGTAATTTTTTCTCGAACCTAATCATTCTATCTAGTGCCGTTATTTTGGTAACATTGTAGCTCTTTGTTGCCTCTGTAATAGTGAATTTACCCAACGGTACATATTCCCACTTGTCCCTTATATAATCTGTCAATAAGCCGAATTTCAACTCTATAACGGCATTGTATAATTTAAATCTATCAATACTGGTCAACATTTCACATTGTAATTGCGAACTATAGACAGAGCCTAAATTAATCTCGTCGTTATCAACACATTGGTTATTTATAACTATGGACGACAGTTTAAAGTCACCCTCGTCCAAGTTATAAGATTTTCCATTCTTGAGTGTTAACGTACCAACTATTTTAGACGTTCTATCATTTTCGGCAATTTTTGTCTTGTATAAACTGCTTACTGTGTACATCTTTTTTCACCTCTAAAATTCTATAAAATTAACACTTAAATTCCACCTATCCCCTAATACTTTCTCTAGTTGTCTATCTCCTGCATACATTGTAGCCTCGACTGTATCACCAAAGTAATACTCGACGTCAAAACTAGATGTTTTTATTTCGTTTAGTATGTTCTCTAAATCGTTATCGGTTAACATCTGCCAACCTAACTCAATTTTGGCAACGTTTGACCTTACCCTATCTCTGAACATAACACCACTTTCCGACCTTCCCGAGTTGTTGGAATCTATGTCTGAATAATTGACGTTATATTTTGTTAGGTTATTGCTGACGTTTAAGCCGTTAACGTATAGTACATTGTCTGCGTCTGCCATTTTATACACGTCCTCCACTTCTTAAATTTTGTCGTCTTTGTGAATTTACAATTATTGTGTCAATATGTTCTTGTCCTATACTTACAGGTATTACTATATCCCCTGTTTGTTGTGCTCCTTGTGTTTGTTGTAACATATTAACAACTTTTTCAAGTGCCAATGATACACCAGTATTAACTGCCTCGGCAATCTTACTTTCGGGTGCTATAATTTCACCTTCTCGTTTATTATCCCCTACTATAGCCAATTGTGGTGTATTTGCTTTGACGTACCCACCGTTTGCGAATCTTGGTATACTTACCTTTTGCATACTGCCAATATTTACACCAGGTAACTTATTAACATATTTTAGAATACCATTGAATAAGCTAATGAATCCATTTATTTTATTTTCGCATAAAGCTAACACATAGTTTACTGCACTTTTTATTGCTCCACTAATCATATTACCGAATTTACCACCTATGCTCACTAATGATTTTGTTGTGTTCCTCCACATATTATTTAGCCATTCGGGTAGTCCTTTGAATTGGTTGATAATAGTTTCTCTAGCATTACCGAATTGTTTACCGAACCAATCACCTGCTCCTTTGAATACACCTTTAATTCCTTCCCATTGTTTGCCGAACCATTCACCGACACCTTTCATACAAGATTTAAAGCCGTTTTCAATGTCTTTACCTGTTTTAGTTGCCCAATCACCTGCACCTTTAAATGCGTTCTTCATGAATTCGTAAGCCTTACCGAACCAATCCCCAATTTGTAAAGCAAAGTTTTTAATTTTAGTCAACATTCCACCAGTCAATGCGTCTATTGTGCCGAATACACCTTCTACAACTGTTCCCAAGCCTTTCCAAGCTCTGTCCCAATCGTTTGTAAATGCTCCTATTATAAAATCTAACACACCTTGTAATATTTTCAATAAGTTTCCTAATACCTCAAATAATATTTTTAACGCCTCTACGACTATTATAAATGCTCCTGCTAGTGCTACACCTAATACTGGTACTAGAGTATTTATTATGAACTCACCCATAGGTTTAAAGCCGTACTCAATTAAAATACCTAATATGTCGGCAACTTGACCTATAATGTCGATAACTTGCTCCATGACTGGAGAAATATATTCCTCAAATACACGTTTTATTTCCTCTCCAACGTCTTGTAATATCGGCATTACATAAGTATTGATATTATCTAAGATTAAGCCGAATAAATCGCTTAACGTGTCGCCTATAGTGTCGATAAGTGGTTTTATATGCTCGTCGTACATTTCGTTAATTTTAATCATTGAGTTGGTAACAAAATCGGCAATACCTGTTACTATTGGCTCTATTACGCCAAGTAATCCCTGTAATGTATCTTTTATCTTGTCTTTGTTCTCTCTTATTGGCTTTGTGATATTTTCCAATAAATCACGTCCAAGTTTTGTGGCTAATTCAAGTATACCCATAAACGAATTGGCGAATATTTCAATAAATCCTGCTAATATACTTTTAGCCTCGTCACTTCTGAATACGGTGAATATATCTGCAACATCTCGGAAAGTGTCGCCTATTATATCCATTATATCTCCAAGTGCCTCATACTCTGACGTGAAAAAGTCCACTATAAAACCTTTGTTTTTGGCTAAATATAAATCAATACCACCCAATAACAACTCGACTGCTGTTAGTCCTACACTAGCCAACGAACCTAAAATTTGACCAACATTAAATACCAAGCTGTTCCAAAAGTTGTCTACGGCTTTTACTAATTTTGGGTCGGTTAATATTATTTGTAATGACGCCATTATACCCTTTGCGTGGTTTATGATATCGTCAAAATTAACTTCACCTAAACCTAGCTCAAAACCTTGTTTAAACATCTGTTGGAGCTGACCTGCTTTGGTATTTAACGTATCAAGTCGCCCACTTGTTTGGTCTAATTCACCGTTTAATTGTCCTGTGTCTTGTGTAGCTGTGTCTAAACCTGCGTCTAGTCCTGCTAAACTGTCTGCTCCTAAACCTTCTAAACTGTCGGAATCTAAGCCTTTTAGACTGTCCCCAAGTCCACTTACACCTTTGGATAAATCCCCAATAGATGAACTGACTTTAGGTATTGAGTCGGTTATACCTTTTAGTCCACTTGTTGGGTCTTTAATCTTACTTAACGCTTTATCTAATCCGTTTATTGGGTCTTTAATTTTATCTAACTTACTTGTTGGGTCTTTAATTTTATCTAATCCACCTAGTGGGTCTTTGATTTTGTCTAAAGCACTATCTAAGTTATTTAATTCGTTGTCCTCTTCGTCGATATTAAGTATGTTTAATTCGTCGAATCCCATTAACGCCTTTTTACTGTCATTTATGACTTTTTTTGCCGTAGTACCGACCTTTTTAATTGCTTTGGATAACTTATTTGTATTATTTGTCACTTCTTTGGTGTTATCACCTAATTTGTTTATTTCGTCAATTCCCATTAAAGCCTTATTACTTCCCGACTTACTAGAACCACTTGTCGTATTAGTTTTTGGTGCATTAATAGTTATTTTGGTTTCTTTATTGTTGTTTGTAGTTGAACCCACACCTTTTTTGACTGCGTCAATTAATTTGCTCTCGGGTGCTACTATTTCACCCTCTGTCATATTGTCCCCAATCATTACCAAGCGTGGGTCGTTCTTCTTAACGTAACCACCTTTCGCTAACTTCGGTACTCTGTTAGTCGTCTTGTCCACGATTTTTTCGTACTCAACGTCGTCTGTAAGCGTTTCTGTGTTGTCACTTGATGAAATACTTGAGTTACCTTTTAAAACGTCTTGTAATGGAATCTCGTTAGGATTTTCGATACTCTCGTCGAATATTTTCGTTAACGACACATTGTTTTTATTAATTATTGTCGCATTGTCCTGTTTATTTGTCTCATTGTCCTGTTTATTTGTGACAACTTGATTAATATTTTTATTGTCAATAGCGTCTACAATTTTGTCGCTTATTATGTTAACTGAATCTTTATTACCTTTAATTAAGTCTTTTTTGGCTAAATCTTTGAATAATGAATCATTTGTTTTGTCATTTACTGCTGACGTAAAATTCTGCATAAAATTAGTGTTTTCATTTAAAACTGCACTTTTTACATCATTTACAAGATTTTTTGACCCTCTCACGTCGTTTCTAAGGGCTTTCGTTTCGTCTCCCTTTATGTTTGTACCTTCGCTTTTTTCGGTAACTTTGCCGACGGCGTTTTTTATCCCTTCGCTGACTGCGTTTTGTAATTTGCTTTCGGGTGCTACTATCTCGCCTTCTTGAGTGTTATCCCCTATCATAACTAATTGTGGATTATTCTTTTTAACATATCCACCTTTAGCTAATTTTGGTACGTTGCTAGTGTTGACCTTCGCTGAACCACCAAAACTGAATCCACGGAATACAGAACCCATTTTGCTTATTGCCTCAACGAATATGTTAGCCATATCTATTATCCTAGCTATGATTTTATTAAGCATTAATAATACAGGTGATAGAATAGCTATAAATCCACGTCCTAGAGTTCCCTTTAGAGTCTCCCATTGTAAAGAGAATATACGCATTTGGTTAGCCCATTCTCCACTTGTTTTGGCAAAGTCGCCTTGAGCAAATTTTAATTTATCTAGTACGAATTGATAACGTAACGCTGTTTTTTCTTGCTCTGTCATTTGTGACGTTGTTTTTCCAAAACCGTGAGCTAAAGCATATTGGTCTAATGCTGTTTGCGTCATAACAACACCCAGGTCTTTTAAACTCTCTGTTTCACCTGTGAATACGGATTTAAGTTTTGTGTACGCCTCTTCATGGTCTAAGTTGTAGAATGATGACACATCTGCTGTCAGTCCTGTTAATGTTGTAGCCATGTCGTAAGCCTCTTGCTCCGTAAAGTCAAAGGCTCTCGCCATACTACCAAGCGTACCCACATATTCCATTGCCATTGTCTCACTCATACCGTATTGAGCCGTCGCATTACGTGAGAACTGAACCACTTTGTCGTTCAACGACGTAAACACCGTATCAACTACGTTTGAGACTTCGGCTAAATCTGACCCAATTTCAGTACATTCCATAACAAAATCTTTTAGTTGACCGACTGCGAACGCTGTAGCAATAGCCGAACCTAATTTTCCAACCTTACCAATTAAGCCCTCTACTGCGTCGCCTCCTGCGTTCATACCTTCGCCTATGGTTTCACCTACACCTGCAAAGTTGTCGGCTAATCCTTCTGTTGAGTCATTTATCCCGTCGACTGCATTTGATAGTGAGTGTGTCACATTGTCGACTGAATCCTCAATATCATTAAGACTGTCGGCTATGTCGTCAACTGCTCCGTCGACCGAATTCCCTATACCGTCAACGGCATTATCTAATTGCTGTACAGAGTTTCTCACGCCGTCAACGGCATTATCTACGTCGTGTATTGCTCCCCTTAAATCACTACCCACATTGTCCACGCTACGCTCTAAATTACGTCCACCAGTCGTCAAACTGCTGTCTAAATCGTGTAACGCATAACCTAAACGGTCTGCTCCATTTATAGCGTCGTCAAAAGCGTTGTCTGTACGTCCTAAAAACTCGGGTATATTATTAAATGATTGACTGAATTGTGTTGAAATGTCGTCAATACTATCCCCTAGACGGTCTGCTCCGTTTTCCATTTCCTCGAATGAATTTAACACACTTGTTGTCGCTGTTCCTAATCCTTCTGTTAAACTATCGTAATTTATCCCGTTAAAATGTATATCTAAATCGTTTATGTCTTGCTCTAAGTCATTTATAGCTGTTCCAATACTGTCGCTTAACCCGTCTGCCATAACGTTAAAAGTGCTACTAACTTCGGAATTTATCTCGTTAGTAGCACTTTGGATAGTGTAACTTAATTCGTTTTGTATCGGGTTAAAAGCGTTTTGCACTCTCCCTGTAGCGTCTTTTACAGTATTATCGACACCTTTATTTATAGACTTTTGTATTTTGCCTACTGACTTACTAACCGTATTATTAAGTTGGTTTTCAAAGTCTTTTGACGTCAAGACTAACGATAAATCTATTTCACCTACATTCATCTGTCGTCACTCCCTTACTTTTTCGCCATACTTGTAAACATGGATTTTAATTGCTCCATAACGTCGTCGTATTCGGCTTTTGTCATATTTTTTGTTGCTTTGCTACGCCATTCTCTACGTATTCGTTTTTGGTCGGCTGTAAACAACTTTAATCTTTCGGGGTCGTCCTCACTTCTAATGCTGACGATATTTCCCAACGGTGTGTTGTGGTCTATCCCACTCAATAATGTACTGAATTCGCTCCACTCCATTTCTGTGGTACGTAAACGTATTCCGTATTGTTGCAAAAAACTAGCCTCAATTACTCCGTAATCGTCTATTAAGTCATACCACCTCTCGGCGTTATCTTGATTTTTGAAATCGTTTCTCTGTTTCTTGGTATGTCTCACCATTCACACAAGCCATAACGCCTGTAAATAGTACTTTATACCCACTTATGGACAAGCCAAGTTTACTTATATCTTTTAACGCCTGTTTACCTAATAATAACTCCAAAACCTCGTCTATTCCTTCTATTTCGGATTTGTCGCTATCTTTTAGCAAATTAAACGCTTTGATAACTGTGTTTTTATCGTCTCTTACTTGAAACGACTGTTCACCAATTTTAATAAACTTTGGTTGATTTTCTAATTTTGATGATAAATCTATTAACATATTTTAATACCTTCCTTTTCCTTTTATCTTAATATTATTATATACGATTTAACCAAAAAAGAGTATGGTTACCCATACTCTCGTTTATTTTTTTCAACGTAAATGTTGATTTTTATGCTTTTGGTGTTACTGTTGGTGCTCCGTCTGAAAGAACTTCAAATTCAAGTACGTCAACGTCTGTTGAGCTACCACCTGCTGAAGATATATTAACAACACAATCAAACGCTATTGATGTACCGTCAGGCATTACCCACTCAAATTTTGTAGACACATCTTGTCCTGATTTAAACATTAATCCTGCAACGTAGTCGTTCCCTTCGTCTCCAACGTTTCTTTTACCACTTAAAGTTATTGAGAACCCTTTACCTGTTTGTAATCTTCTTATCCAACCTTGAGTTGTCATTGGCGTCCACTCTTGTATATTGTTATCTAGTGATACTGAAAAGTTTTCTAAGTCGGCTACAGTTTTCATATCTTCTGTCGCTGATGTTCTCCCTTTAGTACCTATTTTGAACTCATTTTCAAATACTGGATAAACTCCACTTGTTATTTTAGCCATTATTCTGTCACTCCTTTATTATCGTTTTTATAATATATTGTTACATCTATTACATATTCAAAGATACCATTTGACGACTGCCCTATATATACGGGCTCGTCATATAATAACTGAATGTAATCTATACCTAACGACTGCACTCTATTTGCGTTGTAAAGTGCGTCGTATAAATTTTGTGCTATTTTTTCACTCTCTACTGAATTTTTAGTGGCGTGTACAAGTAAACTAAAATCCTTTGTTTTGTGTAACGCCTTAAATCTAGTATTACGTTTGAGTTTGCTTTTTGAGTTGTAAACTCCTAGCACATTTTGTTTATTTTCATCTATAACATTAACATAGTATTTAACAAACTTGCTAATCGTCTTTAAATACTCTGTAAAATCCTTTATAGTCATGGTTAATCAACTCATTTCTTATTCTTCAACATCATAGAGTATATTTGACACATTGTATCGTAGCAAAATGTACTTTTCGCTCCACCTTCTAACCAATCCTCAAGCCATTTACCTTTTGCGTTTTTATTCTTATCCTGCCTAAAGTCGTATTGTGGATTAAAATATAAACGTCTAGCATATGGTGTTTGGTGTACTAACCTAACTTTGTAGTTATTAATCTCGGTATCGTCAACAAAAGTACTCTCGTTTTGTAACGTCCCTGTATCTCTCGGTATTACCTGGTCGGCGTATATGTCACTACGTAACTGCTCCACCGTTTCCTTTAACGCCATTTTACCAACTTTATTTATTTCGTTAATCTTATTAGGATTTATTTTTATATTCAAATTCACTTTCATTATATCAACTCTACTTTTGTATAATTCACACTTCCGTCGGGGTTACGCATTTTCGATACTGAATGTATTCTGAAAGTACGTCCTGTAATTACTGCCTCACCGTCTGACGGATTTGACCCAATGTCAAAGGCGTCTCCGTCAAGTAATGCAATACCACTAAGTTGTATATATGACGTATCACTCGTATAAATTCTTTTTGATGTAGCTTGATAATTACAGTAAAACGACCCTACTTGTTGTACTTCGCTTTCGCCGTATTCACCAATCTCATCTCGATTAATCTTCACCATGATTTTGGTTTTACATACGCTTGGAGGTACTAATCTTGGATATTTCATTATATCACCCTACAAGTTAACCCTGTTTGATTTAGCCAATTTAGTGCGTATGTTCTTATGATAACGCCGTCAACATTTTCTATTTTTGAATTATCCCATGTCATACTGACGCCGTTTATTGAGTAGCTATTAAGTGGCATATCCACCACGTCTGCGTATTCAACATTAAAATCTATCATATCGACTATGACTTTGTTTATTATATTCTTTTGAAAGTCTGTCAACTTATCAAAATCATCTATACGATTAAAAGTTAATGAATTTATATCCATAGTAACACTATCTATATATTTATTAAATTCGTCCTCGGTGCACTTACCACCGTTTTGGATATATTCTTCGTATGTCATCATGTTGTCACCTCTGTGTACATTTCTACTTTAGTTTTGTTGGTGTTACTAACGTCGGCAACCTCTGTTTCGCCTTCTTCGTAGAAATAACAAGTCAGTTTATACGGTACTATACCCACATAACTTACTGACGACGCATACGGCAATTCACTTATTATCGGTTTTAGTCCACCAAAAGTTATAAATTCGTGATTATGGAAATCATATGACGCCGAAGCCGAAGTTCCCTTTATGTTGTTAATTACAGGGGCTCCCATTAAGTTAATATTGTTGTCCGTATTATCAAATACCAATACAAAATTATACCCTACTCCCGAATCTTTAAACGTTTGTTGTTTTGGTAATATAGCCGTTTCAAAATAACCTATATCGGCTTGACCTGGGTTAGACGCATTACCTTTTAACGCATAACTTCCGTCTGAATTTTGTATTACTATTCTATATACTAATTTAATCCATAAAGGACGGCTTTTTTCCTTCGTTCCAACGCTTGAGTGTGACGCACTATTATTTGAAACGAATGACGCAACAAGATAAAATCTTTTTGTTTGTTGCCATAGTGCCAATAAATCTCCCGTATATTCTGTTTCTACGGCTTGGCGTGATGTTGTGTTACCGTCGGGTAAATTAGTCAAAGACTTTGTGTTTTGCGAACGGACTTGAGCTTTAAATTTACTGGTATCTTTGAAATCTTTAGTATAATCAAAGTAGCCTTTAGCCATTAGTGGTACGTCTGCACTACCTCCCCCTCCACCTGTTCCGTCTGCTCCGTTTGTTACGGAAAACTCTGACGTCGTATTATCTGTGTAGTTGATAGTGTAAGTGTCGACTAATCCCTCTGTTTTTGTCTTTGTGATACTTGTTATACCTCTACCGTCGGCTCCTTTTTGTCCGTCTTTACCATTAGTAACTGAAAACGTACTTGTTGTATTGTCGGTATATGTTATTGTGTAGGTGTCGACTAAACCCTCTGTGTCGGTTTTCGTGATACTCACAATCCCTCGACCGTCTGTTCCAGTCCCACCTCCACCTCCACCGTCAGCTCCATTAGTAACTGTAAATGTTGATGTAGTGTTATCTGTATATGTTATCGTGTACGTGTCAACTAATCCCTCGGTTGATGTCTTACTTATGTCGGTAATACCTCGACCGTCTTTGCCGTTTGTCACGGTGAATGTTGTTTTTGTACCATTTGTTAATGTTATTGTGTACGTGTCGACTAAGCCCTCTGTTGATGTTTTGGTAACACTTTGTATTCCGACTCCATCTGACCCTTTAGCTCCGTTTGTAACGGTGAATGTCGATGTTGTGTTGTCAGTATATAATATTGTATACGTATCGACTAGCCCGTCGGTGCTAGTCTTTGTAATACTTTTGATACCTCTACCGTCGACTCCCCCGTTGTTTAATTGATTTAATATGTCGTTAACTTCATCAATCAAGTTCGATAGTGTAGTTTCTTCTGTTGGGTCTTGTCCCCCTTCGATACCGTCCACTATTGAAGGATTGACTATAATATTAAAGTTCGGGAATGTTGTTACTTTTTTTCCGTCTTGTGTTATTTTTAACTCACAATTAAGTGTGTCGCTCGTACTTGTGAATTGTGATAATAACAACAATGTAAAGCTAACGTTATTCAACGGGTCGACTGTACCAGTCATTGTCACTATTGAGTTAGTAGACTTCTTAATACAAGTTAAACTAACTGTGGCGTTTGGTAACTCTGCCGTTGATAATATTTTTAAACTCGATGTTTCAACGTCGGAACGATAAAAGTACATCTTTTTCGGTGCGTCGACTAAACCCAAAACTGGATTTACTTTTATCGTGTACTCTCTTATAGTAGCCATTTAATCACCTACTAATCTAATAACCTTTTTTATATTGTTTACGATATTTGTTTTGTGCGAATGTTGGGTACGCAACATCTCCCATATCGGCGTCTTTAAACTCGAATTGGTCAATCCACATATCTATTTTAAATCCTGTTATACCCGAACTATAAGCACTCATATCGGGTACTGTGTCTGCTGTGTAACATAAATCTGTAGCCAATGCTATTGATTTTACGAATAATCTTTGCGAAGTAGTGTTGTCATTAGCCATACTATCCTCAAGGTTTTTCAATGCGAATATTACTTTCGGCTCTTTTAGTCTTTCGTTATACTCTACGATTGACCCACCGTAACAATTCACTATACCACTTGTCACATATTTTTCAACATGGTCGCTGTTGGATATACGTATTACACCATTAGTTTTCGCCTCAATTAGACTCACAACAAAGTCGCCTGTTCTACCACCGTTTTGGATTTTTATTATAGTATTTTCAAAATCAAAATCGGACACTTTGTCGGCTAATTTGATGATACACGGTGCGTCTAAATGAGTGTTGTCGAAATCTTGACGGTCGAATTGGTCTAAAGTTAAAATTAATACTAAAGGTTTTGTTTTATTCGCAGTACTACAAGATACATTTTTGAATTTATAATATTCATTTCTATAAACCCCTACGCCCCTAGAGTCTCCGTTTGTTTCAAAACGTGTATAATTAACTATTTGTGAATCGTTTAACTCTATTACTGGGTATGTTTTTACTCCGTTTTCTGTTGTCGGCACACCTAATAAATTTAGTCCAAGTGCTAATTCGTATGTTGTACCAACGTACATATTGTCTAAAGTTTTAGGTGGTTTATTGTTGTCACAAACTTTCATCAACGTTGTTAAACCCTCTGTTGTTGGTGCAATATAATCAAGTGCTTTCGTATAACGTGGTATTGTTTCAAAATACGAATCCTCGATATAAGCGTACTTCTCACTCGTAAAGAAATTACTCATAGCATTTCCAAGATAAGTCGAGAAGTCAGCATAAGGTATATAACCAACTTTTGTCGATTTATCGGCAAAGGTAAGTGTTACTGCTAATTTGTTATTATTCGGTGTAGTAACTTCAACTTTACTTACGGCAGGGGGAACGTCGCCACCACCCCCTCCACCTTCATTAATTGCGTCGATTAACTTGCACATATTCTCGTCAATGTTTGCCTCGCAATCGTTATCTAAGTAACCTTGTGGTCGTCTATTTACCATTTTCTTTGTCACCTTCTTTCGGCTTTGATGACTTTTTAGGTTTTTTTACTGGTTTTACTATTAAACCAACTATTCTAGCCATGTTATCACCTCTCTATTTTCAAATAAAGGGCAAACGTTAATTTGCCCTTTGTATTTTAACTATTTAGTAGATTTGTGTAAGTATATACCACTCACTTTGTTTTCGTAAACATCTGCTAAACCGTAGTTTCTATAACCATATTTATAAGCGTCTGCGTCTTGATTTGCCTCTGGTGAGATTATTTTTGGTACTGCGTGTTTTGTATATTGTAGTAAAGCTGATTTTTCTATAATCATAAAGTTTATAGCAACTCCACCCTCTGCTTTAGCAAAACCACCTGCTGTTTCTCCACTTGTTGTCCCGTCTTGTAATTTTATTGCTGTATAGAATCTGCTTTGAGGTACTGTAATTACTTGAGCAAAACCACTTAAAACTTCTTTAGATTTGTAAGAATCCATATCTTGAACTAATCTGTATAAAGTTGGTGTTATATATAATATTCTGTTTTCTTGAGGTACTTCGTCCTCGTCCATTTTAGCCATTGCTGTAGATAACGCTTTTATAACTTCGTCACCTGTAGATAAAACTGCTCCTGCTACTGTAGATATACCAGTTATACCCGCATAAGTTGAGAATCTAAATGCGTCTAGTTCGGGAACAACTTTAGTACGTATAAATTCTCCTGCTAATCTACCGAACGCTATGTTTTGAGTTTCTTCGTCGTCCATAACGTCAATTTGGAACATTCTACCACGTTCGTAGTTGAATTTAACTGTTTCCCATGATAATTCAACGTCGCCGTTAACGTAACCACTATTTCTCGAATAGTTCGCTAAACCGTCCATAGCTAATTTTGGTATTACTATCTCGTTAGTGTTTGCTCCTGCTCGTGATAGACTCATGTCAGAATCAAGCACAGAAGTTAAAGAACTAACTTTGTATACTTCGTCTAATAAGTCGACGTATTTTTTCGCTAATGCTATATTGTTCGCCATGTTTTAGTCACTCCTTACTTTTTCACACTCAATCCGAACGCTTTACGTAATAAATCGTCGCTTTGTGGGTCGTTGCCTCCGTTACCTTGTCCTCCTACGTAATGTAAGCCGTTTTGTCCTTCGGCTTTTTTCAACGCAGGGAAGTCTTTTAGTACTTGTTCCATACCTTTTTTCAAGTCGTCGACCTTTATTTCGCCTTTTTCGTTTAAGTAATCGTTTTTACTAATTAATTTACTTAAATATTTGTCTGCGTCTTGTGAGAACTCCAATTCTGACGCAATTTTATTTACTTCACCCTTAAACATCATGTCAGAAAGTTGTTCCTTTAATTGAGTGTTCTCATTTTTTAACTTGGTTTTATTTTCGCTTTGTTCTTTTGCTTTGTTCTGTTTGTTGGTATTGTAGGCGTTCACTAAATCTTTTAGCTCGTCACCGTCCACACCTTGTTCTTTTAGAATAGATTTAACTAAACCGTTTGTACGTTTTGTTATAATCTCGTCTAACTTCGTGAATAATGCGTTATTATCCCCTTGTGAGCCTTCTCCACCGTTTTCACCTTGTGGGCTTGGTGTTGGGTTAGGTATTGGATTTGGTGTTGGCTCTCCACCTTCTCCACCTGTATTCGCTTGAAGAAATCTTCTAAACTTAAACTTCATAACCTTTTTTCTCTCCTTCCGTTTTAAGTCCGTCGACTGTAACCGTTTTACGTTCGTCAACATTTTCCGTTTTAAGTCCGTCGACTGTCAGCACTATATATTTAAATTTTAACACTAATACACTATTTTAACAAACATTTTCACTATATAGAGTATCAAAACAAAATATCCTTACCCATATCAGAGGTATATTTACGATTAAGTTTAATTGCAGTCTTTAATAATTTTATAAGTTGTTTATCTGTAGCGTCTTGTACTAAGAAAAAAGGAAAACTCTCATTAAATTTGTCTTGATACTCTTCTAATAGTATTTCCATTTCATCATATCTTTTTCTTTTATTCATGTCATTTGTCCTCCTGTCGTCGATTTTTACAAGTCATATGCTATATGATGTAGTATTTCCAGGAACATATCGTAACTTTTTGGAAAAAATCGTTTAATTTGCTTTAAACTCTCGGGTGACGATATCGTTGCTGAATACATTTCGGCAAACGCCTCGACGCATACCTCGTGAGTTTTCCAATAATTCAATCCATGACCTAAACCTAGAAAATAATCCATACCTATTTGTCCACTACCTTCAAACATATCTGAAATGTCTGCTCTTTGGAGTGGTGTCAATTCGCTTTCTAACTTGGTTTTTAACGACCTTGTAATCATGCTTTTGAAAACACGTCCGTCCCTGTTATTGTAAAATAACTCGGCGACCTCGTCTTTCGTCATATTCGGAGCGTGTTTGTCCAGTAAATGCTTAATTCTTTTTAACGGCTCTGTCATACCTAAGCTGTTTAAATGGTTTTCTATATAATCAAATTCATCTATAACGTGATTTAATACTACGTCTCTTGCCTCTTCTTTAATCAACTTGTTGTATGCTCCACTTTTGTATTCTTCGCAAATATGACCTGCTCCCGTCATGTTTCTTGGCATTTTCTTATGGTCTTTATAGGCTAAGTTGTCTATGTTGTGACCGAACTCATGAAAAGCCGTGCTGTATGGTGCTTGGAAATAGTTCCCCTGGGCTACATTCTTAATTTTCATATGAACACCACCAAAGAATGGTGAATAGTGAGCTCCTGCGTTACGGTTAGACGGCTTATATATCTTGATATCTTTGCCGTACTTGTTCCATACGTCTAATGCTACTATTGGTACATCGTCGTTAGCCATAAGTTTCGCCATTTCTTCACCGTACTTTTTACCACCTCTGTATGCGTTCATAACTTCCATATTTACACTTGGTCTTTGTTTTACTACCGTCGTCGGTGTAACTTTAGGTACTGGAGTTTTAGGTACGTTTTTGACTGGTGTTTTCTTCGGTGTAACTTTAGGTACTGGAGGTACTGGAGGTACAAGTTTACTAATCCCGTACGTGCTCTCCCTGTTAGGCTTACGACGTAGCCATTTCGGGTACTGCTTACATAAGTCATTAATCTTACGTGAATATCCTTTAACTATTTTGTCATAGAACGCTTTGTCGTCCTCTGTCATAGCGTTGTCACGTAGCCTTTTGGCTTTCCTTAACTGACGTTCTAAGTATCTTTGTTTCTGCTCTAACTTGTATTTTTTCTCTTGGTCGGCTTTTTCCTGTGGTGTTAACGGTTCGGGTATGCGTGTTATTCCTTCGATATAAGTCGTGTGAGTGTCTCGACAGTTCGGGTGATATAATCCCCCTGCTATTGCACTCGATAGCAACGGATAATTGGCGTCTCCCTTTTTACCACCACTCCACACGTCATCAATGAACACTTTCCCCGTGTATTTACTACATTTAGGGCAACAATTCCCGTTCGGTGCTACTAATACCGTTGTGAATCCCATTTCTTGACGGTCTGCCCCTTCACCTTGTAGTTTTGCACGTTTATTTGCCGTTCTTAACGCCATTTCGCTATATGACGCAATATTCACCAATGCTCCATTTTTGTATTGTATGCAGTTAATACCTTTGTCTAAAAACTCTTTTGTTGCCCTCTTTACTGCCTCGTCTAGTGATACAACCCCACTATTAAGTGCAACTTGAGTGTTGTATATTATTTTTCTGTACTGGTCGTCTGCGTTCCTCAATGTAGCTGTTAATACGTCGTCCATGTCGTCTGTTGTTGATTTGATTAACGACCTTAATTTTTTATCGTTAACTGTAGCGAATGATACCCCCACATTCTCGGGTACACGTTTACCGACGTTTTTGCCGACTTGTTTTATTGTCGTCGACGTGTTAACTGGTCTATTATCACGTATATCCTTCAATATCTTGGTTTCTTCGCCTTTATATCCCCTCTCATACGCCATTCTAAGGACTTCGTCGATATCTTTGTTAATGGTTTTACGGTACTTATTACCGAATAACTCGGCGTTATCTTTACGATATTTCGCTAACGCCTTGAGTTGTTCTGTCTGCCACATTACATAATCATTTTTCTTGTCAATATGTTTATATAGGTTACGACACATAGAGGCTATCAAGTACTCTTCCATTTCTTGATAAGCCTTTATTATGTCGTACTCTGTAGGTTTCTTACTCACCGTAATACACCCCCTCTGTCGTGAATACTGTAAAGCCTTCGTTAATGTAGAACTCTACAACGTGTTTAAAATCTGACGGTGTTATTGCCGTAATGTTCACGATAGTTATATCACTCTCTAACGCAACTGCGTAAACCGTTAATATTGGTTGACGGCTCTCTATTGTCGTTAAATAATCTACTACTTTGTCGACGTCTGTTTCTTCAAATACCATTGTACGATTATTCTTCGCCATTTTCTTCGTTGCCTTCTTGTTCTTCGTACGCATTAACTTCGTCTTGAAGGCTCGGTATATCCATTGAAACAATACCCATTTGCTCCTTTAGTCGTAATACTTCTTCTGCTTTCCAGTCGTCGTCTTTTGTGTCTGCCCATAATTCTTCGACTTTCGCCTCTATGCTTAACGGTGCGTTAGGATTTGATAACGTTTCAAGTACTGTGTCGAATGAAGGTGTTGCATATTCTCCAAAACTTACGTTAATCTCACAATCTTGAGTGCTGTGTCCGTCTTTCAATGCGTTTATATCTAGTGTCTTTTGTACAAATTCCTCTAACACTTTTCTTAACGCCTCTATAATCTTGTTTCTTGTGTAAAGAGTAGTTTTTTCTTTTTCTCTTTGTGCCTCTGCGTTATCCATTTTTTTAACATCAATACCTAATGTACAAGGTGACACTATACCCTGTAAACACAATTCTAAAGCACTTGTGAACGATGTCATGTAATTATCTACCCTTATGTCGCCCTGCTCTGTTACAACCTTATTTTGGGCGTTTTCTCTTAAATCACTTTCGATAGTTATAAATTGGTTATCGAATGAATTAACACGTAATAACTGCCCATTGTTCGGGTCTCTTGGAATAAGATTTTCGGGAATGTACGTCTTTGGTCTATATTTTCTTATAGCCTCTAACCATTGTGACCATATTTCATCAAGTCCGTCAAAGTTGTCATCTTTACCGTCAAATATAGACTTACCACGTCCTGTAAACTCTGCACTATCGAACACCCTAAAATATGACGCAAATATAGTGTTCTCTGCTCCGTTGAATATAACGTCTTGTAGTCCTGCTGTTTCTTCAAGTGTTGATAAGCTGACTTCTCTGTCGTCTTTTAACAACCTATATGTTATTGCCCCACGTTTATAATTTTCCTCTAACGTGTATTTAACGCCTTTTTTCTCGTATGGTGTGTAGAACTGTATTGCGTTTATACGTCCACGTTTCCATTCTACGTTTATTCTATCACCCCCGAAGAACTCAATTATCGGTTTATCTGTTAATTCTGAATCTAGTGACAGTTTAAACGCTCCGTCACCTACAACCAATACGTCTTTGACTGCGTTTGACACTAAATTCTTAAAATTATTGTCCTCGGCAATGTCCTTCCACAATTCGTTTATCTCTTCGTTGTCGTCTATTTCTATATCGTTTAAGTCGCCTATAACGATGTTGACAAGCGTATTGACTATATCGTGAGGTATTCCTGTGTGAGCTCTACGTATTTCAAGTCCTTTAGTTGAGTGAGTTCCCCAAAACTTTAGTGTTCTATTTTCCATTTGCTCATAAAGTTGTTGCAACTCTGTTGCCTTCCCTCTATACCACACACGGTTTTTAAAGGCGTTCACCGAATAAGTCATATTTTCTTTAATATAAAATACTCTGTCGTCTGCTTTTTGGAATGTTAATATCTCTTTAACTCGCATAAAAAATTCTCCTATTCTACTCATTACTTTTTACCCTTTCTCTGTTGAGTTATTTTATGATTTACTCCTATTTTGTCACGGTACGGAATCCAAGCGTATTGACTTGCATTTATTGTATGGTCGTTGGCGTCCTCGGGCGTGTTGTCCTTTTTCTCGTTCCAACTGTACACGTTACGCTCTTTTATGTTGACTTTGCAATTATCCAATATGAATATACTATTTTCATGATACCAACCACGCTCTAGCACAATACGGTCGTAAATAGTGACCTTCTTATAACTGTCTATAAAATTATAGATACAAGCGTGTTTGCGTTTGTACTTTTTCAACTCTGTAATAGTTCCCTGGTCTGCTGAATCAATGAACACATCTTTTAAAAATACGTCCCATTCACTACAGTTTTTATCTAAAAATGCACAATACTTTTGAGCAACATCTGACGGTGCTATTTGTAAGCCGTCTTTATTGTTGTAAACTTGCTCGTCTAGTATTAGTAACTTGCCTTTATCTGTAATAGCTATGAACACCATTGCAATAATATCATCTGAATTTGAAGAATATGCTGTGTCTAACCCACTACTGAAATAAGTCATCTTTTCTTCGTTATCCTCTAACATCTCAATTAGTTCTGCTTTTGTTAACACGTGTTTACGGTCGTCGAATGTACTAAACACTAAACCGTGATTACGTCCACGCAATCCTAATATTTTGTTTTTGTGAATCTTTGTGTTCTTCGGTAAACTTTCAACAATTTGCTTTTTCTTTGCCTCTGTAAGCGTTTTGTTGTGCTCGAATGAAAAATACCACCATGTCCAGTCGTCTTTGGGCTCTCCGTCCAACATACGGCGTAATTCTGTGGGTGCGTCGTGTTCGTATGGAGGAATAGGTCGTGCGTGGTTAATGAATTCGTGATATACGTCTAAGTCGGGATTATCGGGATTAAGTGTGCCCATTAAATAGTCGCAACGTATAATTATTTCTCGAATAAAATCAATATCGGCTACGTTTATCTCGTCAACGTATACGCAACCGTATTGCCCACCTAATATTTTTTTCCACCTTGACGCATTATCGTAACCTAGCACATATATTATTTTGTCCCCTTCGGGCGTCTTATATATAAGGTGAGGTAAATTTATATTACCTTTCCCTTTGCTGTTGTACTCGATTAAGTCACCGAATACGTCCTGTAACCCGTTTTCCTTTTCTATGATGTTCTTTTCTATTGTCCCTAAATCTAAACCTGCCATAACGTGTAATTTCTTTGGTGACTGGGCAACCTTTAGCATGAACTTGA